>Ga0247843_1007587_pt1 | contig 13219 bp, 11 predicted proteins | sample LaCruzMarch2017__FD_192420 | JGI IMG/M metagenome (GOLD analysis project Ga0247843, IMG submission 192420) | Freshwater microbial communities from meromictic Lake La Cruz, Castile-La Mancha, Spain - LaCruzMarch2017_8m | ecosystem: Environmental > Aquatic > Freshwater > Lake | place: Spain...
CTTCAAGGCCTCTTGCGGCAACCTTTCCAACTCGTCCTTCGACTGAGCCGAATTGTCTGCACCAGTATTGCAAGGTGGCAACATTAACCCCCAGCTCAGAAGCCACAACCTCTTGGGTTTTGCCTGACCGGAGGTACATATCCACAGCGTTTCTTTTAAATTCTTCGTTATATCGCGTGTGCTTAGGCTGGGGAGTCCCCTTCTTTGCCTTCACTTTCTCGGCCATAAACAGTCTCCTGGTTCCTCTGAACCTATCAGACTGTCCGGGAATGGGCGATCACATCAAATCTTTCCTGGTGTCCCCTTCACAACAGACGCTGCGAAGATAGGCAAAGCGATTAGGGCAACGATGAGCCAAGCTCGTGTCGTGCAGTATTTGAGGGAGTGCTTCAGGACGTTCAGACTCATTTTAACTCCATCCGTGTTCAGGCTTGGAATTCTCAGCATCAACTGATAATTTTTCGGTTTATTACTCTACGCCGATATGGTTCAGCCGAATGGGGAAGTCAACGCACCGTGAATTTGTTTGCACGCATCTTCTGTAAGCTCGTGGAGATCGTGCTTCACGCCCGAACCCTGATCATTCATGGCACGCAAGTCTTAAAAGACCCCACTTGGCTTCTTGTGAAGTATCAATCCGAGGCTCAATTGAATGCGTCAGCTCAGCTGGCAGCCGAGTTGGGTCTTGCCCATGGTCAACTAAAAGTCGCTGACCTCATGACGCGCGTTGAAGAATTTCGCATGCGCAAGAAATCCCAGGGTCAAATTCTAAGTCTCGCGGTGATCATTCCCTTCCGCGACTCATGGAAGATGACGCGCGATTGCCTTGAGAGCCTTCTAAAACAAAACCTCGAACATATTGCTCTCACTATCTGCCTTGTGGACAACGGCTCTCAAAAGGAAGAAACGCAGCTGGGAATTGATAGCCTTAAGGCCGATTGGGATTACAAATTTCCACACAACAGCGCGCAACCTCCAACTCTTCGGATTTTGCGCGACAATCGCCCCTTCAATTTCTCTGAGCTGAACAATGCGGCTGTAGAATTTCTCACACAGCCAGAGAATGGATCAGCTCCCGAATACCTGCTCTTCCTCAACAACGATACCCTTTTTGAAGATCCGGATTCACTCGAGAGGCTTCTGTTCTTTTCCTCTCTCTCTCCAAGAATGGGGGCTGTTGGTTGTACGTTGCTCTACCGCAATTCAAACGTGCAGCATCTTTTCCTTGCCCCCGGAGTCAAATTGGCAGGGGCGCATCCCGCCAAGGGCATTGGCCTAAACGCAAATCATGCATGGTACGCGGATCCTCACCCAGTGCCTGCAATCACCGGCGCACTTCTGCTTCTCTCGACCAAGCACTTCACAGCTGCCAAAGGCTTCGACACAACGCTTGCCACAAGCTGCCAAGATTTGGATTTGTGCTTGAAACTGCAGAACTTCGGCCTCGAGAACTGGGTGCTGCCCAATGTGTTCGTAAAACATTTTGAAACCAGCACGCGGCTCAAACAAAACCAAGCGACAGAAATTACCTATGTATGTTCCAAATGGGGTGCAAGGCTTGCGATGAACGCCTACTACAGCCGTGAGCTGACGCGCTGGAGCGAGAGGCCGGCGCTAAGCTGGGGTGAGAGTGCATATCCTTGGAGTGCGGTGTTGGAACTCTAATGCCAGCTTAAATTTCTCCTCGGGAATTGAAAAATATCCATATTGGTTTAGAACTTCCGCACCCTGAAAATGAACCGGAGATCCATCTTGTGAGCTCGACAGTCCACATCCTCAAACCGCGTCCCAAGCCCAACCTCTTGTCGGTGGTTATCCCCTGCTACAACGAGCAGGAAGTTGTTCCGCTGCTCCGCCGCGAAATCGAAGTATTCTTGAATGAACTCAATCTGCCGTATGAACTCATTCTTGTGAACGACGGCAGTCGGGATTCAACTCTTGCACTGCTTGACCAGTGGGCAGAGGAAAATTCGAGCGTCAAGGTTCTTGGTTTCGCGCGAAACTTTGGTCACCAGATTGCAGTAACAGCAGGGCTGGATGTTGCAAAAGGTGACGCCGTAGTTGTGATGGATGCAGACCTCCAGGATCCTCCTCGTATCGTGTGCGAAATGTTGCAGCGATACCAGGAAGGTTACGATGTGGTGTACGGACAGCGCGAGGAACGCACAGGCGAATCGTCATTTAAAAAGTTCACTGCTTGGGCCTTTTATCGTTTGATGAAACGCCTTGTTCACAAGGATCTTCCTGTTGATACGGGTGATTTCCGCCTCATTTCGAGTTCGTGTCTTGCTGCCCTAAAAAGAATGAGAGAGACCCACCGATTTTTGCGCGGAATGATTGCTTGGGTCGGTTTTCCTCAAATAGCAGTGAAATATAAGCGCGATCCTCGCGCAGCAGGCGATACAAAGTATCCGCTATCAAAGATGCTGAAGTTTGCTTGGACTGCGGCTGTCTCCTTTTCGCCGCTTCCCTTGAGATTCAGTTTGATGCTGGGGTTCTTAATCGCCGGAATTGGAGTGATTGTAGGGTTCTATGCAATCATCATGAGCTTTATTCATTATTTCATTCAACCAGCGGGTTTCAACTACAACCCTGGCTGGGGAACGATCGTGACAATGCTCTGCCTGATTGGTGGCTCTATACTTATTGGGCTCGGGGTTTTGGGAGAATACGTGGCGCGTATTTATGATGAACTGAAAGACCGCCCACTCTATCTGGTCAACTATACAAAAAACGTAGGTGAAGCATGAAAAAGATTGCAGTCATTGGCGGCGGATTTACAGGAATGGCTGCCGCAACTTCTCTCCGAAACAAGGGCTATGACGTTCACCTGTTTGAAAAACAGAACAGCCTCGGGGGGCTTGCTGCTGGCTTTAAAGAGCCTCACTGGAATTCGAGTCTCGAGTATTTTTACCATCACTGGTTCAAATCCGATGCTTTTGTACAAAAGTATGCTGAGCTCTGGAATTGCGCTGATGGTCTTGTTTTCAAGCGGCCAACAACCGTAATTGAAACGGACAGCAGCGGTTTCGTTCAGCTCGATTCAGCTATTTCGCTTCTTCAGTATCCCGAGCTTCCATTTCACGACAAAATTCGCTTAGGTAGCACACTTGCTTACCTCAAGGTGACACGCAATTGGAAAAAGCTCGAGAAGCACCGAGCTGAAGAATGGTGCACCAAATACATGGGTTCGCGCCCATATCAGAAGATCTGGCAGCCGCTCATGGAGGGCAAGTTTGGTGAAAAACATTCAAAGCAAGTGAACATGGCTTGGCTATGGTCACGGTTGTCTTGCCGCACCCCAGAGCTCGGAACCTTTAAAGGTGGGTTTCAGGTATTTATCAATCGCGCAGAAGAAGCGATGAACAAACTCGGGGTCAGGGTTTACAAGGGCGTTGCAGACATCCAAGCAAAGCCTGAGGGCGGCAAATGGCAGGTTTCCTGCACTGGGCGCGATATCGAAACGTTTGATGGTGTTGTCGTCGCGGCTTCTCCTGGAGCCTTTGAAAAGGTTATCGCTGGTGCAGCTCCCTCCTATGTTCAGCAGCTGAAGAAAGGAGCATCGCTGGGAGTTCAGGTGATTGTCTTGGCCAATAAAGAGCGGCTTGGCCAAAATTATTGGTACAGCCTCAAGCGGAACCAACACAATCCCTACCTTGCCCTTATTGAACACACAAACTTTGTCCCGGAGAGCGAATACGGCGGCGAGCATTTGGTTTACCTCGCGAAGTATGTCGACACCAATTCAGCTGAGTGGGCCGAAACGGATGAACAGCTCGTCTCCTCGGCGCTCAAGACCTGTAAGCGCGTAAATCCAAATTTCGATGTTGGTTCGAATATTCGCAGCTACGTGTTCCGCGACGCTTATGCGCAGCCCATTATGGGACCTAATGCATCGCAGGTGTTGCCTTCACTTAAGGTGCAGGATCAGCCGAACTTGTTCCATGCGAGCATGTCGCATGTGTACCCATGGGACAGGGGAACTAATTTTGCGTTTGAGTTGGGCGAGAAGGTGGCACAGAATGTCTGAGCAATCAGCACGGAGCCGTTCCGTGACAAAAAGACTCAGAATGCTCTTTGGCGGAATCTTTGCCATTTCCATCATCCAGAGTTTTATTTGGCTTGCTCTCTTTTCAACACCCATTCTTCAGGGAGCAGTCTTTTTTTACCGAGGGATCATCCTACTTGCGTTTTCAGTCATTTTTACGTTGCTAACTATATTTTCAATTCGAAAGCTTATTGCATCCAATTTAAAGAGTTCTTTTGATCGAATATTTTCGCTTGAAACATGTTTTTCGGCAATTATATTTTGCAGTTCATTGTGTCTTTCTTTTTTCGTTGTAGTTCCTGTGACCATAGAACGGAGTGTGACGACATTCATGTTGGGAAGAATGGAAAATTCCAGCCCAATGACCAAAGAGCAATTGAGAAACTTATTGTCCGTTGATTACATGAATGAAACAAATGCAGTTGAAAGAAGAACAAGTGAGCAAGTTATCTCCGGAAACCTTAAAGCGAATTTGAATGGCGAGTTTGAAATAACAACTCGAGCTAAGTTGTTTTTGAGGTTTTCGGAGTTTGTCGCAGACTTGTTTGCAGTGCAACCGTCTTACAGGACAGATTCGATTAAAAAAAAATAAGTCATTCTTCAGAATCTTTTGAGAATGTGTAGTTTTCCTGAGGGACACCAGTTCATGAAAGAAAAAATATTCTCAATAGCATCGGCTACGAGCAGGTTTGAGAGGGGTATCTTCGTATTCCTACTTGTTTATCTGATTTTCTTATGTTTTCTCACACCACCTTTTCAGGTGGCAGATGAAAACGCTCATTTCTATCGAACTATTCAGGTTTCGCAGTTTGAGATTTTTCCTTCGCGTCAAGAAAATACAATTGGTGGTGAGATTCCTGCAAGTTTGATTGACTCTTCAAATATCCTGCAGGCGGGAATTCCATTCAATCCGCAGAATAAATTTTCTTTAAAATTGCTACGCTCGGAAATGGAAAGAAAGTTTGATGCAAAAGACAAGAAATTTATTGGATTTCCAAATACCGCCTTGTATTCGCCAATACCTTATTTATTCTCAGGTGGTACTCTGTGGATAGCGAAAGTATTATCGGTCTCTCCGCCACTTCACTTGTATGTAGCCAGAGTCACCAATTCAATTGCTGCAGTTGCGATTATTTTTATGGGACTGGCAGTCTTTCCGTTTTTAAATTTTCCAATTTTATTGCTCTCGTTTGTTCCAATGTATTCATTTCAATTGGCATCTGCTTCAGCAGATTCTGTAATGTTCAGCCTCGCCGTATTGTATTGCTGCTCTCTTGGTAAGGCGTTCACTGAACCAGAAAATCCGGTAGAAAATAAAATTCCATACTTTATTCTTTCCATTGTCAGCTTTGCTCTTCTTGCACTGTGCAAACAAGCTTACTTCCCTCTCGGTTTGCCGCTTGCAATTCTGCTTTTTGAAGATTTTAATCAGAAAAAGATATTTTCTTTAAAAATTGGAATAGCCCTGCTCATTTCGTTACCAGTTTTTTATTGGAACTTTCGAATTCGGGATTATTTTGCACCTTCGCGCTTGGATGTTGTCATCGATCCCGGTAAACAGCTCCAATTTATTATAAACTCACCTCAATTATTTATTGACCTACTTATTCAGAGTATCAGAAGCAGTGGTGGTGTCTTGTGGCAGCAAATGATTGGTGTATTAGGATGGCTGGACACATGGTTGAACCCCAAGATTAATGACATTTTAGGCTATTTACTTTTTGGTTCTGTCTTAATGCCTCGACGAGGCAGCCAAGCCATGCGCAATGTAATTAGAATTACCTTATTTGCAGGTATCATTTCCTCAGCGCTTTTGATTGTGATGTTGATTTATATGTCATGGAATCCACCCGGCCACCTTGCAAATATTGAGGGGCTTCAAGGGCGCTATTTTTTGCCGCTGCTTCCGTTTGTTTTTGCGTTCATTATTTCTTTTCCAAAATTAAAAGTTTCAAAATATTTTCGGCAGGGAACGAACTTTTCGAATTTTTACATGTTGAGCTTTGTTGCCTTAAGTCTTTGGACAACTATTTATGGTCTTTTGAGGAGATACTACCTTTAAGGTCTATTTTAATTGGCGTTAGTTATTTTGCAGATAGCGAGACGAGTAGGATCAACAGCAAAACTATGCAGGTTCCTGTTTTTGAATCGAATTAAATGCATCGAATTTTTTTTGATCCTATACCAAAATCAATAAATTTTGAATTGCCGGAGTTGCAATTGGATTTTGTTCTGATGACTGAATTCTAGAATAAAGGAAATTGTCAGGTAGTCTCTCTCAAAATTTCAACAAACACGACTTGATTTTGAAATTTATGATCCAGGAGATTTGTTACTTATTTTAACTCTGCTTTGAACCAAAGGTGATAAAAGATATTCCACAGCATAATTAACTGACCTACGATACTTAGCGAAACCTTCGAGTTATCAATGATATACAACAGGTTTGTTCATCGATCTATCGTTCAGTTCTATATATTTTATTCCGCATGTTTTTCCATGAAAACCGGACTGTTCGGCAAGTAATAGGAAAAGTCGTTCGAGCGCGTGAGCGAGGGTCCCGTCTTGCTGTCCCTTTTCTTCCTCAAAGTCCTCGGATGACAAATTAAGCGCGGTCAGTTTTTTAAGAATCTCAGACCTGATCCAGAACATGGTACCAGCGAAAAATCTGAGCTGAACCTCACCATTGGTCAGGCGCAATTTCGCCGCGAGTGATTGAAGGCGCTCCCGATTGGCACCCCAATATTCAGGTTGAGTGAGGTAGGTTTTACTGGGACCAAAAATACCGATTTTAGGGTTTGCGCGGAATTCATTCAAAATTGAAATAAGATTGGATTTTGTTCCAAGAAGTTCAGTCAGGATTTCTTGCCGCCATTGGCTGCCTTTTTCGCTGTAAAGGCTCTTCTTAGAGTGAATCTTGCAAACGATTTCGTAGTTCTCAAGAAGACCCCGATTGATCAAATGCACAAATGGCAGAACATCTCGACCTCGGTTTTCAACGGTCACCACAATTGGCTCTAATAGTAACTTCTCACGGATCATGCTTCTTGCAAAAAGGCCTGTTTCAAGATTTGTAACGGTCAAGATGAGGTCGAATTTTTCAGGTATTAAGGCGATCTGTTCGATGATTTCCTGGAGAAGCTCGGGATAAAACAAATGCAAGACTACGCCGACTGACGGCCGTCGTTCCGATGCAACCCCTTGATACGCAATTGGCCCCAGCCAATCGTTTGCTGAAGCGTTCGTGTCAAAACGCTGATCGAATCTGGAATGAGCCTGAGATTTGGTAGTTGCAAAGTGTGCCGAGATGGAATCTTGATCTTCACGGCTTAAAAAGCTAATGTCGGTCGCATTCTGCGGATGATTCTTTTTAATAAATTCCCACTTCAAAATATCGAACTTTCGATAAAGGTCAGCTGGGTGCGCAAAGAATGGATTCTCTTTGCTTTGGGTTGCGTTTAGCGAAAAACGCCCAATCAGGTTCTTCACGAACGAGGCCTTTTCGCCCGCTCTCGAAATTGGAGTGCCAAAGAGCGAACCACACGAGAGGCCTCTGCTTGTTGCAGTTGAGGTGAGGCCAATTTCATAGTTAAAAATGAGTTGATCTTTGCTCGATAACGGTTGAACCAAACTCCAGAATTCGTTGAACCAATTCGTCATGAGAGCTGATTTCTTGAAATACAGAAAAGATGATTGGAGGTGCGGAGAAAACTGAGCGTTGGACGTGATCCCGCAAATATCTTCTGGTCTTTTTTCCAATTCTGCGATGACACTGTTGAAATTAAAATTTCTGCCATAAAAGCAGCTACTGTTTGCGAGTAGAAGTCTGTCAAAGCTCCGGTTGATCAGGCTTTGCTCAATTCCGAGCCTATAGCTACAGAAGTCATAACCGATGTTTGGGCGTTCAATGATTTCAACATTTCTTGGCAAGGGACTCAGTTCTTCGATTTTGCTCGTAGATACGACCAATACGTGAGAACAAACTTCCGCTGCCTGTTCAATCAACGAGCGAAAAGACACCTCTAACGAGGTCTGGGACCTAAAATATGCAAAGACAGCCTGAATTCGTAACATAATAATTCATCAATCTTCTAAAGTGGACTTCAACGTTATTAACAGCCTTTTGGCAACCGGCTTGAATGGCCGAAGCGCCCGACGGATGAGTCCTTTCAACAGTGATCTTCGAGATCTTGGATGTCTATGTTCTGCAGAAACAAGCATCCGGTTTTCCTGTGCCAAGCCAATCACCTGCCGATACGTATATTGTGAGCCATTTTGAACTCGTGCCAAATTCTCGAGAGGCACTTTCTCTTGAAATTCAAAATCAGGTTTTGGAAGAATAGCATTCAGCCCATAGAAAGTTGCTTCCAAATTGCGATGCTCATTTTTTAAATCTGGCTCCAAATGACAACCTTCGCCCCACTCGTTCCAAGCATTGATAAAAACGTAGGGTTGTCCCGCATCTTTGGCAGCCCTCGAAATTTTTGCGAGCCAGAATTGGTACAATTCAGGTGACGAATGATGGATAATGTGTGGCGTGTTTTGTCTTCGGGCGGTGTTGTCCCACGAGGGCATCACGCCACGGTACCATGTGTAGTCGGGTGTGTCTTTGGTCAACGCTTGAGCGATAATTTTTCGGTAGTCCGCGACTCCGCCACGAAAATCCTTATTCAGATATTCAAGTTTATCGGTGCAACCATTCTCAGATCCCAAAAACTTATGCGGCGGGAACTCAACGGCCGCATCAAAGCCATATGGCCGGGGATCGTCGATTCCGTAGAACTGAACCGCGCACAAATGAAGCCCGGGAAGCCCTGCCTCGCGTGCCGCAGTTCTCCAGCGGTCAGCCGTGGCTTTCATGTCAGGAAATAAATCGACTCTGTATACGAGGAGAACAGGCTTCCCATTCTCTTTGATATATCTGTCATCCTGAAAATAGGGCAGCATTGCTTTGAACAGCTCGAGGTCGTCTTCGGGGCTGTGGTTCTGACCAAGGAGAACGTTTTTCTCTAAGCCATCCCATGTCCGTGTCCAGTTTTCGTTTGCCCAACAGAAGCAGAAGGGTAAGTCGACTTTTTCTTTAAAAAACGTCTCGATTGGCTTCTCGAGAAGTCTTCGCCCCCCGAACCAATACCAGTAAAAGCAAAAGCCGTAGACACCATATCTTTTCGCCATGTCTGCTTGTGCATGCATGACTTCGGGGAGACGAAGGTCATAGAAGCCAAGATCCCGAGGCACATGCGGCTGGTAGTGTCCCTTGAAGTTCGGCTTACCTTTTGCAACGTTCGTCCATTCAGTGAAACCGGGACCCCACCACTCAGAGTTTTCTTTGACCGGGTGGAACTGAGGAAGATAAAATGCAATCGCTTTTAGCTTTTCATCGTTTTTGGTTGTCATAGATATCTCTTTGTTCTCCATGGGCAGTCAGAACAGCTTTCTTACTGGAGCAGGCAACTTGTTATAAGGCACTAACTTGCCACAGATTCCCAGTAAAGTCCCTAGCGCAATGGACCATATTGAAGCCCAGAGCCACTCTCGGCGTTCGAATAGGCTCTCGCGTAACATATGATAGCTAACACGCATGCGCCATAATAGCGCGGAAAACAACGCCCCTTCCCTCAGAGCGAAGCGGGTTTCTAGATAACTATGATTACGGGTGATGTAGAATTTTCTGAGTGGCGAATAATTGTGCACTGTTCTGGAACTCACGCCCCAGAGGCATTGGCCCATCGTCGGCTGACCCATGTGGTGCACAAGTCGAGATTCTGGGATCATAAGTACCCGGTACCCATTCGATAAAAAATTGAGGCAAAGCTCATGATCGACACCGTCGATGAATAACGCCTTTGCCGGGAGTAATTCGTTTATTAAGGGAATCATGGGAATCAACATGCCCGAGGTGATAGTTCCATCACAAAAATAGGGTTTTTGTGTGTCTGCAGCCAAAATCTCTTCGAATTTAAATCGATTGAGCCGATAGCCAAACAGAAAGCGTTGCTGGCCTCCGTCGTATGCAAGGCTTGCGTGTAAGCCCTTATGATTATGTCCCTGAAAATCCATTGCAGCAATGATTTTCTCTGCAGCATCGAGTTGAGGAACCGAATCTTGATCGAAGGTCCAAAGGTAGGAACATTGTTTGATGGTCGCGAACTTTACCGCTTCATGAATCGCTCCAGAAACTCCGACATTTTCAGGAAAGTGACAAATGACAAGTTCAGGGCTTTCTGCCGTTCGTTCACAAAAATCTGTCACAAAAATTGTTTGATTTTTTGAATTATCAATAACCAAAATCGCCGTCAGGGGACACGTCTGTTTGAGAAGAGCGTTGACACATCTTCGTGTGGCAATCGGGTCATTGAAGCTTGTCACCAAAGCTGTGATCTTCATCGTAAATGGCCTTGTGCAACTGTCAGCGATTTTAAATTATGCATGACATCACCATGCCGAAGCCAAGAAAAAGTTTGGATAAAAGTAGATGATATTTACGGTTGCCCACGATAGACTTGCGAAGTGAATCACTTTCATGACCTGAGTTCTTCGCTCTGATGAATAAGACTCGATTGCCAATATTATAGGCACAAAAACAATCGCGACTCCGGGATAAAAGAACCGTGTCACAAGGAAAGACCATGCTCCGGGTGCTGTTGTGCTTCCGTAGCTTCCAATCGAATCGACTAGCAGCGCAAATACGACCGCTTGCATCAATAAACAAAACAGCAAACGTGAGTCGAAATTAAATTCAGACTTTGAGGGTTCTTTGCGCAAGAAACTTCTCGAAATTGAATAAGCGGTGAATAAGAAAACGCACCCAATCAAGAGATAACCTACTTCGGTTGGGTAAGATGTATGTGACCAATTAAATTGACCCAACATTCCTTTCAGGAAGGTCAATATGAAGCCTAGAGAGGTTTGAAGCGGTACTGTGCCGAGAAATTGAATGACCCGACTGTCTTCGAGAAAGCCTAGGTGGGGTAAAAGAAGTGTTGAAGCGTATTTGAATACAAAATGCCGAGTGAATACGAACAGGGCTAACGAGAAAATTGGCAAGAAAATGAGCGCCAGTCCTTGCCATAATTTTTTGTTGGAGAACAAATTGGTACTGATTGAGGAACTGACAAGAAATAAAATACTTGCCCCAAGCACCGGCAGCGCGGCAAAAGCGTTTGAGTCAACTTTTGTTCCCAAGTAGAAAAGAAAGAACCCGACCAAAGTCAAACCGATGCGCGCTCTTAGTGTTCCTTTCTTTTTCATGAGCCAAAACTGATATGAGGTCAGAAAAATTCCAAGAAAAACTCCAAAGACATCGTTCGATAATGCTATGAGCGATGAAAAGGCGGAGGAAAAAAATACAAAAATCGGAACAGCATATTCCAAATTAAGTCTAAGAAAACTGACCGATAAAAATATCAGAATCAAGAATGCCAGAAGGTTTTGCAGTCTCACGAGCGTCAGCATTTTTCCAACGCCGAGGGATTCAATGCTAGCAAAACTCAGCCACGCGAAGTACTTGTTGTAAAAATTCTTAGGCTTTTCAGTGATTCCACAGCCCCCAATAATTTGATGCGGACATGCACCCTGAGGCTGCGGATAAACTTTGTGAAGTTTAAAAAAGTCATCCAGAAACATCAGGTCTCGAGCAGAAGCGTAGAGGTGTGAAATTCTGTTCGCGCCGTCGCCAAAGACAGGCGTCCGTTCGCTTGTTGCTTCCACCAGCATGCTAAAGTGCGCTGTTTCGTCATTCCCGCTGAATTTTGGCATCAGCCCCAAGAGTGCCAAGCTGATGGAGAGCAGAGTAAGCACGAGAGAAACTTTTGAGCTTTGCTTTGCCAACAGCCAGCCGAACGAGAGGAGAATGAGGGCTAGGAAAAAGAATGAAGTGTTGAATTTGCCTCTGCCCCAGAGCTGTCGGAATAAATCGCCAAACTTGAGGTGTTGGTTTGAAATTGCAATAATCTCGTGATTGGTGCCATGCGATGAAGCAATTTGTGCAGGAATGGGATCCAGCGTTTTTATCTTGAACTGGGTGGCACCAAACGGGAGCGGCGCTGTGAGCTCGTAATCGGCTTGAAGTATTGCTTTTTCACTTTTTAAAACTAACTGATTCGAAACAGCGGTCTCTGGCGCTTGACAACTTTTGAGCGTGGCGAGCGGATTTTCTTGAGCATCGTAGAGTGATTGTGGGCATTTCTGCCCTCCTTGGTAAAATAGAGAAATTCTCTTCACATCTTTTTGAGGATGCCACGGCGATCGAAAACTCGCATAGTCTGGGGCAGGTGGATTGTTCAGCAGGGTGTATGTCATCGAATCATGAGATTGCCATGACACCTCACCACTGTAGGCTGGCGAATGAGGTGCGTGTAAGAATCTTGGTTTTCCTTGGAATGGATAGAATGCTAAGAAGAGCGTCATTGCGGAAAATAAACCGAGCGCGTAAAGGTAGGGCTGCTTGGGCACATTGCGCAGCCTTTGAGACGAATTAGACTTGTCGAGAAGTTCTGATAATCTGCTCACACTATTACCCAGCGTTATTCGAGGATCCCTTGGAAAGTCAGGTTTCTAATCAAAGTTTCGGCAAATACTACTATACCCACTGCTGCGGCGCGAATTATATCAGAACCGACGATTGGCTTCAGTTTTTCCGATATATCTCGAATCGAGTGATTACTACTGTTGGGCCGACACGAGTCCTTGATGCAGGGTGTGCAAAGGGTTTCCTCGTTGAAGCATTCAGGGAAAAAGGCATCCAAGCCTACGGGGTTGATATTTCCGAATACGCCATTGGGCAAGCCCATGAGTCTATTAGGCCATACCTCAAGGTTCAGTCCCTGACCGAGGAGCTCGACGCTCGATATGACCTCATCATTTCGATTGAGGTTCTTGAGCATACGGAACGTGTCAATGATTTGGGACACTGCCGGATAGAAGTTTAGATTAACCCACCATATTTTTCTCCTGCAACTTGGGTTTGTTTATCCACACGGATTCGGGCGCCGAGTGGGCGCTTGGTGTTCCTTTAACGAAGCGAATTGGGTTCTTTGAATAGGCCTCGGCAAGAATAGAGTCGCGCTTCTTTTTCTTCTCGCTATGTGCACCATTATGAACGTCATTTGGTGTATGATACCCCAATCCTGAGTGCCTGTGCTCCTCGTTGTACCATTTGACGAACTGTCG
>Ga0247843_1007595_pt1 | contig 13204 bp, 10 predicted proteins | sample LaCruzMarch2017__FD_192420 | JGI IMG/M metagenome (GOLD analysis project Ga0247843, IMG submission 192420) | Freshwater microbial communities from meromictic Lake La Cruz, Castile-La Mancha, Spain - LaCruzMarch2017_8m | ecosystem: Environmental > Aquatic > Freshwater > Lake | place: Spain...
ACCATGGAGGTTGAATTGGCACTCAATTGAAAATGCACGCAGTTCGGGATAGGCAGGTTTTGAACGGATCTGGGCAATTGTTAGTCAGTTGTTGTAGCTTTAGATGCAATCAAGATCTCCCGAGGATTATTGAGTGAGGGGGTTCTCTTTTGTCTTGTCAAAGATATGCGGAAGATTCTAAAGAAGTACAACCCCCTATTGATGAATAACTAATACCAGGAGTTTAGATTTATAAGATATGATATTTGAGATAAGGGTCATTTGAACTATCATCCAAGGAGCAACGTATGTAGGTAGACTTCCTTTCTTCCTCTCTCTGGATATTATTTTGGCGGGACTGAGGAGAAGCTTTACTTCTCCCAAGAGCAGATATAAGGTTGGGGTTGCATCGGACATGACACCCAAGAACTTCTTCAATAGATAGGAGATCTCTCTCTGACACTTCACCTAACCGTCACTGATTGCGTGCGTTGGCTTATATTTGCTCGGCCCTTTTTGGAGGTGTAACGCGGTCGCCCCCCTCTCGTAGTATTAGGGTCGTCATTGGAAGAGAAAGAAAGTCGTGTCGGATGGGAGATCAAGTTCTGTTTCTCCTCACCGTGTCAATCATTACCGCGTCATTGTTGGTGATCGTCGAGGTCTTCTATCGTACTCGAAATAAAATGACAAGCGCTCACAAAGTGGACACGTCGTCTTCTTTGCCAGCCTCTGATGATGTTGGGGTCGCATCGTCCTCGCTAGCGGTGTGCTACTTGTGCCTTGATGGAGGGGCCGACGAAGCTGATCAACCATTGCGACGTGACTGTGCTTGTCGTGGCACAGATGCCGGATTTGTCCACCTCTTCTGCCTTACCGAATATTTAGCAACCAAGAATAAGGGGACTTGTACAATAAGCGAAATCATCAAGCCATGGGAAGTGTGTCCAAATTGCCTCCAAGAATACCGGAATGAGCTTGCAGTTGATATTGCGACTAAGTGCGTCTCGTACGTCCGAGGGACGTATCCACGCGATACGCGAATTCTGGTGGATGCTCTGTTTCTGAAACTACGTGCACTAAAATCCATGTTCGTGAGATTTACACCCGTGCAAATGAAAGAGTTTGATGTCATTGCAAATGTGATGTTATCCCTGATTGACCGGTTGAAAGGCGAAGCAACACCGTTGTCAAAATATTATTCCGAAGCTGAAGCATACGTATACAATACCCTTGGTCAGATTGCTATCGAAGAGGGAACAGAAGAGAGCGTGAAGAGGGCGGTTGGTTACTTTGAGAAGAAATTGAAAGTGAGCGAATCTATTGGCCATGCTGAGAATATTCTCATTGCAAAGCGAAACATTGCTCTTGCAAAATCAAAGTTCAAAGGTGCCACAATCGCAGAATTTGAAGGGATAGTAAATGCAACCCGAGAATTGTACGAAGCAGGCATTGCTCAACTTGGTGAAAGTAGTGAATATACAATTCGTATGGGTATGTACTATGCTATTGAATTACAGAAATTCAACCGTGGGGATGAGTCCAAGGAACTGTTGACTAAGTCACTAGCCACAAGCAAACAAGTATTTGGTCCTGATCACAAAACCACAAAGGATGTTGAATATGTGCTCAAACATGGCAAGTTACTCCAGCCAAATTTTGGTTTCCCTCTATGAATTTTCAGACTTCATCATCTACTGAATTGCACCAATTTTAGTGCCCAGACGATATTGTATGTAGTAATATTACTATCAATCAATAAATATGCCTACTGAATCGTACATTCATCGTCGAATATTTTTCGCAAACAATTTCAATTCAAGCTATTATCTTCATTTACTATGTGCTCAAACATGGCAAGTTACTCCAGCCAAATTTTGGTTAGACGTGTTTGATTCAGCTACGTACAGTCAAAAATCTCTTTGGTTGGTTGCATGATAACCTTTTTGGTCATGAGTGTAATAAGGTAGAGAAGTATGATTCCCTACATACTTGACAAGTAACTGCAAAGTAAATATTGTATAACAAAAACTTCACTAAGCTCTTAAAAAAGTAGACATCTACGGAAATGCAGTTTATTTATTTACGTAAAGATGGAATCATCATCGGTGGTGTAATATAACACAGGAGCAACCAAACGACGACTACTTTTCGGATGAGATCTTTCCCTCGTTATAATACGAGGTGGCAATAATGGTCGACCACGATCATAATCATCATCATCCCTACTTTCCATTGTAGTGATGTATTCTTCTGGTGTCAAATGATGACGCTGCTGATTACGTTGCGCTTCTTGGTGATGCCATCTTTCATTTTTCGCTGTCTTACCCTGCTGTCTTATCAACTGACGAGGACTTGAATGGTAGTGTGATGATATCTTACTCTCTCCGTAGCCTCCGCGGTCATTATTGCTGTACGTAGCATATGCTTGACGGTTATGTCTTGCTAACTTTATTACACTCGTTTCGGGATCTGGCCGAGAGGTTGGGGTCGACACTGCCTTTTCTTTACGAGTCTTGTTGTGCTGTTGCTGTTGCTGCTGCTGGAGGAGCTCGATTAGTCGATCTTTCTCCGTGAGCGCAATAGCCAAGGTATGTATTTTTTCATTCAACTCTTTACTACTCTTCTCGTTTGTCATGGCGTATACCTCCTTTTCTTCTTCGAGCTCTGTCAGAGATTGTTCCAGTAATACAATCTTATCATTCAATGTTGCTATTATGCTATCCTTCTGATTGGTCAAAGAGTCCATAACCAATGTAGCATTTTGAAGTGATAATGATATTTCATTTTGATATAATTGTATATGTCCCTGTAACATTTCCTTCATCAATATTACTTCTTGCTCTGATGAACGTATCCTTTCATCGCGTAGTGCAATGATGCCATGAGCATTTGTCAATTCTGCTTGTGAGGCGGTGTAACTTTTAGTAACAGTATCCAACTTTGATTCAAGATTTGTAATATTGGCATGTAATTCCGACTGATCTACATCTCTTACTTCGGCATCACTTTTCATCCTAACAATGTTTGCCTTTAGGGTCTCAATAGTTGTCATGTGTTCAGCGTCTGTCGTGGTCTTCTCGCCAAGGACACGTTCCAGTTCCAACTCCAATTCACTAACGCGCTCCGACAATTGTTCAATTAATGCATCCTTCTCATTGGACGCCTCTTCTAACTTGTGCACGGCCTCTTCGTATGATGCAATGGCACGTTCTGCCTCTTCCATTATTATACGATATTGATCGATTTGCTCGTCCTTGGTTTGGACCTCCCGTCCTGCCAAATCGAGCTCGGATTGGAATTTGTTTTCCATCTCCGCCCCGGCGGCAATGATGCGTGCGAGTTCCAACTTGTAGTCACGTAGGCTTAGCAGACCCACCGATTGCTCGGTTAGCCGAATAATCTCCTCGGCATCCGTCATTCGTTTACCAACGACGGTGGATATAGTAGTAGTAGTCTTGGATGACGGACTACGAAATGCGGGGTTTGTCGTTAAAATGTCATCGTCTGCATTATTGTTATTGTTGTTGTTGCTGTTGCTTTCATTGTCATACATTTCATCATCCCGTCGACCGTCCAAGAATGAAGGCAGGAAATCCTCCACCTCCTCCTCTCTTGTAGTATGACCAAGGTATCTACGTGCACTATCAATCGTCGTATCTCTTGACGGCAGAGGAGGCGACACTGCATTGAAGTAGAAACTACCACCATTTGCCGACGGTGGAGATGACATGTGATAAGGATGTTCTCCTCCTCCTTCTACTACTATCATTGATTGTCGACTAGCAGGATCATTGGACACAGAAGATGATTGTGGTAGCAGTAAACTAATTGGTCGTGATGACCATGTTTGTTCACGTGATGATAAACCACCATTAGATCGAGGAGGCTTTGGTTGTACTTTGTTCACTACTGCCTTCGAAGGAGATGGAGTAAGTTGTATCGGTACTGTTGTTGACGATGATGGCGATGATATCTGCGGCTGTAGTGAGGGGGGCGGCATTGATACACTTCGTAAATGGCGTTTGTTGGTACTGTTGTTGTTCGTATTGTCGTCAACACAATCACCATTCCCGTTGTCATAACTAGTAGCATGAAGCTCCTTATTAGAGTATCCGGATAGATCCATAGATAGCAGTCGTTGTAATCGTACACGATGATTATCGACATTATCATCTTGCTGCCGTGCCGTTGCCAATGTGGCGGTATTAGTTGGCGAGATCATCGCAGAATTGCCACAAGTAGCATTATCATTACCAGTAGTAGTCATGCCCATCAAGCCCTTTGCGGCAGCGGCGATGACGCGTACCATATCATCGTGCAATCCGAATGATTTACGTATCGCATCTTCCACATCATCCTCGACGACCTCCCCACTACTTCCTCCTCCATCGGCAAGCTTGGACAATCCTCGTGCGAAGATGCGTTGAAAGTACGGCGACGAAACATATGGCTCGATATTGGCGACGGATTTTAATGTTTCTATTATGGACGTCGATCGTAATGCATTATGGAATGCAGTTACCGACGGAGAGTGGGGAGGTGGTGGTGGTGGTGGTGAAATTTGAGAAGAATAGGATGCTGGATGCGGCTGCCGCCGTTGCCATTGATCGAATTCGTATCCGTCGGAATAATGTCGCCATTTATTGATAATCGGACGATCGGCCCCGAGCTCGATCGCGTCATCGTTCTTATCCTCCATGACTAACGACGTAGATGTAGATGGAGCACTCCGTCGTCGATCGATGAGCGAGGACGGTCGCGGCACGGATCGTGGTCGAGGCGGGGTCCACTTCTTCTTGCCCATTATTGATGTCGCTGTTGTTGACGACGAGGATGGTGATAACGAGGTTGATCTCCATTGTTCGACTCCTCCTCCTACAGGACCTACGCGATGTATCGAAGGTGCAAACTCATCATCTTCATTATATGCGTTGCCCTTACCATCATTGACATCAACTTCGATCGTCATTGTGTCATCGAGATTCGTTCTGATTGAGGTGGACTTTGTCGACGACCCGCCCCAAGATACGGTCCGTCGAGATCGAGATGGCGGTGACCCTCCTCGTATCGATGATGGCTCAGGAGCGTCGGATTGCGAGGGCGATGCGAACTCGTCCTCGCCATCATCGGCTTTGTCGCGACGTTGAAAAGCAGGCTTTTTCGACGACGATGACGTCGCTGTTGGAGATCGCGGTGGCAGACGACGAGGAGCTCTCCTCGACGACGATGACCCTTTACCACCACCGCTACCGCCCCGAGACTGTGGTGGCAGTGGGCCAAGATCAATGTCGTCCACAACAACGGTCCCACCCACCGTCGTGAGAGAGTTCATAATACTTCGTAACAATCCCTCTCCCCCGAAAATGCTGCGGTGATTTGATTGTCAACTCTCATTAGCATTGACGGACTGGTGCTGAGATGCTGTTATCCCTACTGGCCTTAACGGATGGGCTAAACCAGCATTAAACTTGAATGTCGCCGATTTCGGCAAGGCGTTGAGTGAAGGTTGAGGGTAAGAAAGAACAACCGAAGAAGATTATTTTCTCTTCCTCGCACTCACAAAACGTTTCACTCCAACAATGACGAGCTCGCACACCCATAATATGACGATGCTCAACGGTTAGGGAAGCTCGCGCATCTCACCAGAATTATCATCACAAGTATGTTGACCAGTAATTTGTGTATGTACGGAGAATGGCATAAAGCGCAAGCTCCACCTCTCGTGTAACCTCACCACTATAATAAGCCGTCTGAACCTGCATCAGCTTAACGCATAATCCATCATCAATGAAGCTCCTCTCCGCCTCACTCCTACTCGTCGCATCGTCGGCTTCGGCCGCGGCCACTACCATCGATGCCTCCTCATCTACCATCCCGGCCAACTCCATCGTCGGTAAGCGTCTGCTTTCCGTGGCACGTCGCGTCAACAATGACAACAACAATCAACAGGCCGACAATACGTCGTGGATGGTCGACTATTCGCTCAAATTCGACAAGTGCGCCACAACGAACGAGTATTATGGTGGGTACTTTGGTGGGAACAATAACGGACGACAGAATCAGAATAATAACAACAATGGCGGCAATAATAATCGTAATGGGTACAATGGACTGTACGAACAACGTCTGGTACATTTCAAGCTATGTCCCACGAGCACGTGCGGCAAGGGATGTGCGGGCGGTGCGGATTATGTCGTGGATATGAATGAGTACGTTACCACATACTTCGAGTACAAGGCGGAGTTACTCCGGGCTCGGTGTGAGACTGCCAAGGCCAATTGTGTTTGTGATAATGCCGCCGACGACGGAGACAATGCCGAGGATGGAGGTGAGGATGCAGAAACGGTGAGTATGCCGAGCTTTGCGTTTCCTTCCTTATTTCAATTCGTACACATTTCACCTTCTTATATCACTTGTTTTTTTTCAGACCTGCTACTCTGCATGCTACGTAGCCGCAGGTCTCACCTACTCCGAGTGTCAAGAGGAGGGTCAGCAGAACAATAATAACAACAACAACAACAACGGACAGCAGCAGCAGTATGTATTCAACATGGAAGAAGCCTCTCAGTGCAGCCGTCTCGAGATTGACGAAGATGCCGCTGCCGCCTACTACAATTATGGTGCCAACAACGCATACAACAATTACAACAACTACAATCAGAATAACAATCAGAATAATAAGAATAATAAGATTGAATTCTTCGTCGGACCGTACTGCGCGGCGACTGGCCGGTCCATCTTCCTGGGTGTATTCATGGATGAAACGTGTTCGTACGCTGCACCCGAGGGTGTATTTACCAAGTTGACCGGAGGACAGACATTACCATACTCTACCACAAGTCTTATTGGACATGATTGTCTCTCCTGCACCGACACATCGGCTGCTGCTGATGAAGAAGTAAAGTATGATGAGAATGGCAATGTTCAAGTTGAGGTACTAGAAATGTGTCAGACTCTCTATGAAGGTTCCGGCAAGTGTGAAACGAATCTTGCCGTAAATGGACATTATCCCACGACATATGCATGTGACTTTATCAAGGGATTGAATGCTTGGGGTAAGACTCGTATCGCGGCCGAGTATCAAGAATTTGCGAGTCATGTAACACCTCAAATTTTGGCAGGCGTGTTTGCATGCACTACCTTACTCTTTGGCATTGTGAGTTATCATATCCATTCGAAGATGAGCAGTGGTGGACGTAAGCAGGCACCTTTAGTCCAGGATGGTGTGTATATCGAGGCTGCTGATTCCAGGTATGCTGCTTAAATAATGGCCTTGTGAAGGTTGATTAGTCTGAGGGAATGAAGTGAAGATATGTTTGGGAAATTTGAATTGGGTCAGGATGTATGACCAAGTATAAAGTCCAAGTTGTTGTTTATGTTGTTGTAATGGTGTGCGGTGTACAGAAACAAGTATGTAAAGAAATAAAATAATATGTTCCCCACGTTAGGAGAAGATCCTTGACATGTAAAACTAATTGTCAGTAAAGTGATCTGACTACCTAATGTATGTTCTTTGATAGAGGTGGTGGATACATCTTGCAACCTCCTTTGTGGTGCTATGATTAGGACCAAGTGCTTGCTTGCTTGTTGCCAGCAATGATGTCAAAAGTTCCATTGCCTAGATATGTTCCCCACGTTAGAGAAGATCCTTGACAGGTAAAACTAATTGTCAGTAAAGTGATCTGACTACCTAATGTATGTTCTTCGATAGAGGTGGTGGATACATCTTGCAACCTCCTTTGTGGTGCTATGATTAGGACCAAGTACTTGCTTGCTTGTTGCCAGCAATGATGTCAAAAGTTCCATTGCCTCGTTTCCGCCATTGGCTTTAGATAAAAATGAAAGAGCTCCAATTCAATCTCCTTGGTGGTACTGTGGTGTGCACCGTACACTTGCTTGCTTGTGGTCAATAACTTGGCTAAAAGTTCCCTTGCTTCCCCCCCCGGTTCTGATCCTGTAATGTCATTGCAAGAATTATACCTGCACGAATTGTGTAGTCATTCTTTTCACCATGTTCAGCGACACGTGATTCGTACATTTCTTGGTTTGCCTTCAGAATCTCCTCACTATTGTAACCTTCGTAATTAAACTTTGCAAAAGTTATGTTTTGCTTTGCATGGGCAATGTCATCAGGATAACCAAGACTATGCTTACCTTCAGTTGATTCTCAAAGTGAGCCTCCGCCCTCCTAGCACTCTCTTCTGTTTTCTCACTGAGAGCACTTTGACCAATTATAACAATGCTACTACACATTCAACTTTTGTCTGGCTCACTCATCACTCATATTCTGAGACAAATCTTGATCTGCATTTTTTTTGTGTTACCACTACCTAATATACGTTCTTCGATAGAGGTGGTGGATACATGTTGCAACCTCCTTTGTGGTGCGCTATGATTAGGACCAAGTCCTTGCTTGCTTGTTCCTGTTGTCAAGGCTATCCGTAATATTAATGTAACGATTTAATGCGTACACTTTATGCGTACACTTTTTTGAGTCATCCAACAATCCAGAAACTGAATAGAGATAGCTGTGAAATCCTCTTGTTTTATTGAGGACATATTTGTTGTAAATATCCGAATCCTTTTCATTCTGTACAGAAAGAAAACGGTGATGATAATGTTTGCTATGAATCGGTGCAATATAAGAAAAACCTTTGGATGAAGGAATTAAGCAATGCGGTCTCAAGATGAATTGTCAGTTTATTTGTATATAATTTTGATCGTGTAATATGCAGCCTTTACAGTTTCTTTCTAGACATTCAACCACTCCAATGCTGGTGTAAGAAATTACTCTGTTTTGGTCACTTCCTCTCCTCACTAAACTCAAATCGTTCCCCAACAAAAGAACATACTAAACTTCCGTTTCGGCATTGGAGACACGATGTAATCTCCTCGGTGGTACTATGGTGAGGACCAAGTATTTTCAAGCTTGCAGCAAGCAAATTTGTTAGAAGTTCACTTGCCTCCCCCTCACGGTTTGCTTTCCAGAGTGCAATGGCGTAATTTTTACCTGCATGAATTGTTTTTTCATGCTCTTCATCATATTGAGACAACTCGTAAACATCTTGGGCCGCCGTCAATATGTCCTCATTACTATAGCTGCCCATTTCATGTAGCTTCATGTAACGCATTAGACGCTCCTTTATCTCATTCTTTTTGAGCTCCAAATCAATCTCCTTGGTGGTATTGTGGTGTGCACCGTACACTTGCTTGCTTGTGGCCAATAGCTTGGCTAAAAGTTCCCTTGCTTCCCCCCCGCGGTTCTGATCCTGTAATGTCATTGCAAGAATTTTACCTGCACGAATTGTGTAGTCATTCTTTTCACCATGTTCAGCGACACGTGATTCGTACATTTCTTGGTTTGCCTTCAGCATCTCCTCACTATTGTAACCTTCGTAATTAAACTTTGCGCAAGCTATGTTTCGCCTTGCATGGGCAATGTCATCAGGATAACCAAGTTCTATGCTTACCTTCAGTTGATTCTCAAAGTGAGCCTCCGCCCTCCTAGCACTCTCTTCTGTTTTCTCACTGAGAGCAATTCGACCAAGCAAGTGGTACACGCCTACTTTAAAATACAAATACCGCATTGTCAGCGGTGATACCTCTCCTTTCATCCGATCAATCATGGATAGCAGTACATTTGCAGTTACTCCGGCTTCTCTCTTTTGCACCGGTTGTAACCTCCCAAGCATTGAAGTGAATGCACGCAGCTTCAAATTAAGAGCTTCCACCTGCCTTTTTGTATCGTCTGGATACTGCCTTCGGACGAACGAAACAAAGTTGGTTGCGATATCGATGCTCAGCTTGTTCTGGTATTCTTGATGACAGCTAGGGCAGTTCGCCCATACATCCCTGAATTGATTCATATCATCACAAGCCTGCACACTTTTGGTTTCTGCATAATTAGTAAGACATGAGAGGTGGACAAATCCGGCATCTGTGCCACGACAAGCACAGTCACGTCGCAATGGTTGATCAGCTTCGTCGGCCCCTCCATCAAGGCACAAGTAGCACACCGCTTCCCCCTCACTGGAGGCTAGCGAGGACGTCGCTACTCCATCATCATCAGAGGCTGGCAAAGAAATGCCATTAACGTCGACTGTTACGACACCCTTGCGCATCGTCGTTGCTGTACCGCCCAATGAAGCAATTAATTCCACCGTCAATAGTGGACTGTCACCATCATTGGCAATTTCTTGTAAGCGTTTTTCTTTCTCTTCCTTCAAATGCTTACAACGCATACGTGCCACGCCCATGTATTTCTTTTGCTCGATATCCTCCTCGTCGATATCAATATCCTTCGCCGTCGTTCCGAGGGTAACTTTCTCTAAAACACTGTTCGTTTTAGCCACCACCGTAGGCGACGATTCCTCAGCCTCAAGCACCAACACAGGCTCCTCCATCGATACGGCCGTGATAAATTCCCTCGCCAACTCTGGCTTGCTGCTACCACCGCCCCCACCCTTGACCCTCCGTCGTCTCATCGCAGCCAGGCGTCGCGCACCCCTCGCCTCGTCGGCATCACCCACAATCTGAACGGCGGGTGGGTAGGATACATTGGAAATAACATCAGCAACATCGACAGCAACACCGTTATCATCATCAGCATTGTTGGTATCAATATCCCCGTTGATAGCCAGACATTCAAGCCTCAGCTCGAGCTCGCGCCCTCGCCGCGGCGGCGCGGTGGATTCCGCCATCCAACAACTTCTTCCTTTCTTCCAATGACGAGGTGGTATATTTCTCCCTGTTCGTGGGAAGGTGGCGATTAGTGCGATATGAAAAGACAACGGATATCCTCAGCACACGGTTGCCGAGATTGATTCTGCCACCTCAAATGAGAGATTGGCCAATGGGTTGGTGATACGGGGAACGCGACGTACCATAGGCACCCTGCGGCGGCACCGATTGGGAAGGTGTTGGGGGGCGGGTGCTCCGCCTAGAATGAAAGTGACAACAATTCGGCTCCGCCATGTTACGCGAAAGCGTCGGCCAACCACCAAGTAGGCGTGTGATGTGTAGAGTTGCTATCCGTAATATTAACGTAACTCACTCTGCTCCAGTCATATTATGATGCGTGAGCTCCTCATTCTCCACTACTTTGTAACAGTTCTACTATCGGCTTCCACACTAATCACCACGACCATCGAGGCACACGGCTACCTCTCCTCGCCTCGATCACGCAACTTCGTGGCATACGAGGATGGAAAATGGTTCGGCGGAAACAGTTCCACGCCATTCCCCGAGCCCGAACACCAAAGTGCCAACATAGGTGGAGTGCGTGCCGTATGTGGCATCATCGCGGGAGCACGTACGACATTCCGTCGAATGTGTACGGAACGCCGCTAGCAGGAATACAACCTCAGGCTTTGTATCAGTGTGGACAAGTTGTTGATTTGTCTGTGGTATTAACGGCACATCACAAGGGACATTTTGTAAGTTCATTTATCTGATTTGTTCCTTTTTATAGTGGGCTCAAGCTTCGCTTGAAATCGTTAAGTTGCTCATTAAATATATTTTACTGCCTCCGACATCAAACTAATTATGTCAGGAGTTTAAGGCATGCGCCATCTCTCAGGTTGGACAGATACCAACACAATCATGCTTTGATGCGAATCCACTCAAGTTTATTTCAGATACCAAGTTTAGTGCACCTCCCGATCCACTGTACCCCACACGGGCATACATTCCCCTTGCAAATGCAGGTGGCACTGCTGCTGGGACTTGGAAGTATGAGTACAAATACAAGCTCCCATCTAATTTGAGTGGCGATCATGTGGTATTGCAGTGGCATTACATCACAGCCAATAGCTGTATGCATGTGGGGTATGATACCTATAATTGGCCAGTTGGGTCGACGTGGCCAACTCATCCATCGTTGGACGCTGGTAAGGTACCATGGTGTGGGCCACTTCCAGCTGATGGACAGGGTGTGCCTGAACAGTTTTGGAATTGTGCAGACATCAGGATTGCTACTAATAACTGCGCCAGTAATCCTCCTCCTCCGCCGTCTCCACCTACTAGCAACCCTCCACCAACTCGAGCTCCCGTAAATCCATCAACTCCAACAGTCATCCCTCCTCCAACACCGCCATCATCTCCATCAACATGTCCAGCTATTATGGGGTCATGTGGTCTATATATGTCTTGTCCGGTTGGACTATGTTGCAGTCAATGGGGATTTTGTGGAATGGATGAAAATTATTGTGGTACATGCTGTCAAAACGGACCTTGTCTCAACACTACTCCTACTACGCCTCCATCACCATTATCTAAACCAACAATGAATCCAACATCATCAAAGCCGAGAACATCCATACCATCCAAACCATCATCAGTAAAACCAACATTGAAAGCCTCAATAACACGCAGACCAACTTCATCAAAGCCAAAGATCATGGTAACAATTAAACCTGTATCTGTGGCAACGCAAAAGCCAACTACTACATCAAATATTGTTGTTGGGACATGTGGGAATGGAATTGTAGGCAATGGCATTTGTGCTACTCAAAATCTATGTTGCAGTCAATGGGGGTGGTGTGGGACGACTGATGCCCATTGTCGAAAGTAACTTCCAACTAAAAAAAATTAAAGCTGAACTGTTTATTATCCGTGAACACATACTGACACATGAGGCATTAACATCAACACTCCCTACACATTCAATTCTAATATTTTCTGATAATTTGCTTTACATCAGAAAATTTAGTTGATGCACCATAATGCCAATTCAATATCCTTGGAAATATTGTGGTGCCTGCTCGTGGCTAGCAACTTCATTAACAGTTCCCTTGCCTCATCCCCACGGTTGGCATTTAAGAGAAGATCAGAATAAGCTATACCTGCATAAATTGTGTTTTCATGCTCTTCGCCATACTTGGGAGACACGCAATTTATACGAATAACACAACGCCTCCCCGTCCTCAGAGGCTAGGAGGATGATGCCCACCTGCTCCGTGGACATCATCTTCGCACAGAGGAAGTTAAGGAGTGTTGTTCATCATTTTGGCCAACCCGTCGAAGTCATTGATGAGAAAACTTCTTTAGAATCATCTGCATATTCTTTGACAGACAAAAGACACCCCACCCCACTCAATCATCCTCGGGAGATCTTGATTGCATCTAAAGCTACAACAACTGACTAACAATTGCCCAGATCCGTTCAAAACCTGCCTATCCCGAACTGCGTGCATTTTCAATTGAGTGCCAATTCAACCTCCATGGT
>Ga0247843_1007596_pt1 | contig 13204 bp, 7 predicted proteins | sample LaCruzMarch2017__FD_192420 | JGI IMG/M metagenome (GOLD analysis project Ga0247843, IMG submission 192420) | Freshwater microbial communities from meromictic Lake La Cruz, Castile-La Mancha, Spain - LaCruzMarch2017_8m | ecosystem: Environmental > Aquatic > Freshwater > Lake | place: Spain...
GTGTTTGCCAATGATTCAGGTTTGGTTTGGGCTAAGGCTTCCAATGGTAGCTGCGCCACCACCGACACTATCCACATCAAAACGCGTAGTATTCCAACCTTAAACCTAGGAAGAGATTCTATCCTCTGTCAAGGAGACTCCATTACCTTATTGGCCAAAACATCCACTTCGAAATTGTATTTATGGAGTGATTTAAGTCAGGATTCATTTTTGCAAGTAAAGAGTACAGGTTTATATTGGGCTAGAATAAAAGATACCATGTGTCTGAGTCTTCGTGACTCCATTAAGATTACCTTTCAATCAAAAGTTCCCTTTAGTTTAGGGAAAGATACATCGTTCTGTCAGGGAGGTTCCTTTTTGCTAGTAGCTAACCTTTCCGGTGCTAAAACCTGGGAATGGAAGGATAATTCAACAGCATCAACGTATTCGGCTAAAAATGCCGGAACACAATGGGTCACAGTTTCTAATGGAACCTGTGTTTATTCGGATACTATAAATTTAGCCACCTATTCCATACCTTCATTCTCATTAGGCAAGGATACCATATTATGTAAGGGCGCTACTTTGAATCCAATATCCTCTGCATTCCCCAATACCGAATATACCTGGATGGGTACCTCAAAAGGATTTAATTATTCCATTACAACAGCAGGCAAGTATTACGTCGATTTGGTTGACCTTCCTAAAAAAGTTTGTAAAACCTCCGATACCATAAATGTAACCTTTCAAAATCCGGTTAAAATTAACCTCGGAAAAGATACCACGTTATGTCTTGGACAAACTATAGATTTGACTGTGGCTCAATATGGATTTAAATCCTTTAAATGGTGGGATGGCAACGTTAATGCCTCGACCCGTAAAAATAATCCGGCATTAAATTCCCCTGCTCCGCATTGGGTGGAGGGTAATACTGGGGTATGTATTAGTAGAGATTCTATTTTCATTGACTATTTTCTGCCCCTCACTATCAATCTAGGACCCGATATCGACTTATGTGATAATGCTACCAAAGATTTTGACATTACGGATCCTAATGCCAGCCAGTATCAATGGTTGACAATGACTGGTACTACATTAGCTACCAGTCCTAAATACACGGCTACTGATCCGGGAGGATTTTACATAGGAATGGTTTCCAATGGTTCATGCTCCAAAAAAGATACCGTTGAAGTGACCTATTTCACTACCCCTATTGTTGACCTTGGTCCGGATATAGACATTTGTGATGATGAACCGATATCACTTTTGGATGCTTCAACGTCCGGCGCGGCTAGTTATTTATGGGTAACCGGTGAAACCACCCCTGTTATTGCTCCTTCCCAAAAATCCAAATTTGAATATTGGGTAAAAGCCACTAATGGAATATGTTCAGCGTCTGATAGTGTTTGGGTGTATTTCACATCCTCCCCTGAATTAAGCTTTGGCTTTGAGGATTCTGTATTTTGCGATGCGCCTAACTTGAGTTACGACTTTACGTTGCCAAATACCACCTTCCGTTGGATGGATGGATTTGATCAGCCCATTCGTAAAATTAAAGTATCTGGTGAATACTGGGTTGTTGCAGAAAACAATTGCAATTCCGATTCGGCTTATGTATCCATAAAAATTGATGAAACCGGCTGTAGATTATACTTCCCAACTGGATTTTCTCCTAATACAGATGGAAGAAACGATGTATGGAGGCCAGTTGGACAAGTGATTGAATGGGTTGATTTAATCGTTTATAACCGCTGGGGTGAAATAATTTACAAAGGGAATCCGAGCCTGGGATGGAATGGTACCGTAAATGGTGTTCCGGTTCCTGATGGGTTATATCCTGTTTCAGTTTCATACAGAAAATCAACCAACGGTTATCCTCGTCTTTATGTTAAAACCATTGTGCTTACAGTAATCAAATAAAGGTTATTGTTTTTTTTCCAGTGCCGCTAAATGGTCAGCAACTACAAAGGTGCTACCCCCTATGTATATAGCATCCTCAGGGTTTGAGTTATTTAATGCCATGGCATAGGCATTGGACACTGTTCCACAAGCAGTCCCTATAATTCCGTTTTCCAGTGCCTCTGCGCAAAGATTCTTATCATCTCTCCCGCGAGGAATAGAAGGCGTGCAAAAGAAATAACGGGCCTCTTTGGGTAAAAGTGCCCAGATAGCATGTGTGTCCTTTTCCTTCACCACCCCAAATACTAACGAAAGCTTTTTATAGTTTACCTTGCCTAGCTCTTTCATCGCCACTTCTATTCCCGCCTGATTATGCCCTGTATCACATATTATGAGTGGACGATGGTTAAGTATTTCCCAACGTCCTTTTAATCCAGTCAACTGCTTTATATTTTGAAAGGCTTTGGCTACTTTAAAATTTGAAAACTCATAACCTAATCCGCGCAAAACATCAATGGCCTGCATTACTCCTGTTAAGTTCTTTTGTTGGAAATCACCAATCAAATCGGATTCAAATTCATTATTATAATAGTTGGGATTTGAATCAGCTATAAATAAACTTGAATTTGAAGCCTTTGCTTTGTCTATAAAAACTTCTATGGTTTCAGCCTGTCTTTCTGAAATAACAACCGGAATACCAGGCTTTATAATTCCAGCCTTTTCTAAGGCGATTTTTTCTAAAGTATCACCTAGCAAATCCATATGATCAAAACTAATATTTGTAATAATGGATAGCAGGGGTGTTATAACATTCGTGCTGTCCAACCTCCCTCCTAACCCTGTTTCGATAATGGCAATATCAACCTTTTCTTTAGCAAAATAGTCAAAAGCCAAAGCTACAGTGGCTTCAAAAAAGGATGGATGAATTGTTTCAATAAGTGCCTGATGTTTTTCTACAAACTCAGTAACATGTTCTTTCGAAATCACTTCTCCATTGATTCGAATCCTTTCCCGGAAATCTACCAAATGAGGGCTTGTATACAAACCTGTTTTATAACCATGTTGCTGAAAAACAGCTGCCAAGGCATGAGAGGTAGATCCTTTTCCATTGGTACCCGCCACGTGTATCGTTTTAAACTGTTCTTCCGGATTACCAAGAGCATGGCACAAATTGATTGTATTGGTGAGATCCGTTTTATAGGCTGCCGCCCCAATGCGGTGAAACATTGGTAGCTTGGCGTAGAGGTATTCCAAAACAAAATCGTAGGTCAATGACGAAGAATTTGAGTTGAGCGTTAAGAAAAATTCTGGAATTTGAAGGGAAGGGTCAAAGACGTCCTACCGGGCTTTGAAGTTAAATGTAACAAAACCACATGTAGTTTCGGCAGTAGAGCCTCTTGTGGGACTATACGTATTTTCCCTGACAGCTTTAAGGGCCAAATCAATAAAATACTTATCCGTCATTGTCCCTCCTAAAACATGATTAACCGATTTAATACTGCCATCCTTGTTCACACATAGTTTTATCTTAACAGAACCTGTTCCTGGTTTACTCGTTTCAATATTAAATTCCCGGTTCTTTTTAAATCCCGATAAATCAAAATTTACAGGACCATCTTTGCCCGGACCTCCTGGACCATCACCTGTTCCTGGTCCTTTACCTGGTCCGTCCCCATCACCTTCTCCATCACCATTCCCATTTCCTGGTTTACCATCCCCATCGCCGTTTCCATCCCCTTTTCCGTTATCTCCGAATACGGTTCCATCAGGCCGCCCTTCGTTGCCAGGCTTTGTTCCGTCTCCTTTATTTCCACCCTTTTTTGTAAATAACCCCTTTGAATCAGGTCTTTTCTCAGGTACCGGGTTCGGTTTTGTTGGTTTGAATACCGGGGTGGTTATTTTAGGTTCTGTTACTACAGGTTTTTTTTCAACTTCTTTACTTGGAAGAATGGGTGCATCTACATCATCTTCCGTTAAGGTTTGTTCATCTACTGGTTTCTCAGTAGCTGAAGCTTCATCTTGTTGAGGAGCATATCCTGCCTCGGAATCTGGTCCACCTAAATCAGGTTCTCCTAATGATACCTCTATTCCACCTAATGCCTCTCCCGTTCCGTTATCTCCGCCGCCGCCTCCAGCTCCCGCAAAACTCATTAGAAATACACATAAAAAGAGTAAACCATGAAATAATATGGTTCCTATAAATCCTTTTTGATTGTTTGAGTTCATCGTATTTAATTTAATTGCTTTATAAATTCTAATGGCTTTCTAACACCAATTGTTTCTCTATTTTAACATTCTTATAACCGCTTTGTCGCAATAAAACGCTAAAAGTAGCAGCCGTAGTATGTTTGTAAAAAGTTTCAATCTCAATGCAATAGCCCGAGTCAGTTTTATCTCCAATCCGCGCATTGGTGTAATTATTAACCACATTCTTAAATGCTCGTTCGGCTGCTTCTTTTGTTATATAATATCCCAACATTACCTTATAGGTTTCGTTAGTGGCAAGATTATTTTGTGAAATAGAGTCTAAACGTATTTGAAGTTCCGTCATTTTTTTACGCTCTACACTATACTCCGGTATAAAAACCGTAGGCTGAATCTCCTCCGCATTTTTACCTGTATTTGAATCAATATTAATAATAGAAGCCTTTTCCTCGGTTTTAGTTCTACCGTCTATTTTGGTTATCTTATTGTTTTTTGCCAAATAATAAAGGCTGTAAATGGTGAATGATGTTACCAATACAATGGAAGCAGCTTTCAAAACAATCCAATTTCTAAAGGGCGGTATAGACTTACTTCTTACCAATGGTCTTTCAACAGGAATAGATTCCAATTCGTTTTGGACGTCCAATGGGCCGGTTATTTCCTCCCGTTCATCAGATGCTATGGCATCGGCTCTTACAACAAAAGAAGGCTGAACCACCAATGGTTTTATTTTAACCGGTGGTAATCCGTAACTCGACTCCAGAAAATTCAACCCATGATAAGGTACGAAAATTACCCGATGCTCACTATTCAAATAGAATGTTCCAATATTTTTAAAATCAAAACTCTTATTGGTAAAAATTCTTTCTTTTAAGAAGTCACTAAAGGATTCGACATCTTTAAGGGCTTCCTTATAAGGTATTCCCTTTTTTCTTGACCAATGGTCTACCAATAATCCGTCACTATCGGTCAGGCTTTGGTTAAATGCAACTTTTTTGCAAGATGGACTAATAAGGTTTCGGCTTTCTTCAAAACCAGAGGCTTTAAAATTGGTTATAAATCCACCAAATCCAGGGATTATAACGCAATTATGCTTGTAGAGCAATTCGGGAACACTATCTATTAAGCTAATGAAGACCATGGATTATAAATGCAAAATAATCATAAAGCTACATCATTCCCGTAACGATTTATAAACATTTTATTGATTTCCACTTAATTTTAGGTGAGGTTAATAATCTAAAACACAAAGGTAACTCCGGCCACCCCATTAAACCCATAGGATGGATAATTAAACCACCGCTGATAGGTTTGGTTGGTAAGATTATTCAGATTCGCAAAAATGGTTAGGTATTTAGTGTATCTGTAATCGGCACCTATATTAATATCGGCAATAGGTGTCTGTTTTATGCTTTCAAATGCGCCAATATTATAGGCATAACGGGTACCAATGACATATAAGTCGGCATGAAGGGCTAGATTCTTGTTAATGGTTGTACCCACTTTGGTGTCCCACTCAAAATCGGGTCGTTGGTAGGCATGTGCGGTATTGGTACTGTAGGTATAATAAGAAAAATTAGTGCCAATTATAAATTTATCCCCTTTTGAATAGTTTAACCCTGCCTGAAACTTGAACAACCCAACCTTATCGTATAATACTTTAAACTTTCTTAAGGCATTGGTATCGTTGACGAACAATGGCAAATCTGTAATTGACCTCTGAGATAATTCCAGGATATAATCAAAACCAGAACCTAATTTCCCTTTGATACCTGCAAAAATAACATATGGCGTAATTTGATTCCTTAAGGGTTGGTTTCCATCCAGAAACTGATTCTCTGTATATAATGCTCTTGTAGAACCCTTTACCAGCCCTCCTCCGAGCCCTGCGAAAGCCTTCATTTTATCCGGCACCAAATAATAATCTATTCTGAACTCTGGAAAGAGATAGAATTTCGTCTCTAAGGAATCCAAAAATATAGAAGCATTAGCCCCCAACGTCAAATCGACGTTCATGTATCGCATTTTGTACACCGGGTTAATATCTACAAAGTTTCGGTTATACTTTAATGAATCCGGCCCCGAAACAAAGCCTTCAAATGCCGTATTTAGATAAATATCTCCATTTCCCAATTTAGCTCCGGTTTTATTACCCAACCTATAGCCTATTTCATTTTGGGTAGTCGTTGAAAACCGATTGATATCTCCATCGAAGAATGTTTTTAGAGGAAAGGAAGTTTTAGAATTATCATAGTGAATATTGGCAGTCACATTGTTTAGCACCTGCCTTACTGAATCACGCTTAAACGTATGTTCTTCATGATTATACCCATAAAAATTATATGCATTCCGGGTATAGCCGAGTTTACCACTAATGGTATTTCCATTCAAATACTTTGCACCATGTATGGAAAGATTGTCGTCCATAAACGATTTAAACTCCGGCTTTCCTTTGGATGATAAATGCCTAAACGATAAGCCATAGGCGTAGTTACTGCTTTTTACATTATGTAACTCAAGGTGAACCAGGGGGGTGGTATAATTGCCAAAACCCACTTTTACAAAGTTGCCTTCTTCACTGCTTTCGCTTTTGGTTCGGTATTGCTGCGCTGAAATTGGCGTAAAGGCGGGTGAAACTTTATACCGCAGATCTGGAAATGTATACGTAAATTTAATATCTTTTGTTTCGGGCTCCTTGAGTTCAGGCTGACTTTCCACCTTACGCGCATCATTCAATACGGGGTTGTAACGTGTTACAATATCTACCGCATCCAAATCTTTAGTTGTATCGCGCTGTGCATTTGCATATAAGGTAAGGAATAGGGCAAACACAGGTATAATAAGAAACCTCATCATGATGTATATCAAACGGCAAATTTATTTTTTTAGCATGGTAGTTGGGGGAAGTATATATCCACAGAGGGGGAAGATGTGAAATGGTGAGATGGTGAGATGTGAGATGTGAGATGGTGAGATGGTGAGATGTGAGATGTAAGTTGAAAGATAGAAGACGGGGAGATCAAAGACGTTTGATCCAAACTCATAAATCTTAAATCCTAAATCCTAAAATCCTAACTCCTAAAATCCTAACTCCTAAAATCTTAACTCCTAAAATCTTAACTCCTAAAATCCTAACTCCTAACCCTTCCCAATTTTTTCTTTGACAAACGAAATTATATCGTTGGCTACTTTTTCCATATGGAGTATAACGCTAACATGGGCGCATTCCAGCTCTAGTTTTTCAGGTCTGTTATATTTGTTCCAAAGCAGGAATTGATGCTTGGTAGGAATTACCTTATCGTATAAGCTTATATATTGTTTTAAATAGGTTGTCTTTATGTGTTGGCCCAAATACAGTTGATCGCCTATAGCCCATATTTTATTCGTCATGGCTTCATCTATTCCCCTCTTCTTCAAATCATGTACTATTTGTTTGCATATCTTGCTTTTCCATACAATGCTCCCAAGTTCTGCACCGGTTACAAAGGGAAAGTAAAAATCGACCTTCTCTACCGTTATGGCAAGGCTTGCCTGAAGTCCTCCGCTGCTCATACCCACTATACCTATATATTCATAATGTTGCCGCATGTATTGGATCAACAGACGAATTTCCGCCACATAATGCCTGAAATTTTCGATGGTCCAGAAAACATTTCCGCTGATAAAGTATTCTCCCGAATATGAACCTGCTGGAGTTCGTTCCTGATGATAGGGTTTGGTGAGGAGTCCTGCATCAATACCCGAATCTATTAGTCTTTTACAAAATCCCTTCTCCATTTCCAAATTGGGTCGGGCCCAGCCTGGTGAGAAAAGCAAAATTGTATTGGATTTTTTGGTTTCATTTTTAAACCATCGGAAGGGAACTAAATTTGTTTCTTGCCATTTGGTTTTGATAGGAGAATCAAAAAGCATTGGTTGATAGTGATACTTTAGTGCATGAGTTTTATCTCTCGCATTAAAATGAAACCCCTCCCTTAAATTAGGGGCACCTTCATAGGCAAAATCTAAATAGAACTCTTCTGGCCGATCGAAGTACTTTTTATATTGATCAAAAAACGCATCTATTGAATAGTGTTTTCCATCAAATTCTTCCTTTTCAATAAAAACCTTACATGATTTATTATCCCTGGAAGCATAGTATGCATTATCGATGGATTGCGAAACAATCTTATTAACTAAACTCATTTATTCATGCCTTCAATTCTTTAAATTCTTTTATAATTACTCCTAATCTTAAATCAATCTTAGGAATAATTTAATTTCCAAATGGCAGTGGCCAATTTAGCAAAATGCGATTGACGATTTTTAATATTTGTAGATGTCCATTGAGGATCAGATATTCTCTTAGTAATCGCAAACTTACTCGTTACAAAAACTCTCTTTTTTTCATCAAATATTTTATCAGCCGCATCCTTATTATTCTTTGAGGCCTCCAGTAGGGTTAAATTTCCTAGCATACATACGTTCCTTTCAAAAGACTCTTCTGTAAATTCTGATTGCCACATTTCCGGAAAACTTTCCGGTAGAATATGTTCTATAGTTCCATTGTCTGTTTCAAAATCATACAGACTTCCACTATCTTCTTGCGCTTCTAACCTATAAAGAGTGTATCGAGCCAGCTTTTTGTCGGTTGTGTTATTTGTATTAAATTGTTTTAATGAAAAATAATTTTTAAAATCCTCATCGTTTATATACAACGAACTTAAATCCTTAATTACACCGATTACGTTTTTTGTCTCTCCCTTAAACAAATTGATGGCGGCTTCACTATAACCCTTTTCCATGTCGTTGGTTTGCATTTTGGCAATCACATTGTACCTATAGGAAATAGTTACAATGGCATTCAATAATTTTTTAGTATCACTGTTTTCCAACTTTTCAAAAGCAACCATTAAAAGGGGTTTCCATTGCTCAACTCTAAACGCTTTTAAAACACTGATCAAATTCCTGCTTTCTTTATCATTATTCCAAAGATCATCGTCAGGGTTACTCAGAGCAATATAAGTATAAGCGTATCGTTCCAAGGATTCCAGTAAATTAAAAACCTCCTGACCTGTTTTCACAAAATTCTTCACTTCCTTAAACAAATACTCTTTGGTAATTTGTTTACGGGTAGCAAGTAGAAAACATCTCAGAAATTTCGGGAACTCCTTTAAACCGATATAGTCTATTATTTTTTTCCATTGTGTCTTAATTTGTTTTAAATCCGATTCACTATTGACAACACATGAAAACAAATAGTTTTTCAATAAATCCGTAGACGTTAATTCCACACCTCTTGAATTAAGGGTTTCAAAGACGGTGTATGCATTTAATTCATCTTCTACCGTTATTTGAATAAACATCATTAACTCTCCTACCACATTATTGAGAAATGCGGCATGCTCAGCTCCTTGACTTTTTTTAAATGTATGTGAAACTTTTTGCTTAAAAAACTGGTAAGCATCCCACATTAATCTTTCAGAGTCAGATAGTTTTTTAACATTTATAGGTTCCTTAAAACCAATTAATCTGTTTTGAAAAAAACCATCGTTATTTTCATTTAAAAATAATTTGCTGGAATAGCTCAAAGACGAAGGATCTTTTTGACCAATGTATTGTCGCATTAAAATATCTACCCTCTCTTTATTTTGTTCACCATCAATTCCTTTATCGGCCAAAGTTTGAATGGCATCTATAATGGCTAATATGAATAGTGTTAGTGTTGTAAAGCGTTGTTGTCCATCAATTATGGAAAATTCCTTCCCCTTAGTACTTTGCAACACCACCGAGCCCATATAATGAGGACTTTGGGTTTCAGCGGCAATTTCAATATCATTCCATAAGTCTTCCCAATTATCCTGTTCCCACGAATAATCCCTCTGAAATTGTGGTACACGGTAAATTTTTCCGTTTCCTAAAATCTCATTCAGGTTAACGGTTTTTGTATCTAACAGATTTCCAGTTGCCATTATGCAAATTTATACTTACTCCATCAATGCTTCATTTATCTTATTAGAATTATTATTATCACGGTCAAATGAGTTCCTGAACACTTTATTATTAATGGTATCCAAACTACATTCATTTACAACACTTGTAAAATGAATAAATCAAGTTGAAATGATATTCATCTTTAGGCAGCCGAGCGTTTGCATGGCAAAGCGGCGGGCCGCCCCCCAAGGACTTTGTGAGGATGAAGCACAGTTTTGCCTTGAAATACCTTAGTATTTATGAACGCCACTGATAAATATACACAAACGGGTGAATAGTTTTTTGCTTACTTTTTTTTCAAGAAACCAATGTTTCGCTAATGACTGTTAAAAATAAATATAAAACGGATGAGCAAAAAAAGTAACTGGTAGTTAAGGGGGCAAATAGCCCCTAATAGATGTAATCATTCTATTTTTCCAAAACGTATTTAGGTTTTTGTTAGACAGTAGTTGTTTTGAACGATTATCTAAATGGAAATTATGAATACTATTAGAGAATAAAATTTGTTTAAATCAACAAATTTTTCCTAAAACAGCCCCAATATCTTCCCATCCTCATCCACATCAATGGCCTCGGCCGAAGGCACCTGCGGCAATCCTGGCATACGCATCATTTCACCACATACCGGTATAATAAATCCGGCTCCCGTGGCAAACTCAAATTCACGGACGGTGATATGAAACCCCGATGGACGGCCAATCTTTTTGGGATCGTCGCTCAATGAATATTGGGTTTTGGCCATGCATATCGGCAACTTATCGAATCCCATCTTATAAATTTTCTTCATATCGGATATGGCTTTGGAGGTATATTCTACCTCAATGGCACCATAAATTCTCTGGGCTATAGCTCTCAGCTTGTTTTCCACGGTATCTGCCCAACTATAGGTGGGGGTAAAATGACCTTTGCTTTTGGCAATGGCATCCACCACCTTTTCGGCAATATTCATCATGCCCTCCCCTCCCTTTTCAAACCCCTCCCCTATGGCTATGGCTACGCCTTTGGCTTCCACCAATCTGATAAGCACCTCGATCTCTGCTGATGAATCGGCATAAAATTTATTTATCACCACCACCGGGGTTATATCGAATGAAGCGATATTTTCCAGATGTTTTTCCAGATTGCAAAATCCTTTTTCCAAAGCTTCCACATTCTCGTTCTTTAATTCTTTCACATCCACACCCCCATGATATTTAAGAGCCCTAACCGTGGCAACGATCATAACACATTTCGGGGCAAATCCTGCATACCCACATTTGATGTTCAGAAATTTTTCTGCACCCAAGTCGGCACCAAATCCTGCCTCTGTCACCACGTAGTCGGCTAATGACATCCCCATTTTGGTAGCTAATATCGTATTGGTTCCTTGTGCTATGTTGGCAAAAGGTCCCCCATGTAATATGGCAGGGTTTCCTTCCAGGGTTTGCACCAGGTTGGGTTTGATGGCATCCTTAAGCAAAGCGGCCATCGCTCCATGGGCTTTCAGGTCGCGGGCAAAAATCGGTTCACCATCAAACGTATTACCTATATATATATTACCACATTTTTGTTTAAGGTCGTTCAAATCCTTCGACATACAAAGAATAGCCATTACCTCAGAGGCAGCCGTAATGTTGAACCCCGACTCTCTGGCCATCCCTCCATTTTTACCCCCCAGGCCAATTACCATTTGTCTCAACGCCCTATCATTCATGTCCATTACCCTCTTCCATACAACCGTTCGGGGGTCAATATTCAGGTTGTTACTTTTTTTATTTTGAATATTATTGTCGATGAGTGCCGCCAACAGATTATTGGCTTTTTCAATGGCCGCAAAATCGCCCGTAAAATGAAGATTGATATCCTCCATGGGTATTACCTGGCTATATCCACCCCCGGCTGCCCCGCCTTTCATTCCAAACACTGGTCCCAACGATGGTTCCCGCAATACGGCAACCGCTTTTTTCCCAATTTTATTTAATCCTTCGGTCAAGCCTATGGTCATAGTGGTTTTTCCCTCCCCCGCAGGTGTGGGGCTAAGGGCAGTGACTAGTATCAGGTTGCTTTGTTTTAGTTTGTCCTCATTAATCAAATGCAAGGGAAGTTTGGATTTATACTTCCCGTAGTATTCCAAATCATCGGCATGAATACCTAATTTTTCAGCAATGAGTTTAATGTGTTGAGGAACGGTGGCTTGGGCAATTTCTATATCGGTCAGCATGTTTTGGTTATGATTTCTATTAATCTTGGTTTCGCACAAACTTAGTATAAAAAACGATTGTAGCTTAATTACAAATAATTGAACTAAGCCAAAGACAAATCACAGAATTTATGTGTGTGTGCTTATGAAGTGTTGGGTTTGTCTAAATAAACGAGGTTTGAAACTAAATCAACCTTCGTAGCGTTAGGAATGGTTGGTTTGACCTAATCAAAGGATACAAAAGTGTAACTAACCCTTTCGGAAGTCTAACTAACCGATACAAAACTTCAACTAAACGCTGATTTAAGTTAATAAACCCTTGGAACAGTTTAAAAAAGGATTAATTCGAGTTAAAAAAATAGATTCTCACCTTGACGGAGCTTTATTTATGGGTGTTTAGGTAGTCTTTAATAAGAAAAGGTAAAAATAGTGAAACGCATAATGGTTAGTAACAACAAATTCAATATAACCATCTTTTGACTATAAAAATTCATCAGATAATTCAACACCACTAAATCTTCACTTTTATTGGCATGGAAAATGGAAAGGTAGATGAAGATGTCATCTAGGACTGTTTAATTTCATCAAAACATGAAATATAATGGCGTAGAAACACTTGATAGAAGCCGGCCATTACAAAGCGGTTATTGATAAAACATTTCCCATAACCCAGATACGGGAGGCCACCCAATATGTGGATCTTGGACAAAAGATAGGGAGTGTGGTTATTGTGGTTGATGAGGGTAAGATGGATTAAAGTATGATAAAGGTCATATTCTCAATTCTTAAAAACAAGTTTAAGTATCTTCATTTTAAAAGGATTACACTTATATTTGACAAAGAAAGATTAATATAATACAGATACTACTTGCAAATGACAAATAACGGATTAGTTTTATTAACAGCTAATATAATTAGTTTAAAAACTTACCTTATGAATATCAAAAAAATTACCCCCCCCCCCCGCAA
>Ga0247843_1007597_pt1 | contig 13203 bp, 11 predicted proteins | sample LaCruzMarch2017__FD_192420 | JGI IMG/M metagenome (GOLD analysis project Ga0247843, IMG submission 192420) | Freshwater microbial communities from meromictic Lake La Cruz, Castile-La Mancha, Spain - LaCruzMarch2017_8m | ecosystem: Environmental > Aquatic > Freshwater > Lake | place: Spain...
CAATTTATTCAGCGCAACGCTAAAGACGTTAGGTTCTTGGATATCTAATGGCTAAAGATAAAGACGAGACTCCTGTAGATCGCACCGGTATGGAAAACCCCGGTGATGATTTCGACCGCGTCGAAACTATCGACCTACAAGTTGAGATGGCGCGCAGTTATCTCGACTATGCAATGTCAGTCATTGTCGGACGCGCACTTCCAGATGTTCGCGATGGTTTAAAACCTGTACATCGCCGCGTTTTATATGCAATGTATGACGCTGGTTACCGCCCAGATAAGGGTTACTATAAATCTTCACGCATCGTCGGTGACGTTATGGGTAATTACCACCCACACGGAGATGGTGCTATCTATGACACCGTTGTTCGCTTGGCGCAGTCATGGTCACTTCGCTATCCACTAGTTGATGGCAATGGGAACTTTGGTTCACCAGGTAACGATCCAGCTGCTGCGATGCGTTACACAGAAGCACGTCTATCGCCTATCGCGATGGAGATGATGCGCGATATCGATGAAGATACCGTCAACTTTGTCCCTAACTACGATGGTCGATCACAAGAACCTGTTGTTCTGCCAAGTCGTTTTCCCAACCTTCTTGTTAACGGCAGCGCTGGTATCGCAGTTGGTATGGCGACAAATATTCCGCCACATAACTTGCGTGAGATTTCACAAGCAGTCTTCTTAGCTCTTGAAAATCCAGATATGCCAGCTGAGCAATTGCTCAACGAGATGATCAAGATTGTTAAAGCCCCAGATTTTCCGACTAAGGCGCTTATCGTCGGCCGCACTGGAATCGAAGAGGCTTATCGCACCGGTCGTGGATCTATCACTATGCGCGCTGTTGTTAACGTTGAAGAGATCAATAAACGCACATGTTTAGTAGTTACTGAACTTCCATATCAAGTTAACCCAGATAACTTGGCGCTAAAGATTGCCGAACTTGTTAAAGATGGAAAGATTAAAGGAATTGCAGATGTGCGCGATGAAGGTAACGAGCGCTTAGGACAACGTCTGGTTATCGTTCTACAGAACACTGCTATTCCTAAGGTTGTTCTCAATAATCTTTATAAGCAGACACAATTACAAGATACCTTCGGCGCAAATATGTTGGCACTTGTCGATGGTGTCCCTCGCACACTGCGTCTTGATGAATTCATCAAGTACTACATCGAACATCAGGTTGAAGTAATTGTTCGCCGTACCAAATATCGCCTTGCTGAAAAAGAGAAGCGCGCACATATCCTCAAGGGTTACCTCAAGGCACTCGATGCACTCGATGCGGTTATCGCACTGATTAGGGCATCAACAACCCCCGAGGAAGCACGCACCGGGCTTATGAAGTTGCTCAATGTTGATGAGATTCAAGCAAATGCGATTCTGGATATGCAGTTGCGTCGTATTGCAGCCCTTGAGCGTCAGAAGATTAATGATGAGTACGACGGCCTTATGGCAGATATTGTCGAACTCAATGCGATCTTGGCATCAGAAAGTAAACAGCGCGAGATTATTAAGACAGAGCTTGAGGATCTCGTAGCCAAATATGGCGATGATCGTCGTACTCAACTTGTTGCCAGCGAAGGTGATTTCTCTGCAGAAGATCTCATTCCAGATCAAGATGTAGTTGTCACAATTACTCACGGCGGTTATTCAAAGCGCACCAACGCCGATCTCTACAAGTCACAGCGTCGCGGTGGCCGCGGCGTAAAGGGCGCAGCACTTAAGCAAGATGACATTGTCGATCACTTCTTTGTCGCATCAACCCATGATTGGTTGCTCTTCTTTACCAACGAGGGCCGCGTCTATCGCGCAAAGGTTCATGAACTCCCAGATGCGGGCCGCGATGCACGTGGACAGCATGTGGCAAACCTTTTAGCATTTAAGCCACAAGAGCAGATCGCAGAAGTTGTCTGGTTTAAATCTTATGACGTTGTTCCATACCTTGTTCTTGCGACAAAGAACGGTCTAGTTAAAAAGACCGCGCTAAGTGAATTTGATTCACCACGAAGTGGTGGCTTGATTGCGATTTCACTTAAGCCAGGCGATGAAGTAGTTGCCGCGGCACTTGTTGATAAAGATGAAGAACTTCTACTTGTATCTAAGAAAGCGATGTCACTGCGCTTTACTTCAGATGATGAATCTCTTCGTCCAATGGGTCGTTCAACAAGTGGTGTAATCGGAATGAAGTTCCGCGACGGTGATGAGTTACTTTCTATGTCACGCATTAACTCATCTAACGCAAAGTCATTTGTCTTTACTGCAACTGATGGCGGTTATGGAAAGAAAACTCCCGTTGAGGAGTATCGACTTCAAGGTCGCGGAGGTATTGGAATTAAGGCGGCAAAGATTGATGAAGGCTCACGCGGCTCTCTCGTCAGCGCACTTGTAATTTCAGATAGCGATGAAGTTCTTGCAATTACATCTGCTGGAACCGTGATGCGCACACCAGCTGCCGAAGTTCGCCAGACTGGCCGTGATTCGATGGGCGTACGCCTGGTCAATCTCGATGAAGGAGTAAGCCTGCTTTCAGTCACACGCAATGGCGAAGATGAGATTTCTGAGGAAAAGCAGTAGTCTTCACGCCTGTAGTTATAGAGGCCGTTTTGGCGACTTGATCAATTTCAAGTAACCTTGCGCCTGCTGCACGCGGCTTTTGTCGCATGCGGGCCTATAGCTCAGCCTGGTTAGAGCGCTTCCCTGATAAGGAAGAGGTCGGTGGTTCGAGTCCACCTAGGCCCACCCGTTCTAATACGGGGACCTAGCTCAATTGGTAGAGCACCGCCTTTGCAAGGCGGGGGTTAGGGGTTCGATTCCCCTGGTCTCCACAATCGTTTCATCACACCTTCCATCTCTCAGATTGGTTTATTAATGACAACTGCAACCCTCCACACAAATCTCGGCGACATCATTATCGACCTCTTTGAGTTTCAGGCACCGAAAACAGTTGAAAACTTTGTTGGTCTTGCAACAGGCACTAAGGAGTACACCGATTTTTCAACGCGCGAGAAGAAGACTGGTAACTTTTACGACGGCCTCATCTTTCACCGCGTCATCGACGGATTCATGATCCAAGGCGGATGCCCAATGGGTAAAGGCTTCGGAGATCCAGGATATAAATTTGAAGATGAATTCCACGGCGAGCTTTCATTTGATCGCCCATACCTATTGGCAATGGCTAATTCAGGGCCAAATACAAATGGTTCACAGTTCTTTATCACCGTTGGTCCAACACCACACCTGAACCGCAAGCACTCAATCTTCGGTGAAGTAAAAGATGCTGCAAGCCAAGCGGTTGTTGATGCAATTGCAACAACAAAGACAGGCGCTGGCGACAAGCCATTAAAAGACGTTGTTATTAATAGCGTCACCGTTGCATAACTTTTAATTCAATGAAGGCTCAGCGCTCTGCGACTATCGGCCTCATCACTGTAATCTGCGGATTTTTTCTCTGGCAGAAAATTGATGCAAACATCATCAACAATTTCTACCTTCCACCGCTTGCAGATATGCAGAGCTATGGCCAGTGGTATCGGCTCTTTACCGTTGCGTTGATGCACGATCAAACAAGCGATCTGCCGTATCACCTAGCTTTTAATATGCTGGCGCTCTACTCACTCGGCACTCAAATTGAATCCGTTTTCGGAAGATCAAAGTTTCTTGTAATTTTCTTCGTCTCACTTCTTGCCGGCTCACTTACCTCTGCTTACTTCTTGCCATTTAACGGATACTCCATCGGAGCATCAGGGGCGGTCTTTGGCCTCTTCGGCGCAACTCTGGTGATCTACAAGAAGTACGGCGCTGATCTCAAGGGTGTTCTCATCACAGTTGGACTCAACTTGGTTATCGGCTTTACGATCCCTGGAATCGACTGGAGGGCCCACATAGGGGGTCTCCTAGGCGGAGCGCTGGCGGCGAAGGTTCTTATCCACAAGTAAGCCCACAGCTGTGGATGAATTACACCGTTGTAATTTAACTCTTGATATTGCGAAGCAAAACCTGAGCAACATCTAGAACTTCAACATCTGATTCACGCGCAGTCATTCCATCGCCGATCATGATGCGACAGAACGGACAACCGACTGCAACTTCTTGAACACCTGTTGCAATCGCTTCATCAACGCGATTGAGGTTAATGCGGGTACCAAGTTTTTCTTCCATCCACATACGAGATCCGCCACCACCGCAGCAGAATGAACGTTCTTGATTACGTGGCATCTCTTCAATGTCACAACCTGATGCTTCAAGAAGTTCACGAGGTGGCGCATAGATCTGATTGTGACGACCAAGATAACAAGGATCATGGAATGTAATCTTCTGATCCGCTTTATGTGGACTTGTCTTCAAACGACCTTCGCGTACCAAAGTGTTAAGTAGCTGTGTGTGGTGCAACATCTCGAGTTCGTAACCGCTCTGGGCGTAATCGCGACCGATTGTTGTAAAGCAGTGAGGGCAGGTAACAACAACCTTCTTCTTACCCTTTGGTCGATCACCGAATGTCTCTTTAAATGTTTCGATATTTTCGCGTGAAAGTATTTGATATAAGAATTCATTACCGGCGCGACGTGCAGCATCCCCCGTGCACGTCTCTTTCTTACCCAGAACTGCAAAGTTAACTCCCGCCATATGCAGCAACTCTGCAACAGCTTTTGTAGTTTTCTTCGCACGCTCTTCATAAGCTCCGGCGCAACCTACCCAGAACAAATACTCAACTTCTTCTGGGAGTTCACCCTCAACAAGTCGAACAGGGAAATCACACTCGGCGATCCATCCTTCACGATCTGCGCGGTTGGCACCCCATGGGTTTCCAGTCTTTTCAAGATTTCTAAATGTTCCACCGAGCTCTGTTGGAAATTCTGACTCAACCAATACTTGAAAACGGCGCATATTAACAATGTGATCGACATGCTCGATATCTACTGGGCACTCTTCAACACAAGCCCCACACGTAGTACAAGACCATAGAACATCAAGTGAAATAGGGGCGTTATCGCCTACCAACGCTTCATTATCGACAACCTTAGACATAGCGTGATCGCGCATTGCCATAATTAATAATTTTGGTGAGAGAGGCTTCTCTGTATGCCAAGCAGGACATTGCGATTGGCAGCGACCACATTCAGTACATGTGGACATATCAAGCAGACCCTTCCAGGAAATATCTGCGCGATTTCCTAGACCGAAGACGTCATCTTCTTTTGGATCTTCAAAGTCGATTGGCTTACCGTGTGAAAGCATTTCAGGAAGAGCGCCAAGAGAGTTCGTACCATCGCTATTGCGCTTATAGAAGATGTTAAAGAACGCTAAGAAACGGTGCCAAGCAATACCCATTGTGAGGTTACTTGCGATGACAATAAACCAAGCCATCGAAGTAACAATCTTGATCGCGGCAACAATAACGATTGCGTTCTCGATTGCAGTTGTACTCCAACTACTGAAGAAAACTACTGCTGGCCATGAAAGTGCGTAATGCCAATTCCAGGATTCTTCTCCCGCAAGTGCGCCTTCTAATCCGCGCAGAGCGATTACTGCAAAGACAATGACTAAGATTGTGGCTTCGACGTAATACGCCTTACCCATTCCAGATCCTGAGAAACGATTTGCGCGCTCTGGTTTCAAACGAGTTACTTGGCGAATACCAATAAGAGTCACGATTCCGATACCGGTGAGCCAACCAATAAGTTCTGACATAAATTCATAAGGAATAAAATGACCAATAAGCGGCAACGCAAAACTTGGCGAAATTAATTGACCGTAAGCGGTAACGAGTGTTCCAAAGAGCGCACCGAATCCGATCATCACAAACCAGTGTGCAATTCCTGTGGCGGTGAAGTTGAGCATCTTGGTATGACCCAAAACTTCTTTCAGCATGTTTGCTAAGCGCGCACCTTTATCGTTGCCTCGCGTTGGATCTGATTGCGCCTTCTTATATGTGGCAAGGAGCTGGCGGAGCCGCACGCTCAGTAAGGCCAGCGCGATGACGGTTATCCCGTAGGCGAGTGCGGCCAAAGCAATCTGAAGGGGCGACATGAGCGAAAGGCTATCTCTCCGCCTGGGAATAATTCAGGTGGAAGCCCTGTTCTACCTCTTGAAAGCCTGAGTCGCATCGACTCAATCTCTTGTGTAAGATGGACTCAGGTTTAACTGAAAGTACTAAAAAAGGAGTCACAATCATGGCTAGAGCAGTCGGAATCGACCTCGGAACTACAAATAGCTGCGTCAGCGTCCTCGAAGGCGGCGAGCCAACGGTTATCGCCAACGCTGAAGGCGCTCGCACCACCCCATCGATCGTCGCCTTTGCAAAGAACGGCGAGGTCCTCGTCGGTGAAGTGGCAAAGCGCCAGTCGGTCACAAACGTTGAACGCACCATCCGCTCAGTAAAGCGCCACATGGGCACAAACTGGTCGATGGATATCGATGGCAAGAAGTACACACCACAAGAAATTTCTGCGCGCATTCTGCAAAAACTTAAGCGCGATGCAGAGGCATACCTCGGTGAAACTGTTACCGATGCCGTCATCACCGTTCCTGCCTACTTCTCTGATGCAGAACGTCAAGCAACAAAAGAAGCTGGCGAAATCGCCGGACTTAATGTGCTTCGTATTATTAACGAGCCGACTGCAGCAGCACTTGCATACGGTCTCGATAAGGCTGATCAAGAACAAACAATTCTTGTCTTTGACTTAGGCGGTGGAACATTTGACGTTTCACTTCTTGAAATCGGAGATGGTGTTGTTGAAGTAAAGGCAACAGCCGGAGATAACCACCTCGGTGGAGACGATTGGGATCAAGCACTTGTTGATTACCTCGTACAAACATTTGGATCAAAGAACGGTATTGATCTCACAAAAGATAAGATGGCGATGCAGCGTATTCGCGAAGCAGCAGAGAAGGCGAAGATCGAACTCTCATCTTCACAGCAAGCTGCTATCAACCTTCCTTACATCACAGTTGATGCTGAAAAGAATCCACTCTTCATGGACGAAACTGTTACTCGTGCACAGTTCCAGCAACTCACAGCAGATCTACTTGATCGTTGTAAGAAGCCTTTCCAGCAAGTACTAAAAGATTCTGGAATCGCAATCTCTGCAATCAAGAGCGTTGTTCTTGTTGGTGGATCAACTCGTATGCCAGCAGTTGTAGATCTCGTTCGCGATCTCACCGGTGGAAAAGAGCCAAACAAGGGCGTAAACCCCGATGAAGTTGTTGCCGTTGGCGCATCTCTTCAAGCTGGTGTTCTTAAGGGTGAAGTGAAAGATGTTCTCCTTCTTGATGTCACACCATTGACTCTTGGTATCGAAACCAAGGGCGGTGTAATGACACGCATGATCGAGCGCAACACAACGATCCCTACCAAGCGCAGCGAAATCTTTACAACAGCCGATGACAATCAGCCTGCTGTTCAGATTCAGGTTTACCAAGGTGAGCGTGAAATGGCTGCCTACAACAAGAAATTAGGCATGTTCGAGCTCTCCGGTATCGCACCAGCACCACGTGGAATTCCACAAGTTGAGGTGACATTTGATATCGATGCAAACGGAATCGTTCACGTTTCTGCAAAAGATCTTGCAACCGGAAAAGAGCAGAGCGTCACAATCAGTGGTGGCTCAGCGCTTTCAAAGGATGAGATCGATCGCATGATGGCAGATGCTGAAGCTCACGCTGAAGAAGATAAGCAGCGTAAGGAAGAGGCAGAGATCCGTAACACCGGAGACTCACTTGTCTATCAGACTGAAAAATTCATCGCAGATAATGCCGACAAGTTCACAGAAGGTGAGGCACTCGATAAGAAGAACGAAGTTGAGGCCGCTCTTGCTGAACTGAAAACATCTCTCGGCGGTGCTAACTTCGAAACCATTAAGAGCGATACTGAAAAAGTTTCAACTCTTTCACAAGCACTCGGTGCGTTGATGTATGCAGCAGCAGGTGCTGCAGCAGCCGATGCTCCCGGTGAAGATGGCGTTGAAGATGCTGAAGTGATCGACGAAGGCAGTAACTAATGTCAGAAGATCTCGTAACTGAGGTATCTGAAGTAAGTGAAGAAAGTATTGCGGAGCCGGGTCAGGAGACTGACCCGGTAAGCGCACTTACCGCAGACTTACAACGCCTTCAAGCAGAGTATGCAAATTACAAAAAGCGCGTAGAACGTGACCGTTCACTGGCACACGAACTTGCAATTAGCTCTGTGCTGATTGAACTGCTACCCGTCCTAGACGATATTGAGCGCGCACAAACACACGGCGAACTCACTGGTGGATTTAAGGCAGTTTCAGATCAGATTGCAGCAACTACCGAACGCATCGGACTTACAAAGTACGGTAGCGAAGGCGATCTATTCGATCCACAAATTCACGAAGCGTTACTTCATGACACTTCACCTGATGTGACTACATCTACTGCAACAAAAATTTTGCAGCCTGGATATAAATTCAAAGAGCGCATTCTTCGCCCAGCTCGCGTTGCAGTAACCGAACCACAAGAAATCCCATCAGCGGAATAACTCATGGCTGCCAAAGATCTCTACGAGAAGGATTTCTACGCAATTCTCGGTGTCGACAAAAAAGCCGGCGCTGATGAAATTAAGAAGAAATACCGCTCTTTGGCGCGTGAATTACACCCAGATAAAACCAAGGGCGATGACGCTCTAGAGGAGAAGTTCAAAGCTGTCTCTGAGGCGTACGACATCCTCTCGGATTCAAAAAAGCGTGCGGAATATGACGAAGCTCGTTCGCTATTTGAGCGAGGCGGATTCCGAGCACCAATGGGTGGTCAGAACCAAGGCGGAGATTTCTCCGATCTCTTCGGTGGCGGATCCCCCAATGACATCTTCGCAAACTTATTTGGTGGCGGCGGAATTCGTCGCGGTCCACGTAAAGGTCAAGATCTACAAACAGAATCAACGATTACATTTAAAGAAGCGGTATTTGGCACAACTCTTGAACTCAAACTTTCAACAGATGGCGGAAAACCACAAACAATTACCGCTCGCGTTCCGGCAGGAGTTAACGATGGTGCAAAGATTCGCGTCAAAGGTAAAGGCGCACCCGGCGAAGCCGGACCAGGTGATCTCTTTATCCTGTTGCAAGTAAAGCCACACCCAATTTTTTCACGCAAAGCAGAGAACATAACTCTGACCCTGCCCGTATCTTTTGTTGAAGCAACACTTGGCGCAGATATAAAAGTTCCAACACTCGATGGCGAAGAGGTAACAGTCAGAATTGCACCAGGAACACCTAATGGACGCACACTTCGTGTTAAAGGTCGCGGTATTAAAAAGGGATCTGTAACAGGTGATCTCTTGGCAACCATTGATGTGCAAGTGCCACAAAAAATTGAAGGCCAAGCAGCCGAAGCGCTCTTGAAGTTTGCAGAAATTACTGCAGCGCATGATGTGCGTCTTGAGATGAAGATGAAGGCGTTGCAATGAGCGAAGATAAGCGCGACGAGATAGATGAGGCTGCTGGCCTTTATGTAATTTCAGTTGCCGCAGAACTTTCAGGGTTACATCCACAAACCCTTCGCCAATACGATCGAATTGGACTTGTATCGCCTTCACGCACCGTTGGTCGCAACCGCAGATATTCACTGCGCGATATTGCATCCCTTCGCACAATTCAAAGACTTATCGGTGAAGGAATTAACCACGCCGGCATTAAAAGAATTATTGAACTTGAATCTGCCATGGCAAATATGGCTCTAGAGGTTGCAAAACTTCGCATTGAAGTAGATGCACTCTTAACTGAGAACCCACCAAAATCGCTGGAATTACGTAAGAAATCGCAAGTAATTGTCTATAAAGAAGAGAACTAACTCTTTATTGCGTTAATGGATCCCTTCCAATTGTTAAGAATCTTTCCACCTGGAGCACCCAAAACTTTCTCGAGAACTGATGAATAGACATCTCTAAAATCTGTTGTCACAGCTAAATCACCATCTACAAGTTTTGAAACCGAAGGCTGGTCACCATAGAAGCCACCATTAACTCGGTCACCGATCAGAAATACTGGACCAGAAGTTCCATGATCAGTTCCTTCAGATCCATTTGCCTTCACGCGCCGTCCAAATTCACTGTACACAAGAACGGTAATGTCTCGCGACCGCCCCGATGCCTTCATCTGACTTAAGAAAGTAGTAATACTCTTGGAAACAGTTCCCAATAGCAGCGCTTGAGCATTTGCTTCATTAGCGTGCGTATCAAATCCACCGAGTGAAACAGACCATGCGCGCGTTGGTGATCCTGCTGCAATCAGTTTTGCTACAACGTTGAGTTGTTGCGAGAGATTTGAATCTCCCCCAGCGTTGCCGCCGGAGAGAGTTGGTAAATCTTCCGCAACGGGCGCAGGTTTTGCTAATACAGGTTGAACATTGTCAGAGACGTTAAAGAGATTGCGCATCGATGTTGCTGCAGCGGCCATCAGGGGATTATCACTTGGTGAAGGAACAGCTAAACGTTGACAAGCAGTTCCGATCACTCCTTGTGGAATCGAAAGTCCACCTAATGGAAGTGCCGACCCACTTTGTTTGGCACCAACCAATAGCGGAGGAAGAACTCCGCCCAAACTGATTGCAGTCATTGGATCAATTGTCTGTGTATCAAGCCAACGTCCCAACCAACCTGTGTTGAGATGTGCTGCTGGTGAACCCGTCTGCCAAATTGCCATTGAGGAGAAATGTGAGCGATCTGGTTTTGGATATCCAACACCGCGGACGATCGCGACTTTATTTTGATCCCATAAAGATTTGATTCCTGTCATTGATGCATTGAGTGCAAGATCGGCAGAAAGTGGAAGAAGCGTCTCTGGTTTATAGGTTAAACCTGGTCGCGCACTGTAATAGGCAGAATCTTGATACGGAATTACGGTATTAAGTCCATCGTTTCCACCATACAAAGTGACAACAACAAGTATCGGTGTACCAAGAGGTAGTGGGCGAGTTATCGCTGCTTCAGCGATTTGATCGATAGTTAATAAAGGTGCCGCAGCCGCTGCCACAACTCCGGAGTACTTAAGGAACTGTCTGCGCGTAATTGCTGACATTCCTAACTCTTGGCCAGGCACGCGAGGTAATTCGATCATTGGCTCACCACATTCTCTGGGCTACAGGCTGCAATAACTAAAAGTTTTTGTGGGTTATCGCGCACACTTCGCATCGCATATGAAGTACGAGTGCTCCACTCGACAACACCTAAGAGATCTGCCAGATACGCAGGACGTCTTACTGAAGAAACTGCAGCTAAATCAGAGAGGTTTGCTTCGGCGATGATCGATGTTGCAAAAGAGACTCGGTATTGAGCGCTAGCAGAGCTCAACCATGCTTGATCAACTGGCCATCCACCAACATTGGGAGGAGAGAACGGAACCTGCGAAAGCTTCTCTAGGAAACCATAGAGCTTTGTAGGTGAAGGCAACTTAGAAGGCGTAATTGTTAACGCTCGACAGAGTCCAATAAACCATTCAACAGGGGATTTCACCATTGAATGCTGTTCTTGCGATAGAGCAGAACTTTCAATCAATGAACTCATCAATGCGGAAATGTCTCGCCCCGAAAAAGCTTTGATCATTGGATGATTTTGAGGAAGCGGTTCTTGAGAAGATACAAAGCGATACCAGATGCGCTCTGCAATAAAGAGCGCCGAATTCTCCTGTGAAACCAAGTGATCAACAACTTCCTCGGGGCTCATCGCACCGGATTTACCTAAAACAGTTACTGAACCAGTGTCTCTTCGGCGAGCATTAAAAGTGACAACACCAGAACTGCGTGAGACTTGATAACCAGTGAATGCTCGTGCCAACTCTTTCACATCTTTTTCTGTATACCGATTAACACCGAGTGTGAATAGCTCCATCATTTCACGAGAGAAATTTTCGTTAGGTGCTTTTGCCGTATTTTCTTGACCGTCTAACCATACTTGCAGCGCACCGTCTGAAAACATCGCCTTAGCAAAATCTTTAAAATTACCGAGTGCATATTTTCTCATCGTCACATTTTGATTAAACATCGGCAGCGCGTAGTTAACTTTTCCAATCGAAGTCGCCCAATGTCCGTGCCAAAACCATGTCATCTTCTCTTGCAGGGTGTGGGGAGATGCGACCATTTCATCTAACCACCACAAGAAAAGCTGTTGATTTTGATAACGAAGCTGTTGCGCGAAATCAACAACAGCTGCGCTATTTGGCGCGGGGCGGGGACCTAAATCTGTTAATGCAGGCGGGGTTACAAATGAAACCGTTGATGGCGGTGCGAGAACTTTGCTGCGCGTAGATGCGACACCGGCGCTGAGCGCTGCAGCAAATTCACCCGGTTTTGGGCCAAATCCTGTGCGGTGAAAGAGGCGCGCAGTCTCAAGCCGTTGTAGATCCATGGCAACAGAGTAAGTGGCTGCGCGTGGCAATGTAAGGTGTTGCCATGAACTCACATGAACTTCTCCGAGAAGAGATCAAAAGCAAGGCTGTTGTTCACGGAAAAGTCATACTTTCATCAGGCAAAGAGGCCGATTACTACGTCGATCTTCGCCGCATCACACTTGATCACGTTGCAGCACCTCTGGTCGGTCAGGTCATGCTTGATCTCACCAAAGATTTAGATTTCGAGGCAGTCGGTGGATTAACACTCGGTGCAGATCCCGTTGCAACCGCCATGATGCATGTGGCTGCAAGCCAAGGCCGCGCACTCAACTCATTTGTTGTTCGCAAAGCTGAAAAAGCTCACGGACTACAACGACGCATTGAAGGGCCAGATGTTAAAGGCAAGCGCGTTTTGGCAGTTGAAGATACTTCAACAACAGGCGGATCAGTATTAACGGCAGTTGAAGCACTCAGAGAAGCAGGTGCGATTGTTGTTGGTGTTGCTGTGATTGTCGAACGTGGTGCAAAAGAAGCAATCGATGCAGCAGGGCTTGAATACCGCACAGCATTTTCACTTGCAGAGCTAGGTCTTTAAGACCAATCTTTTTTTGTTCGCCACTCTCTAATTACTTCAACAAGTACAGGTAAGACACTCACGAAGATAATTAATCCAACAATTGGTAATAAATACTTGTCGATCGATCCTTCGACGGATTCACCCAAGAAATATCCAATCAAAACAACACCATCTACCCAGATAACCGCACCGATTGCATTCCAGAAGAAGAATGTCTTTGCAGGAATATTGACGATGCCACACATTGGGTTGATGAGTGTGCGCACAAAAGGAATAAAGCGAGCCA
>Ga0247843_1007600_pt1 | contig 13201 bp, 12 predicted proteins | sample LaCruzMarch2017__FD_192420 | JGI IMG/M metagenome (GOLD analysis project Ga0247843, IMG submission 192420) | Freshwater microbial communities from meromictic Lake La Cruz, Castile-La Mancha, Spain - LaCruzMarch2017_8m | ecosystem: Environmental > Aquatic > Freshwater > Lake | place: Spain...
GCCATTACCACCTGTTGGACCTACAAAGAAAGCAGCTCTAGAAAATATACCGCCAGCGCCACCGTTCCCTCCTGCGCCGCCGGAGTCCCCTCCATTACCGCCAGCACCGGCGTTCCCTCCGTTCCCCCCTGCAGCGCCATCACCACCGTAACCACCTGAACCGCCGTTACCGCCCTTACCCATTGCACCACCAATACCACCAATCCCACCTGCTCCGGCTAAGCCACCAACACCTCCAACAATAGTTCCGGTAATGACTAAATTATTGATCATTCCATTATTAAGAAGCCCGTCACCCCCGTTTGAACCCGAAGCGCCTGACTGACCATTGCCACCAACACTACCGTTTCCGCCATTGCCACCCCTGCCCGCATTACCGCCTCTAGTCCCGTTGACAAATATATCTACTCCATCGATACCGTAACCACCATTGCCACCATTACCACCGTTTCCACCAGCAGCGCCTGCACCACCGTTACCGCCTCTTCCTCCGGCGCCACCCTGACCACCAACGATATTTCCGGAGATAGACAAGTTTTGCAGGGTAATTTTTTGCTCAACAGTAATTCCAGCACCTCCAACAGAACCCTTTAAGCCAATCGCTCCATTTCCACCAAGACTAGCATTCTCGCCTTCGCCACCATCGGAACCATTACCACCATCCACACCAGGAAAGGGGCTATTCGCGCCTGCGAAACCATCACTGCCGAAAGCCCCAGGTCTACCCGAGGCACCATCCTCACCAGCGCGTCCAGCGGCACCGGGACTTCCTGAGTAACTGGCCGCATTCACGGTCTCTGTATCAACGCTGATCACGAGACCAGATGGAGGTGCTGCCAGCATCGTAGGCGTCACCAGAGATAAAACCGCGGCGATAGCCGTTTTTTGAAAATGAATGGGGCGCATTAAGAGATATCCGTAGTTAAAAAATACTAAGATTTTTCATATTTATTGTCCGTTTTATACGCTATTAATACTATGAAAAGCAACTACCTTTAGCACTTATCTCCAGAGAGCAACCTCTGTCACCTATTCAGTCGATCAGAGAGAGTTCAAGCGCATGGACAGAAAATCAAGTTGCCAAAGCCGCTTAAAAAAAACTTTCGCAAAAGACGCCAAGGCGTGCGGGTCCTCCTGTGCCAAGTTTCCAACCTGAGAGACGTGGGAAATAATGTCCTTGATTGAATTTTGACCATCGACCTGTTGCACCAGCAAGCACTCCAAAGGACTCATCTTCGCACTCCAGTTGTATCGGCTGAGCGTGTCATTATTTAAGGTGCAGCGATAACGTAACTCGGGTATGCAGTGATCAACAGTCTGAGCGTCAAAGTTGATGTGATAGGACTCTTTGGGACGCTCTTGACGACAGGCAGTAAAGAAATGGCAGGCATTATTGGTATTGATTCTCTCCATCACGGACCATTGCTGCGTCTCATCTAATGCTGCAACAGAATGAAAGAACGCGTTGTCAGGTTGAGCGGAGGGGTAATAAGGGCTTTTTAGGAACAAGTCCTGAAAAACAAGTCCTGCAGCCTCAACCAAACTTAAACAATCTTGAATCGAAAAACTGCGATCGCGTCCGTGTAAAAAGGTATCCACAATACCAGCATCAAACCCCAAGTCTGGTGCAATATCTAGGTAGCCTTTGATGGGATGTTTTGGCGACAAAGCACTCAGCATCTCTCTGACGATCTTGAGTGACTGTTCATTTTGCTCTAACCCCAGATCACGGGCGACGGATTGCAGCATCTCAACGCCAATCCTTCCGTATTTAGCGTAGAGCATGAGCGCCATAACACCCTCTCGCCGCAGGCATTGTGCGAGTGCGTCGATTCCTTTTTGAGGATCATTGAGGTGATGTAGCACGCCTGTGGAAACAATCAAGTCGAACTCACCGTTCAGTTCAGACGCTTGTTCAATTGGGAGCAAGTGAAGTTCGAGATTCTTCATCCCATACTTGTCTTTAAGAAACTGATGATGATTGAGCGAGGGCTGACTGACATCAATCGCGACGACTTTAGCTTGTGGATTATTAAAAGCAAATATTGCAGCCTGATTAGTGCCACAACCTGCAATCAAGATATCCAGATCCGCTTTTTTATTTCGGTCTGGCCAGAACATGGAGTGAGCATGACTAGGGTCAAACCATTGCCAATTATTTTTGATCCACAGTTCGATATCAATAATCGGTTCGGGATACATCCATTTTTGATATTGACTAGAGACGATATCTGCTAAGGGATTTTGCATATTCATTGAATTTAATCAGTCCTCGATAGACATCACAGCTTAATCATTAAGGGGCAAGCACAATCGCATCCACTTCAGAGCGGTAAATCAATGCCATACACCGTTGCTTTAAGCCATCGAAAGGTAAAGCAAGTAAATTCCCAGTCGCATCAAACGTTTGATAGGGCGTTGTTATAAAACATCTCAGCCCTTTGATCTTGAGGCTTTCTTGCCTCTTCTTCGCCGCTTCTAACTGATCAACATATTCAATCGGGATCCTGCCATCGCCATGCATGATGTGCGCAAAGAAAGCGGGAAGATAGGATCTTGAAATTTCTGCACCACCAAGAAGTGGCGCAAAGTTCACTTCATTAATGACTGCACCGTTTTCATACCATGGTTGAGTAATATCTGCGCTAATCATGTCAACGCCAGCAGTGTGCAATCCAAACAGTGCGGCAGCCGTCACTGCTGCCGATACATTCTCCGGATGAATGTGTATCGTCACATCTTCATCAATGCCACCCCAAGCCGTAGACTCTATGGGGCGAAGTGGTACCCAAGTTCCAGGCAAAGGCACAGAATCTTCTGTCAGATTCGCTTTGGCAAGCGTTGCACGGGCAAGGTCGTCAAGAGTTTGAGCCTCTTCACGCAGCCATGGTGCGATTAAAGTCTGGGCCGCGGCATGATCCACTACGAGCTGTTCAATGCTTTTAACGCCATCCCCCTGAACGGATATTGGCAATCGCTTGACTGCATACAAGAGTTGCTTGCCGACGATAAAAATTCTGTGGCATACCCCAGCAACTTGACGCTCAACAAGGACCTTTCGGGAGGGAGTCTTGTCGCAGGCTGAGAAGAATGCAGTTTTGAGCGTCTCATTGTCTCGAATGTCGACCGTCACTCCCTCACCGCGCTCCTGATCAATCGGTTTAACAACAACAGGGAAACCAATTTGCTCAGCTGCCGTGGATGCCTGCTGAACTGTTGATACAGAAATATGCACAGGGGCCGGTAATCCTGCCATTTTAAGTACATTGGCAGTTGATACTTTGCTTTGCGTGAGTCTTACGCCGATCGCGGAATCTCGAAGTGTTGTGCTGCGATCGAGGATTACGGCTTGACTGCCCCAGCCAAGCTGATAAATGCCAAGTCCTATATGTAAAAATGGAATACCAAGTTCGCAAGCGACCCTAAGGGTCGGAATCGTAGATTTACCCGCAGGAACAAACGGCATCAGAGGCTGAATTAACTTCTGCTCAACGGTATCAAAAACGTGTTTTTTATTTGGAAGCGTCGCCGGGTACTTCATGATCCAAGCGCACACGTCCAGAGCAACACTTAGTATTTTTTTATAGACGTGTAACGCGATACCTTGAGTGGCAGGTACTAATATATCAAGCTGATACTTGCCCAGCGATGAATCAGTTTTACTAAATTTTTGAATGACCGGAAGATCAAAAACGGGTAGTCGTACAAGCGTAAAAAAAACTTGAGATAACCGCAAAAAAGCATGAATGAAAATCTTCTCATGCACCTCTATGTTTTGAAGTGCTTGTAATGATGAAGCGTCTAGAGCCTCAAAATCGACTTTCTTCCAGTCATGCAAACCCGTTAGGGCCGCAGACCATGCGTCAATGTTTGAACTAGGTGCACTGGGTGGAAATGAAACATAGATCGTAAAGCTTAGTCTGTCAGTGACAAGGTCATGACAAAACTGCAGATTCGATTTTTCTTGATGTGGAGATTCTTGTGTAAACATGACATTAGTGTAGCGACTCCTTTTGAAACCAGGCACTATGTTCTAGCAAAAGACAAGGAAGTGATGCTTTATTTGAGTTGCTCTAGTTTCTTTAAAGCACCACTAATCGCATCTCCGGCTAGATTCACGGCCGGAATGCCCCTAAAGACAAAAGCAATTCCGGCAACCGCTTGTAGCTCCGCAGGCGTCGCACCCGCTCTCAAGGCAGCAACAGCATGGTTTTCTGCGGCTTGTGAGAGATTCATTAACAACATCCCAAATGCCATCAATTGGCATGTTTTATGATCAAGCTCAGCGGGCTCAAGCAACTTGCCCCGTGCCTCCTCGACGGCCAAAGTCATTTCAGGAGCGGTCGCCATGCCAAGCGCGAGGCGATTTTTAATACGCTCTGGGACAAAGCCCAGGCTCTCAATATAGCCAGCCTCAATTTTTTCAATCGGTGTCGACATTCAGGCTCTCCCTTTAAATGGACCAAAGTCATAAAGTTTTTCGGGGTTGCTCACAAAGAGCTTAGTACGTACCTCCTCATTTGGAATCCATGTTTCAAGGAGATCAGCCAAATCAATGTCATTGGGCATGTCTTGGTGGATACCAGGATGAGGCCAATTGGTGCCCCACACACACTGATCGGGAAACTCGGTCAGCAAGGTTTGGGCAAAGGGTTTCATGTCCAGATAGTCTGGTGGTGCCGCATCGGAGCAACGGTACCAACTCGAAATTTTTACCCACGTGTTGGGTTTACGTGAGAGAAGCCTTCGAACCACAGAGAACTGTTCAGATTGAATCGTTTGGCCACCCCTGACGCGCCCCATATGATCAATCACTAAACCGACTGGACACTGCATTAGACGTTGCTCGAGGCTGAGCCAGTCTGCGGCGTCTTTGACATTGATTTCGATATGCCAACCCACTTCAGCGCATAGGCGAGCGATGGCTTCGAGATCCTTGGTGGTGGCGCCTGTTGGAAACTGATCCATCAGGCGCGCAGCACGAAATCCTACCGCATGCAGACGTTTTAAATGCTCAACACTATCGTGTGGCGAGATCGCAGCAACCGCCCGAAAGCGGTCTGGATCGGTTTGTATAAAGTCTTCAGTAATACTGTTATCAAACCCATAGGCAGAACCATGCACCTGTACCCCTCGATCCACGCCCAGCGCAGCATGTACGCGCTGCCACTCTTGCCGTGTACAGATAGGAGGCGTGTATTTACGACCAGCATCTAGCGGATATTGATCGAACAAATCGAAGATATGCGCATGACAATCAATCGTGCCTGCAGGCAAACGCCTTTGGGGTGCGCGAAGATTTGAGTCGGGAGGTAAAGGTGTTTGATTCATGGTGAAAGTGTTTAATTAGTTATTGAGCTGAATATTGGCGGCTTTACCAACAGCTTGAGAGTTTGCAAAATCTTTGTTCACATAATTTTGAAACTCTGCTTGATCCATATTCAAAATCTCAACACCGAGAGATTCAAATTGTTTTCTGATCTCGGGTCTTTGCATCGCTTGTTTAAGGGCTGCATTGATTTGTTTAACGACGGCAGGTGGCGTCCCAGCAGGCGCGAAAATACCTGTATATGTTGTCATGTCAATGTCTTTGACGCCCAGCTCCTGTAGCGTGGGCACATTGGGAAGTCCAGCAGAGCGCGCTTTAGTCGTGACAGCCAGTGGTGTGATGGCACCGCTTTTGATATGCGGCATGGAGGCTGTCATTTGATCAATCATGGTTTCAACTTGACCGCCAATCAGATCAGTAATAGCTGGGCCACTGCCTTTATAGGGAACGTGATTAAGTTTTGTGCCGGAATTGAGTGCGATGAGCTCAATCGCTAAATGTTGTGTTGAGCCGACGCCTGCGGAGGCGACGTTCAGCGCACCCGGATTGGCTTTGGCTTTAGCAGCGAAATCGGCATAGTTTTTAATTGGACCTTTGCCAGAGGCTGACAAAACGAGCGGAACAGAATGAATCGGTCCCACCGCGATCAAATCTTTCGTTGGGTTGTAGGGTGGGTTGGAAACGAGTGCCGGTCCAATCGAGATAGAACCGCTTGAACCCAATAGGAGGGTATAGCCATCAGGCGTTGACTTCGCAACGCGCGATGAGCCGATAAAGCCTCCTGCACCCGGCCGGTTTTCAACCACGACAGACTGACCAAGGATTTCAGCCATAGCAGGCGCGATCGCACGCGCGGTGATGTCGACATTACCCCCAGGCGCCCACGGAACAACGATAGAAATCGGCTGTCTCTTTGGGAAATCCTGGGCAATTGAGGGGCTCGCCATCAGCGCAAAGCTGGCGAGTGCGGCGATGGCATAAAGGTTTTTGTGCATTGAAAGTCTCCGAATGAACCAAGATAAAAGGCCTGAACATTGTTGTTTGCGTTCCTTATAACAGGTATAACAATGGTCTACAAATAGAACAATAGGGAGCAGTCATGTCATTTATTCAGGCGCAAGGTGCCAAACTTTTTGTGCAGGATACTGGGTCAGGTTGCCCGATTGTTTTTGTGCATGAAATGGGTGCTGACTATCGTGAATGGGAAGCACAGGTTCGCTGGTTTTCTCGACGCTATCGGTGCGTGGCCTATAGCGCACGGGGCTATCTTCCCTCGGAGGTCCCTAGCGACCCTAACCTTTACGGACTCGAATTTGCTGCCGATGATATTGCCGCAGTGATTCGAGGCCTCAATTTAGGGCAAGCGCACGTCGTAGGCCTAAGCATGGGTGCTTATGCGGCGCTTCGATTTGGCATGAAATACCCTGAGCTTGCACGCTCACTTGTCGTAGCAGGCGTTGGGTCAGGCTCACTCGCGCAAGACCGAGAGGAGTTCGTGGCCAAGTGTAGAGCTCAAGCAGATCTTTTTTTTAAAGCAGGTTCAGCTGCCGTCGCGCCGCAAATCGGCAATGCACCAACCAGGATTGGCTTGCTTAAAAAGGATCCCCTCGGTTGGCACAGCTTTGTCAATCACTTGTCCGAGCATGACCCTGTTGGTATGGCACATACCTTGAACATGTACCAGGCAAGTCGGCCTTCTATCCAGAGCTTTGACGCACAGATTCGTCTGATGAAGGTTCCTACGCTTTTAGCGGTGGGTGATTTGGATAATCCTTGTCTTGATACAAATATCTATCTCAAGCGAGCATTACCCAACGCGCAACTCTGGGTGTGTCCTAATACGGGCCATGCGATTAATCTTGAAGAACCCGCGGCCTTTAATGAAGCCGTTCAAAACTTTTTATGTAGTTTGGGATAAAGTGTATGCAAGGCCACTAGAGTCTTCAGGGAGACCATGTTGAACATCACTGCAATTACAGCGATTCCGCTGTCATTTCGCCTCGACCAGGGTAAAACCGTCACGATGGGAATTGGGAGCACCACCAAGCGAGATGCGATTATTGTTCGCGTCGAAACTTCGGAGGGCATTACCGGCTATGGCGAGGCGCATCCGGGGCGGAGTCCTGGTGCGGTAGTCAGTTTGATTCACAACACACTAGCCCCCATGCTGATCGGTATGAAAGCCACTGACTGTGTGGGTGTCTGGAAACGCGTGCACAGGATGCAACTCTCGAGTCATGGTGTGGGGTCAGGTGCCTCTCTTGCCTTGGCCGGTATCGACATGGCGATGTGGGACATCCGTGGCAAAGCTGCAAACATGCCTCTTTATGAACTGCTTGGAGGCAGCAAAAGACGTTTGCCGGCTTATGCAGGAGGGATTTCCTTGGGGTATCAGCCAAAAGAGTCGTTAGCTGAGGAAGCCCAAGAGTACGTGGCGCGAGGCTACAAAGCCATCAAACTCAGGCTCGGCGATACGGCCGCTAAAGATATCGAACGTGTATTGCATGTGCGCAAAGTGCTCGGGGACGATATCGACATTTTGACGGATGCGAATACAGCCTACACCATCGCAGATGTCAGACGCGTTTTACCAGTCCTTGCCGAAATCAAAGCAGGTTGGTTAGAGGAGCCCTTTGCTTGCAGTGATTTTGCCTCCTATCGCGAAGCTGCGAAAATCACCTCATTGGTACCGATCGCCGCAGGTGAGAATCACTACACACGGTTTGAATTTGCCCAGCTTCTCGAAGCGGGTGATATCCGGATTTGGCAACCCGATTTATCTAAGTGCGGAGGGATTACAGAAGGTCTGGCGATTGCTGCCCTCGCCTCCTCACATCGTATCCCCATGAATACGCATAGCTCTGCGACGGGGTTGAATCATGCGGCGACGATTCACTTTGCTTCGGCCATCGAAAACACACAGTATTTCGAAGCTTGTGTATCGCATTACAACCCGCTGCGTGATATGTTTGGAGTCAGCTTTGAGATTGGGCAAGACGGCTGTGTCGAGCCTCTGGACAAGCCAGGTATTGGTATAGAAGTCGATGAATCGATCTTTAAAAAGTACCCACTGATCGATGGTCCGGGTTATGTCGTCAAATTTTAAAAATCGGAGACAAAAATGAATGCTTTTTCAAAAAAATTATTAGTCGCTCTAGGTTTGTCAGTATGTGTGGCCAGTTCGGCCTTGGCTCAAACCTTCCCAGAAAAAACGGTGCGTATTGTCGTGCCCTATCCTCCTGGTGGTTTTAACGACACCCTAGCGCGTATTTCCAGCGACAGGCTCGGAAAAATTTGGAGTCAACCCGTGGTGGTTGAAAACCGCCCAGGCGGCAACACAACGATCGGCAATAGCTATGTCGCCAAAGCTCCGGCCGACGGCTACACGATTTTGGTCACTCCCCTACCATTTTCAGCCATGCCCGGACTGTATGGTGCAAAGCTTCCTTATGATGCACTCAAAGACTTTCGTGCGTTGATTTTGGCGGGCTCGGCTCAAAACGCGCTTGTCACTAGAAAAGGGCTGAATATCAAAAGCGCCAAAGAACTCGTTGAATACGCGAAAGCGAATCCTGGCAAACTCAACTATGGCTCAACAGGATCAGGCTCATCGAATCACCTCTCGATGGAATTGCTGATGAATATGACTGGCGCCAAACTCACACACGTTCCTTACAAAGGCAGTGCGCCAGCTGTGGCGGCCCTCATGGCGGGTGAGATCGATGTGCTGTTTGATAATGTGCCAAACGTTGTTCAGCAGATCCGCGCGGGGACCATCAATGCAATCGGTGTGAGTGGGCTTAAGCGCACCGCGCTTTTGCCAGATACACCAACTGTCGCCGAATCGGGCGTACCCGGATTTGAGGTCAATGTCTGGTTTGGCATGCAAGTCCCCGGCGCCACCCCCACTGCCACTGTGAACCAAGTCAACCGTGAGCTCGCCAATATTTACCGCCAACCTGAGGTCACTAAACGCTTTAATGATCAAGGTGTTGAGGTGATTGCCAGCACGCCTGAGGAGTTCAGCAAACTGCTTCAAAGCGAAGTCACGAAGTGGAGCAAGCTGATCAAAGACGCCAATATTCGGATCGAGTAAACATGAAGATTCAAGACGTCACCCTCACGCTTTTCAGCTGGGACGATATTCCCTCCACCAGCTACGGCGCGCATACGGGTCGTTTTGCTGGTGAGAGCAAGCTCGGCTTATTGGCGATCACAACGGATCAAGGCATCACAGGACATGCTTTTCTGGGCTCTGCTTTTTTTCCTGCAGACATGGATGGTGGCAGTCTGATTCGTTACCTCAAGCCGATTTTGCTTGGTCAACATCCTCTTGACCGCGAACGTCTCTACAAAGCGATGTGGAAACGCGTGCGCACCACCACTGCGCGTTCGATTGGCGCGGTGGATATCGCGCTTTGGGATATCGCAGGCAAGGTTGCCAATCTGCCGATTCATCAGTTGCTTGGCTCGTATCGAGATCGCGTCCCCGCCTATATCAGCTCGGCGGTACTCGCTAGCCCGCAAGCTTATGCCGACGAAGCCCAGCATTACAAAGCTCTCAATTTAGCTGCCTACAAAATCCATCCGCCGCAAGTGTGGTGCGAGGACATCAAGGTCTGCGAAGCGGTTCGCAAAGCCGTCGGTGATGAATATGTATTGATGCTGGATTCGGTCTGGAGCTATGACTATCCGCAAGCACTGCGTGTAGGACATGTCATCGAAGATCTTGATTTCTATTGGTACGAAGATCCTCTGGCCGATGCGGATATTTACAACTATATAGAGCTCAAAAAACACTTGAGTATTCCAATTATGGCGACCGAATATCCCGCAGGCGGGCTTGATTCATACGCGCCTTGGATCAAAGAACGTGCGACAGACTTTTTAAGAGGTGACGTCGCCGTAAAAGGCGGTATCACTACGCTGATGAAAACCGCTCACTTAGCCGAAGCGTTTCACCTGAACTACGAAGTACATCATGGTGGAAACTCTCTGAACAACTTCGCTAATTTACACGCCATTATGGCGATGCAAAATACGGAGCTCTTCGAGGTCTTGCTGCCCTCAGAGTCCCAAAAGTATGGGCTTCTGCAAGATCTTGAGATTGATCATCAGGGGATGATTCACGCCCCGACAGGCCCGGGTCTCGGTGCTCAAATCGATTTCGATCTGATCAAGAGAAAAACGCTGGGTGTATTGAGCTAGTCAGAGGTAGTTATTTAATCGGCTCAAACTGTCGCCACAAGCAACTGCCCTTGACCGACTTATCCAGCGTCGCCAGATACTCCTCGTGCGCGAGGAGGTCCTCAGCGCTTGGCAAGATTACAGGTAAGCCAAGCGCGTCCTGTTGATGCCCTCGAGCCTCGGCGCTTTCTGTTTCGGGCGCGTCATAGGTATCGATCATCAAGCTGTCCTGACCACGCGTCATGGCGAGCCAAACTTCGGCGAGGAGTCGTGAGTCAAGCAAGGCGCCGTGCAAGGCACGATGGGCATTGGAGACGCCGTAACGTTCGCACAAGGCATCAAGTGAGTTGCGCTTACCCGGATGCAGTGTCTTGGCGTGCACCAATGAATCCGTCACACCGCTACAAAACTCGGTCACAGACTTACGCCCGACTTTGGCGAGTTCGGCATTCAAAAATTTCAAATCAAAGGGCGCGTTGTGGATAATCAGCTCGGCGCCTTCGATAAATTTTAAAAAATCCTCGGCCTGATCTTTAAAGCGGGGCTTGTCCGACAGGAAATCCGTGGTCAGGCCATGCACACCTAAGGCACCTGGGTCACTCTCGCGATCGGGATTGAGGTAGGTATGGTAATGGTTGTCTGTGACACCACGATTGAGCACCTCGACGGCACCAATCTCGACAATGCGATGCCCCTGAGCCGGATCGAGTCCGGTCGTTTCAGTATCAAGAATGATCCAACGCATAGGTGCTGACGCCGTGAAAGAGGGATGAATTGTAGGTTTGTGTTTTGGTTTCGGTTAGTTGCTCATTTTAGCGCGGGCTTCTTCGACGCCGCGATTGGCAAGCAAGTCTGCCCGTTCGTTGCCCGGATCGCCGGCATGACCTTTGACCCACTGCCAACGAATCTCGTGCTTTGCGACCTCGTCTGACATCAGCTGCCAGAGATCAGCGTTTTTAACGGGTTTTTTGTCGGCAGTTTTCCAGCCTCGCTGTTTCCAGCCATGAATCCATTCGGTCATGCCTTTCATCACATACTGGGAATCGACATGGAGCGTCACCGCGCAGGGTCGCTTGAGCGCGCGCAACGCCTCGATGACCGCCATCATCTCCATACGGTTATTCGTGGTGAGGGACTCACCGCCGTGGAGGGTTTTCTCGACTTGCCCGAGTTTGAGCAACACGCCCCAGCCTCCTGGGCCAGGATTACCTTTGCAGGCGCCATCGGTCCAAATTTCTACGTTTTCTTTAGTTTGCATCGTTCTCTTTGTGAGTGACTGACGGAGTTACTTTTTTGTCGGGGTTGAGTTTTGCTGCATGGCTACCCCGGCAGCACGTCTTGCACGTTGCTGGACCGCCTTGCTTTTCCATTTGGGTTTGAGCAGAGTCATCCCATGGACCCGTTTGACGGCCGAGACCACATAGATCGCACCACAAGAGGGCCACCAACGATCACCGGCAGACTCGAAAAAAGCCGTTCGCTCGAGCCATTTTTGCGTACGATAAGGTGGTATGTAGCAGCCAAAATGACCTAACTCGATCTCAAAAGACAGTAATTTGAACCAATCCTTCAACCTGGAGAGAGAAACTTGCTGACGCACCTCAGTGGGCAACCAAGGCTTGAGAAGGGGCGCGCGTTGACGCATTCCCCACAAACTCCAAGGGTTAAAACCAGAAATCACGACCCTTCCCTCAGGCACAAGCACACGCTCAACCTCGCGCAACACTTGATGAGGATTGTTTGCTGTCTCTAAAATGTGCGGTAAAACGACCAAGTCCATGCTTTCTCGGTCAAAAGGCAAGAATTCAGGCTCGGCATGTACCGCACCTGCCCAATCGAAGGTTTGCTGAGTTTTCGGGATGACTTGACCCGCAAAGGCTTTAAAGGGCATTCTGTTTGCGCGCAGTAGATCAAGCTCGGGCAATCCTATCTGTAGCGCGCGGTAACCAAACACGTTATCCACCATGCCGTCAAAGCGTGTTTGCTCCCAATTTCGGACATATCGACCCGGATCGGTGTTTAACCACGCACTCAGACTTACAATGGCAGATTCTTGTTTAGACACGCTGTTCCAGAAAAAAATATAAATGCCTGCTGACTCAAACCTGCATTGCTCCGCTACAGGCTGCAAAACGCCTCAACAAACGACAGGGATCGTTCCCCTGAGCGCGTTTAGCGACAACTATATCTGGCTGATCACCAATGGCAAGGATGCCATTGTCGTTGACCCAGGTCAGGCCGCACCCGTGCAGCAAGCTCTTGCCGAGCGCAACTTGGCACTTACCGCTATTTTACTCACCCATCATCACCAAGACCATGTTGGCGGTGTCACCGACCTGGTCTCTCAGACCGGAGCCATGGTCTACGGTCCTGCGAGTGAGGTATTGCCGCTCTGTGATGTCGCCCTGGTCGAGGGTGATGTGGTGTCGGACTCCAGCATGCAACTCTCCCTTTCGGTCCTCGACGTGCCGGGTCACACCGCTGGCCACATCGCCTTTGCGGGTGAAATCGCCGGTCAACCGGTTTTGTTTTGCGGAGACACACTCTTTGCAGCAGGTTGTGGTCGGCTGTTTGAAGGAACGGCCGCACAGATGGACGCGTCTCTGTCCAAGCTTGCCGCCCTCCCTGCCGCCACGGCCGTTTACTGCGCACACGAATACACGCTGTCCAATATGCGCTGGGCTC
>Ga0247843_1007601_pt1 | contig 13201 bp, 4 predicted proteins | sample LaCruzMarch2017__FD_192420 | JGI IMG/M metagenome (GOLD analysis project Ga0247843, IMG submission 192420) | Freshwater microbial communities from meromictic Lake La Cruz, Castile-La Mancha, Spain - LaCruzMarch2017_8m | ecosystem: Environmental > Aquatic > Freshwater > Lake | place: Spain...
GCCATCGGTGGCAATCTTATTGATGTAGAATACAACCTAGGATCATGGGAAAGTATTAAAGTATTAGACCCTGTTTGGGAAGTTTTGGTGCGTAAAACTACTACCACCGGACAGAATCCTTTAGCTATCCGTTTAAATTATAATAATCTGATCACTGGTGGTGGCAATGGACCCACACCAGGCCCGAATCAGGTAACGATTTGTCATATTCCTCCAGGTAATCCCAATAACCCTCAAACCATCACCATCAATCAGAATGCATTACAAGCACATTTAAATCATGGTGATCAGGTAGGTCCATGCGGTGGTAATGCAGGTAAAATCATTTATACGACTTTCCATAATCATCCTGGTGGACATACCACTCCGGAGATTAAGGCGATACTTCAGCATTTTATTTTGAATTTATAATACGATAACCAACTAGATCATGAAGTACGCCCGAGTTTGGGCGTACTTTTTTTTTGCGCGTTGAAGTTGGTACTTTTGCGCTTATATGTTTCATAGAACCGGAGCCCGCAGAAGTAAACAAGAGAATTTTTCTCTTGCCATACTCCTCGCTGCTGCTGCCGGAATTGTAAATGTAACCGGTTTGCTCTCATTGGGTGTGCTTACTACCAATGTTACGGGGCATATGGCTGGCTGGGTAGCAGCCGCCGTGGATCGTCAGGATTTTATGCCTTGGGCTTACCTCGGTTGGATGCTGCTATTCATTGCAGGGGCTTTTACTTCTAGTGTAATTACTGTGGTAGGCAATCGTTACTTCCCGCGTTTTCGTTTTACTATTCCCCTCTTGCTTGAAATGTTAATATTAGCCTATGTGGGGTATGTGGGTATTGAAGGAAAAACGCAAATGCTATTTTTAAATGCAGGCCTGTTGCTATTTGCGATGGGCATTCAAAATGCGCTCGTGACCATGGTGTCAGGTGCGGTGATTCGTACCACCCACCTTACAGGTTTGTTTACGGATATCGGAATTGAGTTAGGGGAGTGGATGTATGCAAAAGATCGATTGCAGAAAACGACGATTCTGATAAAACTCAGCTTGCACTTTGGTATCGTGGCTTCTTTTGGATTGGGAGGGGTAGTTGCGGCTTTTCTGTTTTATCCATTAGGTTCTGCTACTTTCTATATTGCTGTTTTACTTTTGTTTTTATCAGCTATGTATGATGCTACTTTGTTATGGTATCTGCGGTTAAGAAGAAGGGTACTGAAACGTGGAAAGCATTGAATCTGCTGTCTCAAGGTGTGAAACAGCAATGTACAGAGGTGTGTGATTATATAGGTTTGGAATGAACCGTAGAGGGAGCAGAGATTAAAACGTAAAACTGTTGAGTACAGAATTGCGTGAAAATATGGTGTAAAATAAACCGCAAAGAACGCAGAGTTTAAAACCGCAGAGGGCGCAGAGGTGCGTGAAAGTATAGATGTGAAATTTACCACAGAGTTACTCAGAGTGAGGCACATAGTTACACAGAGTTTGTAGCTCAGGCATGTATCCTGAATTTCAACTCTGAGAAACTCTGTGGTTTTTTTTTAATGATTTATACAACATCTCTCGCGAGGGGCTTCACCGCCTCGCTATGATATGCCGCACTTTCAGTGCTTGGAGAATTTAACTAGAAGTATTGAAATTTGTATGCAGAGCCTAAACCTACAATTCTGTAATCCCCTCCCCATTTTTCTGAGGGAGGGTTAGGGAGGGGGAGAATAACGAGAACGAGTATGGAGTCAATTGTCAATTGTTAATTGTTAATTGTTAATTGTTAATTGTTAATTGTTAATTGTTAATTGTTAATTGTTAATTGTTAATTGTCAATTGTTAATTGTTAATTGTTAATTGTTAATTGTCAATTGTTAATTGTTAATTGTTAATTGTTAATTGTTAATTGTTAATTGTTAATGCCTTGTATATTAAGCTGATAGTTGCGCGCAACCTATTCCCCTCCATTGGAGGGGTGCCCGAAGGGCGGGGTGGTCCGCAAAACGAGAACGAGATTGAGAACGAGTATGGAGTTAATTGTTAATGGTCAATTGTCAATTGTCAATGCAGATTTTGTGATACTCGTATCGTTTTTAACCGCAGAGTGCGCAGAGGTTTAACCGCAGAGGACGCAGAGTTTTAAACGCAGAGTACACAGAGATTAGAACGCAGAGAACGCAGAGAACGCAAAGATCACAAAGTTTAAATCCGCAGAGTACGCAGAGATATTCTAGTCGCTATTGATCGCCCAAACTATTTCTTCTTCTTCTCTAATATCGAAAAGTCACTCTCACGCGTAATCACATTCTCCAATCTGCCCAATCCCGTGATCTCCATCGTTACTGTATCGCCATCCTTCAACCATTGTGGCTTGAAGTCAGGATTCAATCGTAGTCCGGTACCATTCAATTCCAAAAAGCAACCCGTGCCTACAGTGCCTGAACCAATCACATCGCCCGGCAATAGATCAACCCCATAGGCACATCGCTCAATGATCTCCGCAAACGTCCAGTCCATATCCGCCATATTGCCCTCAGATACCAAGACGTCATTCACCCAACACTTCATTTCCAGATTATAGGCATCGCCTTCATGTCCGGGTTTTGCTTCGGTTTTATAGGACGCCAATTCATCTTTCGTCACCAACCAAGGACCAATTACAGTGCAGAAATCCTTGCCCTTTGCTGGACCTAAATTCAGCAACATCTCCTCCATTTGCAAAGTACGCGCACTCATATCATTCATGATCATATATCCGAAGATATAATCATCCGCCTCTGCTGCCGGAATATTCCGACCAGCCTTACCAATCACCACAGACGCTTCCAACTCAAAATCCAATTTCTCAAAATGATCCTTCATGCAGGGGATTTCTCCCGGACCCTGAATCGCATTGTGATTCGTGAAATAAAAGATAGGATACTGGTCAAATTCAGGAATCATATCCACGCCCCGGTTCTGACGTGCAGATGCCACATGCTGACGAAAAGCATAGCCGTCGCGGCAAGAAGTAGGGTGGGGCACAGGTGCCAGTAATGACAATTCCCGCAATTGATACACATGCTTCTTCAGCTTCCCGCTCCTGAATTTTTCATCCAGTTTACGCGCATTCTGCTCATATTTATACAAGCGTTTTAAGAACTTCGCCATGGTTGACGCCATCTTAAGACCCTCGTGCTCAGCACATAACTCCAGGTCTGCAATCTGACCCTCATGATAAAGTCCGATACGTTCTTTACCATTACGCAAAAAGCTTACTAATTTCATATCACAAATGTACACATACTCCGCTTTGTTTAAAATTCAATCCGTATCCGTTGTATAAAAATCATATGTGCCCTAACCCTGCTGTGCATGAGCCTTCATGTAGCCGCACAGGATAGCACAAGGGTATTTAAAACCGATATTACAAGGCAGAACAACTTCACAACCAGCATACAGCAGTTCTTTGGGTTCTATGGCACTTCCGGTAAGACCTCAGTATTTGTAAATCAGAATCAAGAGCTTTTGTACAATCAGACCTTAGCTACCGGACGCCTCGTGCAGGGCAATGCAGCAGCTCAGGTATGGATACGACAAGCATCCGGAAAGCGAATACAGCCTGTGCTCTGGTGGGAGTCTGACGCATTTCTCAATAACCGTAACGCCCGCTCACAGCTCTATGCCGGCATCGCAATCAAGCCCTATGATGCACTGGAATTAATTCCGCTCTATGGGTATAATATAGATGTACGAAACGGCAGACCTGATCATGGCGCCTCACCCGCATTATTTATGCGTTGGCAACCTCAAAAGCTGAGAGACGCAGACCTCGCATTTCAGGGGTTTAGCAGGGTTAAATATATAGCACCCCGAAGGCAAGACAATCACCGGGCAGAGCTCCTCACTGCAAAATCCATAGCCGGTAACTCAAGGGTGTTTATGAATCTCTCAGCTGCCTTTCACGGCATGGACGATTACCAGTCACGCTCTGTACAGAGATTACTATCCGATACGCTCAACCTCCAGGCAGGCTTCACCTATACCCTGATGCCCGGACTATTAGCCGAAGGCGCGCAACGACTCACAAGGCAGCATAGAAATTATAGATTCTCTCATCTCGAAAAAGGCTTGCCTGAATTCAATGCCTCCGGATTCCAGCAAGATGAATTGCAATCTCAGATAAAATTGAATCTCAAACGCAATAAGTGGATGAGCTATATCGCCTATGAATACATACTGATAAACCGTACCTATCGGCTCGAAAATGATATGCAGCTCGCACAGCCTCTGTATCAGGAGCAGTTGCGCAGAGAAGCCGAGAAAAATTATAGATCCGCATTTCAGAAATGGTCATTTTTTTCCCAATATAGTTTTAGTCGAAAGCATAGTGTTGAGCTTGAGTATAGCGGACAGTATCTTCAGTATGATACGCCATTGAATACCAATTTCGATGATCGGGATGAGCTGACCTATATCATTCGGACCGCCTGGAATGCCCGCTGGCGCAGCAACTTTAAAATGCTGTATGAAGTCACAGGGCAATCCCGATATTCAGGCTTTTTATCCGGTACCCGCAGCCGAGATAACTATTATCAGTACAACCTCAAATTCAGGTCTGCCGGTGAATGGAGGTTCCATCCCTTATGGACACTCAGTCTTGATCAAGCTGTGTATGTAACCTATAATGTGAAAGTATTTGGTGATCCTCAGTTTACCGATCGTTCCGCGCGGTTTCTGGAGCACAGAGCAGATATGAGCGGACAGTGGCATCATAGATGGAGATCCACCTTTCTTGCCGAACGCAAAGTGCAAATGTTGTCGTATCTGAATTGGGAGCAGTTTTCAGAAAATCCGCTCGATACCACCTGGTTTATCAATCTGCAGCATACCACCGAATACATGTGGGGTGGTAAGGGGCGTAACCTCACCTGGAGTCTGGCCGCAGGGTTCAGGCATTTTATACAGCAAAGGCATTTGATCGCCGAAAATAAGGACGAAATTTTTCCCAACAACACCATACGCCTGCAAATGATCAACCGGCAATCAGGGCCATTGAGCGATTTTATTCTTAGATCTAAAAGAGGCAATCGCTTAAGTATCAGTATCTGGTGGCAGCGTCAGAAAGTATTCAACCAATCCGAAAGCGCTGACGCCGATTTATATCCCGCCCAAGCCATTACCTATCGTGAGCTTCAAAACGTGCAGCGCATTCTCAGGCCATATTTTGACATCCGCGCACTGATTGTATTTTAAAATAAAAAATTGGGCGAGCCCCGAATCGGCATACGCCTATCGGGGCCGGGCTATTCGTTACAAGTCCTCCCCCGAATCGGCTACGCCTCTCGGGGTGCGGGCTTTTCACTGCTATCCCTCTCGCATATGTGCGCAAATTGCGCACGCAAAGGCTGAAACATACAATGAATTATTTGCAGAGTTGACTATTATCCCGCTGCAGTATCCACTGTCAATTGTTAATTGTTAATTGTTAATTGTCAATTGTAAATTCGTAATTTATTGTATATCAAGAATATAGTTGCACGAAACCAATTCCCCTCCTTTGGAGGGGTGCCCGAAGGGCGGGGTGGTCCGCAAAACGAGAACGAGATTGAGAACGAGTATGGAGTTAATTGTCAATTGTCAATTGTCAATGCGGATTTCGTGAGCCTCACATCTTTTTTTACCGCAGAGAACGCAGAGGTTAACCGCAGAGAACGCAGAGGTGCTTCGGCTTGCGTGTGTATATCCTGGCATGTGTTTGGGTTTGACGTGTAATTAACCACAGAGTTTCACAGAGTGAGGCACCGAGTTTCACGGAGTGTGCAGCGCAGGCATATTTTAGACCCATCGATGTATATGTATGCAGCTATTGAATTTGCAATTTTGCAATCCCCTCCCCATTTTTAGGGGGAGGGTTAGCGAGGGGGAGAATAACGAGTACGAGAATGGAGTTAATTGTCAATTGTCAATTGTCAATTGTCAATTGTCAATGGCTTGTATATTAAGCTGATAATTGCATGCAACCCATTCCGCTCCATTGGAGGGATGGCCGCCCATTAATAATATCACAACCATCCTTTCAATGAATATCGGCTCCGCCCAATTTACAAATCCACCTATATAGCATGCAATACCATCAAACCCGAAAAATTAACCGGTCATACATATTGTTTGTAATTCATTTTCTGAATTTATATATTTGAGAATTAAATTTATATTTCTGTAATTATCCCAATCTATAAAGTCCTATGAAAAACAACACACACACACACACAGGAAAATTCATACGTTTTCAGTAGTAATGTGTATGGTCATAATTACGTGTATGTTTTCCTCACTTAAAGTCCAAGCCCAATGGTTTTGGCTTGGAACGCCAGGTACTGATATTGAAACAGAAGTGACACCCAATCTCTTTGAAGATGCTGAAGTAATCATAGATTCAGACCCTATTGGCACTGGTCCTTTTAACAGAGGTGGTTTACGTGTGCGCAATGGATATACTATTTTTGAACAGGGTTCAAGTACTGTAAATAGCCCATCATTGGGTGTCGGAACTTGGTTTTATTGGATGCCCGATTATGGGGCAGTTCGATTTGGGCGCGACAATAGCGGTACCGCCTGGCAGCCAGGCACCAATGTAGGGCTATATTCATTTGGAACAGGTTACAACACCATCGCTCAAGGGGATTTTTCAAGTAGCTTTGGAATTGCGACAACCGCATCAGGCGATAGGTCACTATCTCATGGCACAGGTACAGTTGCTTCTGGTTTTAATTCAATTGCTGTAGGCAATTATAGCCAGTCTCTCGCAAATGCAAGTTTTGCCGCAGGCAACTATTGTGTTGCAGGGGTTTCAGGCGTAAATGGTCAAAATGCTTTTGCCACAGGAAATCTAACCAATGCCCATGGCTCTAATTCATTTACCTATGGTACACAAACTACGGCTAATAGTTGGAATGCTGCTGCCGGTGGATATGGCTCCGTGGCTGATGGTTGGGGGAGTCTTGCTTTAGGACATTGGACAACTGCTTTTGGACATTATAGCTTGTCTTTAGGATATAATACGAAAGCAGGAACGGCTCTTGGTGTTGGTAACGGTAGTTTTGCTATGGGGTATTTTACAGAAGCCCAGGGCAATTACTCGACAGCGCTGGGCAATAGAACTAAAGCTATAGGGCAAAGTTCTATTGCCACGGGTTATCTTACAGAGGCACATGGTGATTATTCAATGTCGTTGGGTAATACAACCAAAGCTATAGGGCATAAAAGTATAGCAGCAGGTCATTATGCTCAATCTGATGGTGAAAACAGCTTATCTATTGGAAGTTTTACCTTAACAGACCCTACAGCATTGAATTCCATTGCAATGGGCAATTTTTCAAAAGCATCGGGTCAAAATTCCTTTGCTGGTGGAACAAATAGCTCACAGTCTATGGGAAATAATAGCTTCGCTTTTGGTTTTTTTGCCAGAACGCTTTCAGGGGCAGAAAACGCTTTCGCTATCGGGCATTCATCAACTGCTGTTGGTGCAAATAGCTTTGCGGGTGGACGAAATTCTACCACCGCAGGTGCCAACCACAGCATGGCATTTGGTGACAATATTCAAATTTCAGCAACTGCTACCGGCGCAACTTCATTTGGTGAAGCCAACACAGTAAACGCTCCCAACAGTTTGAGCCATGGTAGCTTTAATACTGTAGATGGTAGCCATAGCGTTGTTTTCGGAAATAATAATAGCTCAACCCCTACTGCAACGCATAGTTTTGGTGTTGGTGAAGGTGTTACAGCCAGAGGTAGGAACGCCATCGCCACTGGATTTAATACGGAATCGAATGGCGCACAAAGTTTTTCTGGAGGTGAAGGTAGTGGAGGTCTTACACAAGCGAATGGCAATAATAGCATTGCTTATGGCACTAATGTCGTCGCCAATGGTAATAATTCAGTTGCAGTAGGTACTGCCACCATAAGTACAGGTACTAATAGTCTTGCTGGCGGTAGCACGACCACAGAATCAAGAGGGATGAATAGCATCGCTTGGGGTAACAATGCGCAAACAGGGCCTATTGCTGACAATGCAGTGGCTTTAGGCGCAAGTACAAATGCAAATGGAAGTCAAAGCTTATCCGGAGGGAATAATAACACAACAGCAAATGGTACTAATAGCATCGCTTGGGGTAATAATGTGGTTACAAATACTGCTGCTTTTAATGGTATTGCTTTTGGTTTAAACAATGTTACCGCTGGGATGCAAGCCATGTCAGGTGGAGAAAATTCGAATGCATCCGGAAATAATAGTATTGCTTGGGGAAATAACTGTACGACGACTCCTTCGGCGCAAAATTCAATGGCAACCGGAGCATCCACAACGGTTTCAGGTAATCAAAGTTTTGTAGGTGGATTTGGAAATATTGTGGCAGCTACCAGTGGCTTTGCACACGGTACAATCAACCAAGTATTTGCAACTGCCACAAATGGTATCGCCACCGGCAGGCAAACTGAAGCACATGGACTACAGAGTTTTTCAGGAGGGGAAGAAACACAGGCTTTTGCTGATAATTCAGTAGCATTTGGTAAAGATAATGAGGTGCATCAGCGGAATAGTGTTGTTAGTGGTGAATCCTCTATCATTCATCCGATATTAGGTTTTGGCTCAAGTGCCGCTTTTGGGTATATGATAGATCTAAGAGGAGATATGGCCTTTGGTGCAGGTTCTGGCTCAATGCCACATGGAGATTTTTCCTGCGCATTTAATGTAGCTACCTTGGCCGCTGGGCCTGCCTCCTGTGCATTTAATGGAGGTTCTAGTGCATTAGGCGCAAATGCCGCCAGTTTTGGGCATTCTACCACAGCACATGGAAATATGAATTTTGTTGCGGGCTACTTGTCTCAAACTTATGGTCAGCATGCTACGGCCTTTGGGCTTAGTTGTAGAGCAGGGAATAATTTTATTCCATCCACAGATAATAATTTTGCCTGTGGTGACTCGAGTGTAGCAGATGGTGGCGTAGCATTTTCAACCGGAAAATTAACAAATGCGGCTGGTTACAGTTCTGCCTCTTTTGGCTTATCTACGCTTGCTGCTGGACACATGTCAATTGCAACAGGAGAAACTACGCATGCAATAGGTACGCATGCATTCACCATGGGGGATTCAACCGAAGCCTCTGGTGATAATGCACTCTCCTGTGGCCATAACTCAAGGGCTTCAGGAGATAATGCATTATCTTTCGGTGACAGGTCTTTTGCAACCGGACTTACCTCAACGGCTTTAGGCACAAATGTCTTAGCCAATGGAAATAATAGCTTTATAGCAGGTCATGGTGCGCCTTGGCTCGCCAACAACCAATCCAACTCCTTCATGGTAGGCTACAATAGCGATGTGCCAACCTTTTATGTAAGCCCAGCCACAGGCTCCGGCACTTCAGGCAATGTTGGCATTGGTGGCTCTGGATACGCTGGACTTGCCGCGCCTAACCCCAGCGAAAAACTCGAAGTATGGAATGGAAATATTGCCCAAACAAATGTGGATTTAGTTGCGAACACTACAGCTACTTCGGGGAATAGCTCAACTAATTTAGTAGGCCTCAGCCCGGGTACTTGCCCGGTGTTTGGTTTGACAACAAATAATTTGGGGACGAGTAATCCGATTTCTGGTGTTGCGAATTCGTTTGTGCAGGTGGGGGTGGATGCGAATGGGCCTGAAGTGAGATTTGACCAGCAACAACTACTTTCCTTTAATATAGATGCAAGTGTTACAAGTTGTACACAAACTGTAGTTATGTGGGTGGCTGATCCCAATGGTCCTTCATCAGGAGGTTTAGCCTTGAAGACTTTTGGTGATGCAGAAATAAATGGCACATTCATTTCATCAGATCGGCGATTTAAAGATAATATTAAAACAATAATTAAACCTAATGAAATTCTAAGCAGATTGAATGGTGTTGAGTATAATTATAAGCGTAATGACTACCCTCATTTAAATTTTTCTAAAGGTACTAAATATGGATTTATAGCCCAGGAAGTTCAAGATGTTCTGCCATTTGCCGTTCATACTGGTATAGATTCTATGCTATCAGTTAATTATAATTTTATCATTCCTTTTCTAGTAGAAGGTTATAAGTTTCACCAAATTAGAATTGATAGTTTGATTAATGGTGTTCAGAATCATGAAACGATTGATACTTCCAAAACTCAATTTAATATCTATGAAAATTCCGATACCTTGGTGAAATTTATTGAACGATTAGACAGTATTCGTAAGCAACAGGAAGTAATAATTCAAAATTTAGTTGTGCAGAATCTTAATTATGAAAACCGGCTTATCGACATGGAAACTCAAATGCAATTCATCAAAAATTGCATGAGCAATATGGGGTTTTGCAATAATTCAAGGGAAAGTCAAGAAACTAACATGAACTCAGAATTATTAATTGAAACACCCCAATTATATCAGAATATTCCCAACCCCGCTTCGGATGAAACTGAAATTCCATTTTTTCTCCCCTCAACAGTAAATAAGGCAAGTATTGTTATATTAACAGTTGATGGGAAGATTTTAAGTGATAATGTTCTGAATAGCCGTGGTAAATCAAGTTTAATGATAAATCTAAGTTCTCTAACAAAAGGCCGGTACCTTTACAAATTAAGAGTCAATGACCTTGATGTTTCAGTAAAAAGCATGATCATTAATTGATTGAATCCACTTTATTTGGGGATAAAAGGGGATGGAATGATTGAAAAAATTAGGCAATTTTTTGAATTAGGAATGTATTTATTAATATTGAATACATTCCTAATTTCTTTTGTGTGTGCGCAATTGAATTGGCAATGGCAAATTGAATCGTTCCAATCGAATGGATTTTCATCGAATGGTTTATCTAATTCGGCTGATCACAATGGAAATATTTATGGGGTTGGTACATTTCGAGGTTCGATTAATTTTGGAGCTTTACAGATTACTTCTAATCGACCTTCTGTAAATGTAGCTTATTTTGTTAAACTAAATTCTTCAGGTCAGCCAATATGGGGTCTATCGCCAATTCATTTCAGCAGTACAGTTTCTTATGGATATTCAGTAGCTTGTGATAGTATGGATGGGGTATATGTTGTAGGTATGTATAGAGATTCTATTCAATTTGGAAATGATATTCTTACTTCCGGTGCATCTAATTATTTTTCCTATTTTCTCGTAAAGTATGATACCTTTGGAAATTATAATTGGTCAGTTAATATACCTCTAAATTCTAGTTTATCATTCGGCATTCCCTATGTAGATATAGATCATTCTGGAAATGTATTGGTATGTGGCAGATATCCGATTTCAATTAGTTCTACTTCATTAACGGTAGGTAGTCATACAATTTCATCTAATTTGAACGCCGCATCTTTTTTACTTAAAGTATCTCCTACTGGAAATCCTATTTGGTTAAAAGGTACTGATAATAACGAAAATTCTAGTTCATCCGGGGTTCAATACAATGCTCTTGCTATCGGTACCAATAATGAAATTTATGTAGTTGGTTATATTTTTGGAAATTCTGGATTTTCCGGCTTGTTTAGTCCAACAAATTCACTTCCTTTTTCTGGTAATTTGGCAGATATTTTAATTGTTAAATATGATTCAACTGGTAATGTAATGTGGTCTGTTAGGAATTCTGGTATAGGGAATGATTTTGCTACAACTATTTCTATTTTATCAGATAATAATTTATATGTCGGAGGTCAGTTTTATGGAGTAACAACTAATTTTGGGTCGGTAATATTAAATAATTCTAATTCATCAAATGGCTTCAATGGCTTTCTATTAAAAGCGGATACTGCTGGTAACTTTATTTGGGCGAAACCCTTTTTGAGTAAAGGAAGTGTAGCCCCAAGAAGTATTACATCACGGGATTCTCTGCATTTATTTATTTCTGGTCTAATTGTTCGAGATACATTATTTTATGAAAATTCGATATTATATCCAACTACTATTTTTAACTCTAGTTTTATTTATAAAGTTGATACTTCTGGCAATGTATTATGCTCTACTGTTTTGGACTCATTATTCACTACTGTTTCCTATAAAACCCTTTCAATTCCACCAGGGGAGAATGATTCCAACGTTTGTATTATTTCTAATAAGCAATATTCAATTTATAGTAATTCCTTAATTGCTAAATGCTCCTGCCCCCCCGACACTCTACGCGCCAATATAGGCGGCACTCAAACCATCTGCTCGGGCTACCCCGGTCAGGCCCTCATGCAATTCTCCGGCGCAGGGCCATACAACATCACCTACTCTGATGGCACGACAAACACCACCGTCACGGGCATCACCAATCGATACTACTTTATCAACGCTACACCTTCGGCTTCGGTGTCTTATACTTTAACAGCATTTTCGGGGGCATCAGGACCGGGGCCGTATTCGGGTATGGCATCCATACAGGTGGTGCAACCTCCGGCTGCGGTGCTGTCGTCTGCCCAAACCATCTGTCAGGGGGATAGTGTACATCTGTCTGTGCAGCTTAGTGGCACTGGTCCCTGGCGCTTTACGTATGCTTCAGGCATCGGTAACCTAGCTGTTACCGCCTTATCTTCTCCCTGGACCCGATCTCTGCTGCCCAACGCTTCCTTTACCTGGACCCTGAATAATCTTAACAACTTTGTATGTCCGGGTACGAGGCCTCCGGCTTCTGCTGTAACCGTCGGCACAAGACCGGGTTTGAGTTTGAGTGGGGGCAATATTGTCTGTACCGGAGATAGCCTTACCTTCTCTGCACTGATGTCGGGGCCTTCACCCTGGAACTTTAGTTATACCGATGGCAGCAATCCTGTCTCCTTCACCGGCCTTACGGCTTCGCCTTTCGTTTTTACTACGCCCCCCTTTGCGAATGCTACCTTTACCCTCACAGGTGCCGCCGGTTGTGGCCGTGATACAGTCATCAGTCGTACCTATCCTCCACCATTGCAGTTGAGTCATACAGCTACTGCGGTATCTTGCTTCGGTAGTAGCGATGGTACGGCACAGGGCATTGCATCCGGTGGCACAGGTGGCTTTAGCTATGTCTGGAATACCTTGCCGGCTCAATCCACAGCCTCCGCTACCGGCCTGAGTGTCGGTAGCTGGATACTCAGCGTGACAGACGCTGCCGGTTGTCAGCGCAGGGATACGGCCCTGATCCTACAGCCCCCGCAATTGAGTGTGAACATTACAGCTACACCTGTGAATTGCTTTGGGCAGAGTCAAGCAACCGC
>Ga0247843_1007602_pt1 | contig 13199 bp, 8 predicted proteins | sample LaCruzMarch2017__FD_192420 | JGI IMG/M metagenome (GOLD analysis project Ga0247843, IMG submission 192420) | Freshwater microbial communities from meromictic Lake La Cruz, Castile-La Mancha, Spain - LaCruzMarch2017_8m | ecosystem: Environmental > Aquatic > Freshwater > Lake | place: Spain...
TGATACCGTTGGTGAGTGTGACGCCGGTGAGCTGTGTGGTGGCGGCTTGGGTCAAGGCTGTCGCGGCACCTGCAAGGAGAGTAACAACGAGGATTTTACGGAACATGTTAGAGTGTTTCCCCCCCCAACTCAACGCCGTCAAGCCCTTTGTCTGGCCCAGCGCCTCCTTTGTGAAACGTGGCCGCTCTGACTTCTCAATCTCAGATGACAGAAGCTGATCACAGGCCCTGTCGACCCCATCTGCTTTTGAAGCTCTGGTTCGGCTTCCCGTCGTCGAGCAGGTCGCCGATGCTTCATGCGGTCCGGCATCCCTTGCCCGGGCGGCACGTGCTTCCACGCGGTTCCAAACGCTCCATTCGAGGGAGGGAAGGGCATCTTTCCTTCAGCGGCAGCGGACGGGCTCCGTAGGGGCACGTCGGCGATACCCGGGCTGCGGGTATGCCGTTCCCTCATGGGTGCAACAATTGCATGGCATGCCGGCAATCTGGCTTCCGACCGCGTTTCAAGCGCCATTATGATCGAATCAGGCTGTGAGGCTGGTGGGATCAAGTATTTCCGCCGATCAGAGGTCCTCATTCACAGAACCTACGCAAAATGTTCGCGACATCCGAAGCTAGTTTAGCTCACTGCGAAGAACCATCGGGCTGTTCGCCCGGATTGAGCGATTCTCCTGGCTGGTGGTGGTTGATGAGTGAGGTGCATGAGCCCGACCGCCCCGCAATTCTTGCTCATGATGGCACTGTTCTCTCGCGGGGCGAGCTTTCGTCCTCGGTGATCGCTGGTGCGGCTTTTCTTAAGGGGCAAGGGGTTGGCCGCAGTGATCGTTTGGCGCTTTCATTGGCACCCGGGCCTGCTCGCGCCACCGGCTTGCTCTCTGGAATGGCGGTGGCAACCGTCGCGCCGCTGGTGCACTCCGGTCCGCGAGCAATGATCGAGGAAGAATTGCGCCGCCTGAGAGTGACCAAACTGGTTGTTGATGATCAGACTTCAATGTCGGTGCTCGATGCAGCCGCGTCGATCGGCCTGCCGGTACTCAAGCTTGATCCTGTGAATTCGAAGCCTACGAGACAGGAACTCGCACCATCCGCAGCCGGGCAAGATCTCGCGCTGTTGATGCAGTCTTCCGGCACGACTGCCCGACCCAAGGTCGTGCCCCTCAGTCATGCCAATCTCCTTGCAGGCGCAAGTTCGATAGTGGACGTACTCGGCCTCGGCCCGGACGATCGAACACTTGCTGTATTGCCCCTTTTTCATATCCACGGAATCGTGGCGACATTGCTGGCCCCTCTGGTGTCCGGAGGCAGTGTGGTCTTTTGCAGGGAGCTTGCCGTAGATGAGATCCTAACCCAATTGTCCTTCAGTCATCCGACCTGGCTCTCTGCATCTCCCACGGTGCTCCTGGCTTTGCTCGACAGGGCGGAGCGGGCGGGCTTGAGATCCATTCCACATCGCCTGCGCTTCATTCGGTCTGTCACGATGCCGCTGTCCTCTGAAGCCCGTGGAAGACTGGAAAATCTGTTCGGGGTTCCTGTTTTAGACGTCTATGGCATGACGGAAGCCACTTCCCAGGTGTGCAGCACTCGTCTTCCTTGGGAGCGGGTGGTGCGGAAGGACGGTTCTGTCGGTCCAGCGGCCGGACCAGAGTTGAACGTTCTGTCTTCCAATGGCGTTCGCTGTCCGGTTGGAGAAGCTGGAGAAGTTGTGATCCGGGGTGCCAGCGTTACGCGTGGCTACGAGGGCTTGGAAGAAAACGGCTGGAGAACCGATTCACTTGGAGTGGCTTGGTTTTCGACTGGGGACGAAGGATTCATTGATGAGCATGGAAACCTCTTCTTGACCGGACGATCGAAGGAAATGATCAACCGGGGCGGACTGAAAATCGCGCCATTGAAGGTGGATGAAGCATTGAGCCTGCACCCCGAAGTGTATGAAGCGTTGGCCTTCTCCGTCCCTCATCCCACTCTCGGTGAGGATCTCGTCGCGGCTGTCGTGCTGCGTCCCGGTGCCGGTGTGATTGAGCAGGACTTGCGGGAACATCTCGTCGGACTGTTGGCAGCTCACGAAGTGCCATCCGGCTTCGTTTTCCTTGATTCACTTCCACGCGGTGAGACTGGAAAGCCGTTGCGGGTCGGCCTGTCCAAGCGGCTCCCTGAACTGATCAACGCGGCTGCTTCTCCTGCCCATGGAGACCTTGAACACATGGTTGAAGAAGCGTTTGCGAAGATCCTTGATCGACCTGTCGCCGGACGCGACGCAAATTTCTTCCTCTTGGGTGGGGACTCTCTCTCAAGCCTGAGCGTGATCGGCCGACTTGGGCAATCGCTCGGCCTGGAACTTCCCTCGACCCTTTTATTCCACCATCCCAGCGTGAGCGGTCTCGCGCGGCACCTTGAAGAACTCGTGGCCGGCACCAATCGGGATTCAACCCAGGGAGTGCCGGTGATTCCAGTCGCTGCACCGCTGAGCGGAATCATGACGGATGCTGGCGAGCCGTTCGCGGCTTCTTTCGCGCAGGCAAGGCTATGGTTTCTGCATCAGAAGGAGCCGGGTCTGACCGCTTATCACCTGCTCGCCTTGTGGCGCCTTCGGGGCAGTTTGAACGTTCCCGCTTTGCGACAGGCATTGACCGGTTTGGTTGCCAGGCATCCCACGCTGCGAACCTCCTTTCAACTTCAAGGCGATACACTGCTCCAGATCATTCACGCTCCTCCTGCTTCGTTCGATCTCCCGGTTGAGTCCGCTCCTGCTGGAAGTGAATCTGGGGGGATGATCGACCTTTGGATCCGGCAAGAGCACTCGACGCCCTTTGATCTCGAGTCGGGACTTCTTCTGCGGGCCCGCTTGCTATCAGCGGGTCCTGAGGAACATGTTCTTTTGATCAACCATCATCATATCGCCTCCGACGGGTGGTCTCGGCATGTTCTCACCCGAGAACTAATCGAGCTCTATCGTGCGGCTTTATCTGGTAGTGAAGTCACGCTGCCGCCCCTCGCCCTGCATTATCAGGACTTCGCTGCCTGGCAGAGAAATCGACTTGGCGGCTCGCGCCTCAAAGAGCTTCTTGCCTACTGGACGAGGAAACTGAACGGGCTCGAACCGATCGTCTTGCCAACCGACGAGCCCCAACCGGAAGCAAGTGAGCCGGGTTCGGAAAACGCGCGTTTCGAAATCGAGCTTCGGCGGCTCGGCCCATTTGAGTCTCTTTGCCGGTCAGAGGGCGCAACCTTGCACATGGGACTCCTTGCGTTGCTCGGGCTTCTCCTCCATCGTTACAGCCAGCAAGCTGATTTCGCCATCGGGATTCCCATGGGGGGCGCGGTCATCCCGAGCTTGAGCCATTGATAGGGTTATTTGTAAACACGCTGCCCATCCGCATCCAATTCGAAGCCGGGCAGACGTTCCGGCAGTTGCTCGGTCAGGTTCGCCGGACCTCGATAGAAGCATATGAACATCAGGATCTTCCGTTTGAGAGAATCGTCAAGGCGCACTTGGTGGATCGCGATGCCGGTGGCAATCCGCTCGTCGATGCAATCCGGCAGTTCAGTTCCGCCGGAGAATCGGATCTTCAAGGCATGGACGGACTGCATGTTGAACGTCTGCCCGCGTCCCCCGGTCCGGCGAGATTTGCGTTGGAGTTTTTCGTGCGCCCAGCCGAACAAGGCGGCGTTGGCTGGACGGTGACTTACGACGCAACTCTCTTCCACGCGTCAACCATCGGACGCTTGTGTTCTCATCTCGATTCGCTTTTCACCTCAGTCACCAGCAATCCGGATTTGCCCGTCACGTCTTTGGCGGTTCTCCCATCCGTGGAACTCGACCTCATCGAGTGTTGGCAGACCGGGCCCCGGATTCCGAAGTCGGACGACGTCCTTGATCACCTGTTCGAACGTTCGGCAGCGCGATACCCTGACGTGCCCGCCGTGGTTTTCGACGACCAAGCTGTCAGCTACCGGGAACTGGGCAAAAGGGCCGATCTGGTAGCCTGCCGCCTTTTGGAAGCGGGAGTGGGTCCGGATGTCATTGTCGCCGTCTGCCTGGACCGATCGCTTGATCTTGTGGTATCGATCCTGGGCGTTCTGAAAGCGGGAGGAGCCTATCTTCCGCTTGATCCGGCATGGCCCGGGTTGCGTTTGCGGAGCGTGCTGCAAGCGTCCCGGGTCGAAGTCATGATCACCGATCGGGACCGGCTCGCAGTTGGTGCCTCGGATCAAATGCGGCTCATTCATCCCCAAATGTGTCAGCGTGACGAGTCCTGTTGGGAGCCCGTCAGAAGCCGCGCAACCCAGGAATCACTGGCCTATGTTTTGTATACTTCAGGTTCGACCGGGGAGCCCAAAGGCGTTGCGATGCCGAACGGACCGCTCGTCAACTTGCTCTCCTGGCAGGCGGCTTGCATTCCTGGTGCCGCGCGAACGCTTCAGTTCGCCAGTTTGAGCTTTGATGTCTCGTTTCAAGAGATCTTTTCAACCTGGTTTTCAGGAGGAACCTTGGTCCTCGTCTCCGATCAGGTTCGTCGGGACCCCTCCGCGCTGCTGGCTGTCATTCGGCGAGATCGGGTCGAGAGGCTTTTCTTGCCTGTGGTGATGCTTGCCCACTTGTCGGAGGCGGCGTTAACAAACAATTGCTGCCCGGAGTCCCTCAAGGAGGTTGTCGTTGCTGGAGAAGCTCTGCGGATCACGCCTGAAATCCGTCAATTCTTTGAAGCCCTTCCTTCATGCCGGCTATGGAACCATTACGGTCCTACGGAGACCCATGTCGTCACCGGCTATCGGATGCCAATCGACGTCGCGGCCTGGCCGGACCTTCCTCCGATCGGACAGCCGATATGGAATGCGGATATTCACGTTCTGGATACCCATGGCGAAAGGGTCCCGATTGGTGTGGCCGGAGACATTTGGATCGGTGGAGCGCCTTTGGCGCGCGGATACCTGTTTCGCGACGACCTTACCGCGGATCTGTTTGTCGAGAAGAGGCTTGGGGACCGGGTCTCAAAAAGATTTTACCGAACTGGAGATCGTGGCCGGTGGAGGCCTGACGGTGAGCTTGAGTTTCTTGGCCGCAAGGATTACCAGGTCAAAATCCGTGGACATCGTGTCGAGCTAGGGGAAATCGAGAGTGTTCTGTCCCGACATCCGGAGGTCAAAGCCACTTCGGTCGTGGTTCGGGGTGGTGCTGACCATTCTCGAAGGATCACGGGGTTCGTGGTCGTGCATGCGGATGGGATCAATGCATCCACGATTCGCGAATGGCTCCAGGAGCGTCTGCCCGGTCCCATGGTGCCCGCGGAGGTTTTCGTCGTGCCGGCCCTGCCGTTGAACGCAAACGGAAAGGTGGATCGCAAGTTGCTCGAGACTTTCCCGCTGGTTGGTGTGGAGGTCATCGACTCGGCGAACGGCCCGGGAGCTGAGGAGCGGGCAGGGCCGACGCACTCGGTGCCGAACACTGTTCTGGAATTGGAAATCTTGATGATCTGGCAGCAACTTTTCCGGCTGGAGCACATCGACACCACTTCGGATTTCTTTGAGATGGGTGGCGACTCCCTGATGGCGGTCCAACTGGCGGTTGAGCTTGACCAAGTGATAGGGCACCGGATCCCGATCAACATGCTTTTCGAGGCGCCGACGGTCAAAGCACTCGCGGCCGCTCTCGAGGCGAGATCATGGGGGCCTGCATGGGAGTCTCTTGTCCCATTGCAGCCTCGAGGTGGCAGGATTCCGCTTTTCATCGTCCACGGTTGGGGAGGCGACGTGTTTTATGCATCCCGATTCGCCCGATTACTCGGGCCGGATCAGCCTGTTTTCGGCGTTCGTGCGAAGAGTGTTGGGCGGGACGATTCGCAACCTGTCGCGGAAGAAATGGCGAGGAATTACGCGCGCGAGATTCGGGCGCTCCAACCTGAAGGGCCCTATCAGCTTGCCGGTTACTCGATTGGCGGATGGTTCGCTTACGCGGTCGCGACGGAGCTCCGCAACCAAGGCCAGCAGGTGGTCATTCTCGTATTCGATTCGAATCCTTATTGCCGGCTTTCCGGGCCGGCTAGAGGTGCGCAATTGTTTTCGGTGGCCGCAGTCAAAATTGCCCGCGTCTGGCATCATGCCCGCAAGCTGGTTGGGATCAACGTAAGTGATTGGCCTGGGTATCTCGCTTCACCGATGCGGGTGCTTTTCGGAAGAGGGATGGGACGCGTTCCGAAATCAATGGGCGCTCCGGAGGTTCGGGCCACAGGGAATCAGGTCAAATCAGGTCGACTGGAACAGTTTGTGAGCGTGATCGAACGGTTTTCGGCTTCGCCGATCAATGCCCAGGTGGAGTTTTTCCAGGCAAAAGCCCCTTCGATGCCATCCTTAATCGCCGCACCCCAGGCTTTGGTCTGGCGATTGCTCGTGAGAGGTCCTTTCACCGTACATCGGCTTGCTTGTGATCACTGGGGGATTTTCTCTGAGGAGAATCTCCCATTGCTTGCAGCCCTTGTGGACTCAGTCTTGAAGGATGCGAATCGTGAGCTGGACTAGCGAGGTTCACGCTATTCTTGAGAATCGGAGAGACGGAGATGGTGATCAGTCGATCTTGGGATTGGCGAAGGTGCTGATGATTACGGTCTAAACAAGCCCTGCATCGTGCCGACTTAGCTCAGGTGCTTGGAGTGCTTTCGTCCAGGGTATAGGTCTCATTCCGCGCGCCAACGAGGCCCGAGCGACGCGGAATAGTTTTGTGAGGGGTGGGAATACCGGCATCCCTTGTCCGGGTGGCACGTGCTTCCACGCGGTTCCAAACGCTCAATTCGAGGGAGGGAAGGGGAGGGGCACAATCTCTTGTCGCCCGCCAGCGCGCTTTCAGCGGCGCGGGCCGGGTCCTGCCGCGGCCTGTCTGCGGTTCCCGAGTGGCGGGCATTCGGCTGCACCGGAGATGCAAGATTTGCAGGGATGCCCGGCGAATTGCCACAAACCGGGCTGGAGCGCTTTCTCCACTGCTTATACTTTGAGACGTCCCGGGGTCGTTTTCGAGATTTACCGACTCTTTGAATCGATCGGTCGTCGGGCCGATGCGCCACGCGGCGGCCTCAACCACTCGAACCGTGAAAAAAACATCCTCATTCCTCACCGGCTTTCTCGCGATGCTTGTCGCGGCGGGCCTTCTCTCCTCCGCCGGCACGGCGGAGGCGGCGTTGATTGCGGTCGCCGACACGATCACGGTGGATGCCGACTACGGGGACTCGTTCAAGTCGGGTGACACTTCGCTCCCATCCCCGAACCCGATACCTGGGCCGCCACAGCGCTGCTCGTCGGCGGTGCGGGTTTCATGCGCCGGCGCAAGTAACCCCCATTTTCCAGCCCTCCGGTCCGGCCCGATGGCTGTTTCAGCCGCCAGCCCCAGGCGAATTCCTAGCGGCACAGATTCCTAGCAACGCGTCCGTAAGATTCCTAGCAACGCGTCCGTAATCTTCGGACTCAAGCCGGTTTCCCGTCTCTCCTTTCCATTCATTTTACTCCTCCATCCATCCATGACCACCACTCCCGCTTCCCGCTTCTCGCGCCTTGCCCGCATGGCTCTGCCCGCCCTGCCGCTCGCCCTTGCCTCCACGCCTGCCGCTCAGGCCGCCATCATCTACACCGACGCCAACGACCTCACCTTCTCGTATTCCGATTCCCAGTTTCTCTGGGTGGACATGGGCACCGGCGGCTTGCCCGGCGCGGCCGCAGTGGGCCCTCAGATTCACAACAGCCCGGCCATCCCCAGCCCGTCCTTCTACCTTTGGTTCCGCTACAGCGGCAACCAGCCGGAGTGGGTCTCCAACGACCGTGCTCTCCTCTCGCAGGCGGCGATGAACCAGGTGTTTGACGGCCTCGACAATTCGGTGGCGGTGAGCGGTAGCTACATCAGGAACCTCACCGTCGGAGATGTTGTAAGTAATTCACTCAGCTTGACGAGCAACTACGAACACTTTCGCACCAATGGCACCAACGGCACGCCTTGGACGCCCGGCACCACCGGCTTCATCGGGGTGAAGTTCAACACCAACAGCACCCCGCTGTTCGGCTGGGTACAAATTTCCTACAATCTCGACCAGTCCGTTACTGTCCACGATTTCGCCTACGAGTCCTCGGGCGCCCCGATCGCCCTCGTCCCCGAGCCCTCCAACAACGCCGTGCTGGCGGGCCTGCTCGCCGGCTCCGCCGCGCTCTGGAGGAAACGCCGCAAGGGCTGAACGCCCGCCTGTGAGCGCCGGATTGTTTTCCGTCACCCAAAACCGCCGCCCGCGTCGCGGCGGTTTTGCATTCGCTCACCGCGCCCCCATTTCGACATTTCGACATTTCGACGTTCAGACCTTAAGCCTTTCCGTCTTTCCGTCGTTCCCATGCCTGCCGTCCGCTCCGCCCGTCCGCCCGCCAAGCGCGTCCTCCTCGTCGGCTGGGACGGCGCGGACTGGAAGCTCGCCTCGCCGCTCCTCGACGCGGGCGAATTGCCGCAGCTCGCCAACATCGTCGAGCACGGCGCGTCGGGTCCGCTCGCCAGCCTGCCGCCCTACCTCTCGCCGATGCTCTGGAACAGCATCGCCACCGGCAAATACGCCGACCAGCACGGCATCCTCGGCTTCGCGACCACCGATCCGGCCACGGGCAAGCTTGCCGCCATCACCAGCACGCAGCGGAAGTGCAAGGCGCTCTGGAACATCCTCGGCGAGCACGGCCTCACCGCGCATGTCGTCGGCTGGTTTGCCTCGCACCCGGCGGAGAACGTGACCGGCGTGTGCGTGACCGAGGCGTTTCCCCGGCCCGTGGCCAGGGGGGGCGACTGGCCGCTCGCGGCCGGGAGCGTGCACCCGCCGGAGCTGGCGGCGGAGTTTGCGGAGCTGCGACTCCGCCCCGAGGACGTGAGCCCCGACACGCTGCAGCTCTTCATCCCTCGCATCGCGGAGATCGACCTGACGAAAGACCGCCGCCCGGAGCAGCTGGCCATCCGGCTGGCCGAACTATACACCGTCCACAACGCCGCCATCGCCGCGCTGGAGCGCGGGCCGTGCGACTTTCTCGGGGTCTATTACCACTTCATTGATTGGGTGTGCCACGATTTCATGGACTTCCACCCTCCGCGACGTCGGCAGGTGCCGGAGCGGGAATTTGAATGGTATAAGGACGTGGTCAATTCCGCCTACCGCCTGCAAGACCTCCTCCTGCGTGACCTGCTCGCGCACGCCGGGCCGGACAGCACGGTCGTGCTCTGCTCCGACCACGGTTTCCACAGCGACTCGCGCCGGCCCGAGCGCATCCCGATGGTCTCCGCCGGCATCGCCATCTGGCACCGCGCGCAAGGCATCTTCGCCGCCGCCGGCCCCGGCATCGCGCGCGACGCGCTCGTGCCCGGCGCGACCGTGCTCGACATCACGCCGACCGTGCTGCACCTGCTCGGCCTGCCGGTGGCCGCGGACATGGATGGCCGCGTGCCCGCCGCCGCGCTGGCCTCGCCCGCGCCGCCGAAGACCATCCCGACCTTCGAGAACGACCCCGGCCCGCACCCTCGCCCGCGCCACCTCGCCGCGCTCAGCCACGACGACCAACGCGCGCTGCTCGACCAGTTCGCCGCGCTCGGCTACGTGGATCTCACCTCCGGTGGCCCCGAGTCGCCCGCCGTCGCCAACGCCCGCGACAACCGTTGGAACCTCGCCATCACTCTCCGCCACGCCGGCAAAAACGAGGCCGCCCTCGCCCTGCTGCACTCGCTCCACCTTGAGCGGCCGGAGGACGGGCGCTATGCCTACCACTGCGCGATGTGCGCCCAGCACCTCGGCCTCGCGGACCTCGCGGCGACGGTGGCCGATACCATCGCGGACTTCTTGCCCGGCAACGTGCAGGCAGCGCTCCTGCTCGCTGACCTCGCCACCGGTCGGGGTGACGCCGACGCCGCGCTGGCCCACCTCGCCGCCGCCGAGGCCGCCGGGGCCGAGCCGGGCGCGCTGGCCCTCGCGCGCGGGCATGCGCTGCTCCGTCTCACCCGCGTGCTCGAAGCCTGCGCCGCGCTGCGCGCCGCCGTCGAGGCCGACAACGAGAATCCCTCCGCCTGGCTCGGCTACGCGCAGGCCCTCCTGGCCGCCGGCCAGCCGGCCGACGCCGAGACCTGCGCCCGCGAGGCGATCGCGCTTGCGCCCACCATGGCGGCGGCGCACCTCTCGCTCGGGCAGGCGCTCGCCGTGCTGGGCAAGGCCGCGGAGGCCCGCCCCGTGTTTGAGCAGGCCCGCGTGCTCAACCCCCGCCTCACCGCCGCCACGCGCGCGCTCGACGGCCTCGCCGGCAAGCACTTCGCCGCCGCCGTCCCCGACTTCGCCGACAAGCTCGAGGCAGCTCCACCCGACCACGCCCTGCACGCCGCCGCCGCCGCCCGCGTCTCCGCCCACACCGCCGCACTCGCCCAGCTCCGCGCCACCGCGAAACCGCTCGACCGCCTTGAACCTCCCGCTCCGCAATCCGCAATCCGCACTCCGCAATCGGCGGCAGCCTCGCCGCCGCTGATCATCGTGTCCGGCCTCCCGCGTTCCGGCACCTCGCTGATGATGCAGATGCTCGCGCGCGGTGGCCTCCCGCCCATGACCGACGGCCGCCGCACCGCCGACGCGCACAACCCCGAGGGCTACTTCGAGTGGGAAGAGACCAAAAACCTCTCCCGCGACCCCGCGTTGCTCGCCCGCGCCGTTGGCAAGGCCGTGAAAATCGTCTCGCCGCTGCTACCCCACCTGCCGGGCTGTTTTCGTTACAAGGTCATCTTCATGCTCCGTCCGCCCGCCGAGGTCGCCCGCTCGCAGCACAAGATGCGCGGCCAGCTCGCTGCCGGGGCCGTCGCGCCCGCCGCTGACGCCATGCGCCCCCTGCTCGCGCAGCACGCCGAGGTCATGCTCGCCGCGCTGCGCGCCGCGCCCAATGTCGAGCTGCTCACCGTGGACTATCCCGCGCTCATCACCGACCCCGCCACCGGCTGCGCCCACGTCGCCGCGTTCCTTGGCGCGGAGCTCCCCACCGCCGCCGCCATGCCCGCCGCCGTCCGCCCGGAACTGCACCGCGAAAAGGAGCCCGCCCCATGAGTGCCGAAAATTTCATCTCACCTCCCCGCCTTGCCGCGCCGAAGCCGGGCGAAGGCGGGTGTTCTGCTCCGCCAACCGTGAGGCCGCCCTGGCCCGACGAGTTGCCACGTCTTGCCGACGTGTTTCGCGGTTACCCATTCCAGCGCGCGTCGCGCCCGCTGCTGCTGCTGACCTCGTCCGGCGGCGTCGAGCGCATCGCCGCCGTCGCGGGCGGGTTCGAGCCGGTTGACGGCGTCGCCGGGCTGACGCCGACAGCCGGGAAGGGCATCGCAGGATCCACGAACGGCGGGTTCGAGCCGGTTGACGGCGTCGCCGGGCTGACGCTCCATGCCCGCCCTCGCTATTTGGCCATGACGGAAACAGGCCTAGCCACATTGCTCGAAGCGGCCGCCGCCGCCGCAAGCGAAGCTGGCGTGACAAAGCTCATCACCACCGACGACCTGCGGACCGGTGACCCGCGGGTCGCCGCGTTGGAGCGGAACGGGTTCACCGTCAGCCGCCGGCTCGAGGTTTGGGCGACGGAGCTGGCGCGCATCCAGGAGCGCGTGGAGCGGGTGCAAGCCCGGTTGGACCACGCCGGCCGAAGGAACCGTTTCCACGCCGAGCCGATGCGAGCGGAGTATTTACCAGCCGTGCGCACGCTGATGGCGACGGAGCATCTGCTGGAAGCCCAGGAAATCACCCTCGCCGACATCGGCGAAATAACCGGGCGCGGTTACGATCCCACGCTGTCGTTCGCGGTCTTCGCCGGCGATACGCTGGCCGGAGCCATCCTCGCCCGCCGGGCGGGCACCGAAGCGGTGGCGGTCGAGGCAGTGGCCGTGGCCCCGGCGTGGCGCGGCGGCGGCGACCTCGTCCATCACGCGCTGTTCCGCGCGTGCATCCAGACCTCGGCCTCGCTCGGTGCGAGGCAATTCATCTACACCGTGGACACGGCAGGCCATGTGGACACGGTCCGCATGGCCCGGCGCAGCGGCAGCCGCCTGCTCGGGGAAGGCGTGCAGCTCGCCCGCCCGCTGACCTGAATGGGGGCGGACCACGCTAGCCCGCCGGTTTTACTCGACGGTGCAATTGCCAACCGGGCAATAACCCGGCTTGCGAACCGGTCTGGTCCGGCGCCAGCAGACAGTTGAAAAACGCCGGATCTCGGATTCACCGTAAGCGTGGTCTGAAGCGCCATCGGGTCTCTTTTCGCTTCATGGCGTAGCGTTGATAGCGTGGCGTATTATGAACGCTACGCACGGCCCCCTTGTGGAGTTCAACCGGCGCGGCCGCCTCGACATCAATCCACCGGAGCAGATGGCCGCGCCAGTCGCCCCATCAGCTCCTGAAGCTCTGGTTCGGCTTCCCGTCGTCGAGCAGGTCGCCGATGCGGTTCACGCTGTCCTTGAGGAGCGAGGCGGCGGCGAAGATGAGCGCGCCGGTCTGGGGATCGACGAATGGGATGACGTTCAGGGCGGAAACTAAACCGGCGAGCTTGCCGACGTCGCTGAGGTATTTGAGCGCTTTCATGGCTCACGGGTGGCGATGTCAACAGGTGTCTGGCTGCGCCACAGGCTCACCGGTCGCTTTCGATGTAGATCCTTTGGAGCCGGAGGTTGCGCACGACGGCATTGACCGTCTGGAGCTGGATGCCCGCGCGGAGAAGTGCGTCGGTGGCGGGAAGGTGCGTGGAGGTTTCCCCGCTGGCGGTCAGGTCGTCGGTGAGGTTGTCGATGCGCCAGGAGATCACGTTGCCGCTTGGCGGGCAGAAGAGGTAGGCGTCGTAGATCTTGCCGGGGAGGAACGGCAGGCCGGTGTCGATGCGGTTGTTGGTGGTGCCATTGCCGGTCAGGAAGAACCAGTTCTCGTCCAGGGTGGAGGCATTGACGTGGAGCCGCTGGAAGCCCGCGTGGTGGCCGGCCGGCGAGTTGCTTGCGACCGCGGCCGACAGGGCGAGACTGGTCATGCCGGTGAAGCAACCCCCATTTCCCCGCCCTCCGGCCCGACCCAATGGCTCTTTCAGGGGCCTCCCTCAGAAAACTTCATCCTCCAGGGCCCCTACATTAGGGAGCCCCAATGGACGGCGCTCTAACAGATCTGTACTCTGCATCTAGTGGTATTCAGCTTTCCTGAATGCCAAGAAATC
>Ga0247843_1007604_pt1 | contig 13195 bp, 2 predicted proteins | sample LaCruzMarch2017__FD_192420 | JGI IMG/M metagenome (GOLD analysis project Ga0247843, IMG submission 192420) | Freshwater microbial communities from meromictic Lake La Cruz, Castile-La Mancha, Spain - LaCruzMarch2017_8m | ecosystem: Environmental > Aquatic > Freshwater > Lake | place: Spain...
CGCCCCGCGAGTGCCTCCCAGTAATTTCCCGCCGTTTTCATGACCACAGGGATGAAGCCAATCCAAAAAGCGCATCTCATCGGGACCGGTCCCACTCCAAGCAATCCATATGCCGAACACTACTGCGGCCAGCCATAGTCGCCCTTCGGCTTGAGCAGATTCACCTCCTCGTATTTGTCGCCCACGTTCGATCCGGCATCGAAGAAGAGGATGTCGCCGGTGACCGGGTCTTTGCTGATATTCCAGGGGTTGCGGACGCCTTTGCCGTAATGCTCCTTGAGAGCCGTGGGGATGTCGTTGTAGGGGTTGTCGATGGGGATGTGGTAGCCAATGCCGGAGAAGTTCCCGGCACCGGCATAGCGCCCGCTGTTCAAGCTCTTGGTCGTCGAGATTCCGTTGACGACCCCGCCCTGGAGTGTGCGCGTGGGTTTGAGATTGGTGGGTTTCATGTCCACATCAATCCGGATGATGGAACTCTGGAACATGGTATCCAACGTCATGCAATGGGCATACTCCTCATCGGTCCATTCGAGGTCTCCGTACATGAGGATGAGGTAACCTTGATTGTCGAAGATCATGGACCCGCCGGTGTGGTCGAAGATGACCACGTCTATAGTTTGGATCATGATCAACTCGGTGGCGTTGTTGATCTTGCCGGTGGTCGGATTGCGAGTGAACCGGGAAAGCCGATTGTACATCACGCCGCTTTGAATCGTTTGATAGTAGACGTAAACGTAATCCTTGTTCGGTGAGCCGGGGATGTTGAACTCCGGGTGAAAGCAGAACGCGCTCAATCCTCCGTTGTGATTGGTAGAAACTCGATCGCCGATGTCCATGAATGTCTCGGCTGAGGTCGCGGCTGGATTTTCATCGAAGACCTTCATCTGGCCACTACGAAGCCGGGCGATGAGTTTTTGCGGAGTCGTATTGGGAACCGCATAGAGACTCATGATGTTCGGGAACTGGCCGGCAAGGCCGGGAAACGCATTGACCACGTCCCAACCTCCGGAAGCGGAGGTCTGGGTGGGGTTGAGGGAGGGGAGCTTGCCGTTGAGGTAGGCACCGACGGCTCCGGCGGCTCCCTTGCCGGACTGAACCTTGGTCTTTGCCGTGTAGTTCCCGGCGAAGAGTGCCTTGGCTTCGATCGCGCTGACTTTGGCGTTGTCGATCCCGTTGATGAAATTGATGAGGAGCTGGCCGCTTGCGTTGGAGTTGGCAAGAAAGGTCTCGGTGGTGGCGATGTTCTTGTTCCCGACTTTGGCGACGATGTCGTAATTACTTAGGACCGTCGCGCCGTTGATCTCCACGTTGAAGATGCGTTTCCCAGTGACGGTCCAGAATGTCTCGGCGAAGTGAAGGCGGACTTCGCATGGCGAATTGGCGGGAAATCCGGTGAGCGTGTAGGTGAAGTTTCCGGAACGCTCGGTCTGGTAGATCGCCATTGGATAGGAGCCGATGCCGGTGATCGTGGCGGTGGTCACGTAGGCGTTGGATCCGCCGGTGAAGTTACTATCGGCCGCGAAGGGGGCCACTGCGGCACCACCTGCGTTGATCTTGAATGCTTGGGCGAGGACATCGTCGGCCGGAAGCCAGACCAACAAGGCGAGGACGAGGGAGGAGAGATGTTTTCGCATGGTTTGAACTGAGGGACGAAGGCGGAGGGGACGGCAAATTGCCGAGAGTGATGCAGTCACGACGGGGAGCCGACTGGGACCGAGTGACCGCAAAGACGGTTCTTTTATAATAATAATAGTAGAAATGAAATTCACAAATTCGAATTCCTCATTTCTAAATTAAAAATGAATCCGCAGGTTTACAGGCTCGAGTTCTATCCCCGTTGGCCGATTGGAGACAGGATGGCGGTAAGCGGTCGTATTTCTGGCCGGGAACGTGTGTGGTGGAGTTCGCTTCTGGGGAGGATCGGTGGGCGGCGGTTTGCCGGGTAGGGCTGGGTTCCCTATTGCGGAGCAATCTGGACCACGCCAATTTCGCTGAGTCCGTCGTGGAAGAAGCCGCCGACGAGATTTTGGTCGTCGAAGTAGACTGCTTCAATGGTCAATGGCTTGCCGGCGGCGTCCGTGACCTGCCAAGTCAGCACGCCGGTGGCTTGGTCGAATGTTCCCATCGCGGGGGACAGCGTCCAAGTGATTCCATTGCCGGAGATGGCCGCGCCCTGTTGGACATCAGTCGGGTTTCCGAGCAAGTCCACCGTGACGTTGGCCTGGCCGAGTTGGGTTTCCAACGGGCCTGGGGTGTAGAGCGATCCCATGGCGACGATGCTGATGGGGGCGGATTGCCCGGCGATCGCCCACTGAAGTGTTCCATTGAAATCACTGACGCCAGCTTGCGGGGTCCAGGACAAACTGCCCTGCAGGGTGTCCGCGGTTTGCGGTGCAGTACCGCTGGCATTGACGGTTAGGGTTCCGTTGATCACGGTGACCGATTGGACGAATTGGGTGCCATCGCCCATATTCAAGGTCAATTCCCCGGTGAGGTTGCCGTCCAAAGAGAGCGTGCCGTAGCCGTCTCCGATGCTGGTCACGGTGGACGGGACCGGGAGCAATAGGGTGTAGGTGCCTGCGCCATTGCTGGTTGGGTCCGCTGGGAACAGGTCGGTGTTGTCACCGCTGCCGTCCCCATCGCTATCCAGGGATTCGTAGGGATCGTTCGGGAAGGCGTCTTCGGGATCCAACACGCCATCTCCATCAGAGTCAGCGGGGGCGGCGGGTGCTGGTGGAGGTGGCGACGCAGGCAGGTGCTTGCCGATCGTCAAGGCGCTGAGTTTGGCCTGATCCACCACTGTAGTGAACTGCAGGGTGATGGACCCGGCGGGGGTGGGTTTGACCACGAGGGCCTTGACGAGGGCTTTGTTGGTGGCTCCGGCTTCCGCGAAGATGTCAAAGTCGTTGAGGACGGTCTGACCGTTGATGGCGACGTCGAAGATTCGTTTGCCGGGCTCCGTCCAGAAGATTTCGGCGAAGTGGAGTTCGATGCGGTGGAAGGCCACGGGATCGAGTCCGGCGAAATTGTAGCTGAAGTTGACGTTGCGCTCCGTTTGATAAACGGCGGCAGGGATGCCCACTGGAACATTGGTGATCGGTGCACTCGTCGAGTAGGTGCCTCCCCCGGTGAAATAGGTGTCTGTTGCAAACCCTCCGGTGGCCGCTCCACCCGCGTTCAAGGCGAGCAGTGGTTGGAGCGGTCCGAGGACGGTGTTGTCGCCCACGCCGTCGCCATTGGTGTCGGCCCACTCGTTGGGATCGTCGGGGAAGACGTCGGAGTTGTCCCCGACCAAATCGCCATCCGTGTCCAACCATTCCGTGGGATCATTGGGGAACGCATCCGAGGTGTCGGCATAGCCGTCGCCGTCGCTGTCGTTCGGCACGGTGATGAGGTGTTTCCCGATCGTCAGGGCGCTGAGTTTGGCCTGATCGACGACCGCAGTGAACTGCAGGGTGATGGCGCCGGCGGTGTTGGGCTTGACGACGAAGGCCTTGGTGAGGGCTTTGTTGATGGCTCCGGCTTCCGCGAAGATGTCAAAGTCATTGAGGACGGTCTGACCGTTGATGGCCACGTCGAAGATTCGTTTGCCGGGCTCCGTCCAGAAGATTTCGGCGAAGTGGAGTTCGATGCGGTGGAAAGCCGCGGGATCGAGTCCGGGGAAATTGTAGCTGAAGTTGAAGTTGCGCTCCGTTTGGTAGACGGCGGCCGGAACGCCCACCGGAACGTTGGTGATCGGTGCGCTGGTGGGGTAGGTGCCACCCCCGGTGAAGCCGCTGTCCGCAGCGAATGTTCCGGTGGCCGCTCCGCCCGCGTTCAAGGCGAGCAGTGGCTGTAGCGGTCCGAGGACGGTGTTGTCGCCCACTCCGTCGCCATTGGTGTCGGCCCACTCGGTTGGATCGTCGGGGAAGGCGTCGGAGTTGTCGCCTACCAAATCGCCATCCGTGTCCAACCATTCCGTGGGATCATTGGGGAACGCATCCAAGGTGTCGGCGTAGCCGTCGCCATCGCTGTCGTTCGGTACGGTGGCGAGGTGTTTCCCGATCGTCAGGGCGCTGAGTTTGGCTTGATCGACGACTGCGGTGAACTGCAGGGTGATGGCACCGGCGGGGTTGGGTTTGACCACGATGGCCTTGACGAGGGCTTTGTTGGTGGCTCCGGCTTCCGCGAAGATGTCGAAGTCATTGAGAATGGTCTGACCGTTGATGGCAACGTCGAAGATTCGTTTGCCGGGCTCCGTCCAGAAGATTTCGGCGAAGTGGAGTTCGATGCGGTGGAAGGCCGCGGGATCGAGTCCGGCGAAATTGTAGCTGAAGTTGAAGTTGCGCTCCGTTTGGTAGACGGCGGCCGGAACGCCCACCGGAACGTTGGTGATCGGTGCGCTGGTGGAGTAGGTGCCCCCCCCGGTGAAGTTGGAGTCTGCGGCAAACCCTCCAGTGGTCGATCCGCCAGCGTTCAAAGCGAGCAGTGGTTGGAGCGGTCCGAGGACGGTGTTGTCGCCCACGCCGTCGCCGTTGCCATCGGCCCATTCAAGAGGGTCGTTCGGGAAGGCGTCCTCAAGATCGGGAACTCCATCGCCATCGCTGTCGCCGGGTGCATTGCCCAAATGCTTGGCGATGGAAATGGCGCTCAACTTTGCCTCATCGACAATTGAGGTGAACTGAAGGCTGATGGTCCCGGTGGAATCGGGCTTGATGACGAATGCCTTGACGAGGGCCTGGTGGGCGCCACCGGCGGCGACGAAGACGTCGAAGTCATCCAGAATGAGATTGCCGTTGAGCGTGACGTCAAAAAGACGCTTTCCTGATTCCGTCCAAAAGATCTCCGCGAAGTGAAGTTCCACCCGGTGGTAGGATGCGGGATCCAGACCGGAAGCAATGTAGGTGAAGTTTTTATTCCGTTCCGATTGGTAAACGGCATCTGGTATACCGTCCGGTTTGCCGCCGATGGGTAGGGTGCTAGTGTAAGTGCCGCCTCCGATGAAGCTGGCGTCCGCAGTGAATGGGCCAGCTGCACCGCCTCCCGAATTTCGGGCGATGATGGTTTGCAATGGGCCCAGGACGGTATTGTCGCCCACGCCGTCCCCGTTGGAATCCGCCCACTCGGTAGGATCTGAGGGGAAGGCGTCTGCGTTGTTTCCGACGCCATCGCCGTCAGTATCGGCCCACTCCGTGGGATCGCTGGGGAAAGCGTCCTGGGCGTCGGGCACGCCGTCGCCGTCCGAATCTCCCGAGGAAGTTAGGCTGTTGATCCAGGTGTTCAGCAGGGAGACGTAGCCTGGGTGAGGGATGGTGGTTCCGAGCGGCGGCATCTGGAAGGGTGAATTCCGGATCGAGTCCCGGACGGAAATGATTGAGTTGGCCGCGTCACCGGGCTTGATGAGCTTCGGATTCGGCAAGCCCAAGGTGTCGGCGCTGGGATCCGCATCAACGAGACCGGCCAAGGCGAGAGGTGTGGTCAGGCGGGCGTCAAAAACGGCACGGCCAGCCACCCCTCCAGGGCGGTGGCAGTTGGAGCAGTTCATATCCAGGAAGGATCGGACCCGGGTTTCTACGGAAGCGCTGGTGTCGGTCAGGTTCTTGGCGGTGATATAGTTGGCCAGTTCAGTGGGAATCAGAGGCTGATCGAAAATTCCGTGGGAATCCAGGTAGGTCAGCTGGTTTTGCGTGCCGGCGCTGACATAGGGGTAGGGCCAGTTCAAAGAGTGGGTCTTGGCCCCCAGGACGCGGCCAGCGGCGAGTTGGTGACAGTCCATGCAAGCGCTTTGGCTGGGGAACTGCCAGACTTGGGTGGACACGGATCCCCCCGTTTGGGTGACGGGGATTGTTGCCGTAGAGGCGTCGTTTTGCAGAAAGGCCTCGGTGCCCTCGTCATTCCACTTGTAGGAAAAAGCGAAGTAGCCGTCGGGGCCATGGACCAGGAAGCGGGTCTCCAGGCGGACGACGATGTTCGGGGTGGCTTCGTTGGTGGGTAGCTCGAAATGCTTCACGAAGACGGAGCCGACCGGGAACTCCCATTCGCTGTTCTCCGAAAAGTTGATTTTTTCCGAGGGGGTATTGTGGGTCCCATCGTTGGGGATGGCCATCCACCGATGTTTACTGGAGTTGTCGCTCCAAAGAGGGGAGGCGGGCTCGTAGGGGATGAGTCCCGGCGTGGGCGCTAGTGTCGCCAAGTCGGTGAAGGCACCGGTTTGCGAAAGCAGGGCTGGCGGTTGCGGGTTGGGGACGCCAACGCTGACCATCTTGTAAATCGCTCCATTGTTGTAGTTAACGATATAAAGATTCTCCTTGTCGGGGCTGGACTTGATGCCAGAGATGCCTCCGTCTCCATCCATGAGAATGGAGGCCGCGCTAAGGGGTTGGGTGTAGTCCTTGGCCCAAATTCTCCCGGAGGTGAAGTCACAGTAGATGAGCTTGCCTTTCAAGCCGGGGAGAGAGTCTCCCTGGTAGACATCTCCATCTCCCATCGCGTTGCCGTTGCCGTTGGTGTGGTTGTAGGAGGCGACGTCCTCCGTAAACGTGCCTAGCGGCGTGAGGATCGGTGTGGGGCTGTTGTGCATCACTGGCACCGGTGCGGCGATGCCAGTTTCAAAGGTCTTGGAGATGGGGCCTTCCCAATACGGCCAGCCGTAGTCGCCCTTCGGCTTGAGCAGATTCACTTCCTCGTATTTGTCGCCCATGTTCGATCCAGCATCGAAGAAAAGGATATCGCCGCTCACGGAATCCTTGGTGATGTTCCAGGGGTTGCGGACGCCCTTGCCGTAATGCTCCTTGAGGGCCGTGGGGTCGTTGTTGTAAGGGTTGTCGTTGGGGATAAAGTAGCCAATCCCGGAAAAATTGGCCGGATCGGCATACCGGCCCGAGGTATGGCTTTTGACAGTCTGGATGCCGTTGACGATCCCGCCCTGAAGGGTGCGGGTCGCAGGGAAGCTGCGTGCAGGATTCATATCGACGTCGATCCGAAGAATCGAGCTCTGGAACATGGTGTCCAGAGTCAGGCACTCCGTATACTCCTCGTCGGTCCATTCCAGGTCGCCGATCATGAGAATGAGGAATCCATCGTTGTCGAAGATCATGCCACCGCCGGTATGGTCCAAAGGGGGCAATTCTTTCATCTGAAGCATGACCAACTCCGTGTTGTTATCGACCGTCCCAGTGGAGGGATTCCGGGTGAACCGGGAGAGCCGGTTGTACATGACCTCGCCCTGAATCGTCTGGTAGTAGACGTAGACGTAATCTTTGTTCGGTGAGCCGGGAACGTTGAACTCAGGGTGGAAGCAGAAGGCGCTGAGGCCGCCATTGTTGTTGAAGGAGAGGCGGTCCGAGATGTCCATCAAGGTGAAGGTCGAGGTGACGGCGGGGTTCTCGTCGAAGACCTTCATCTGCCCGCCGCGCAATCTGGCGACAAGCTTTTGCGGTGTGGTCAGCGGGACCGCGTAGATGTTCATAATGTTCGGCAGCTCGCCGACGAGTCCCGGAAACGCATTGACCACATCCCAGCCTCCGGACCCCGATGTCTGCGTGGGATTGAGGGCGGGTAGCTTGCCGTTGAGGAACGGACTGATGGCTCCGGCGCTGCCCGTGCCGGACTGGATCTTGGGTTGCGCTGTGTAGTCGCCCGCGAAGAGCGACTTGGCTTCGATTGCGCTCACCTTGGCGTTATCGACCGTCGCGGTGAAGTCGATGTAGATCTCTCCGGCCTCGTCTGCGTAGATCAGAAAGGTCTCGGTGGTGGCGATGTTCTTGTTTCCGACCTTGGCGACGATGTCGTAATTATTGAGGACTGCTTCGTCGTTGATTTCGACGTTGAAAACGCGCTTGCCCGTCTCGGTCCAATAGATTTCGGCAAAGTGGAGCCGAACTTCGCACGGTGCGTTTGCAGGGAATCCGGTCAATGTGTAGTCGAAGTCTCCGGAACGCTCCGTCTGGTAGATCGACATGGGATACGAGCCATTGCCGGTGATGGTGGCCGAGGTGACGAAGGTGTTGGATCCGCCGGTGAAGTTGCTGTCGGTCGTGAATGGGGCCACGGCCGGGCCGCCTGCGTTGATTTTGAAGGTTTGACCGATGAGATCGCCGGCGGGTAGCCAGGCTGAGAGTGCAAGGGCCAGGAGGGAGAGGTGCTTGCGCATGGCGTGAGTGGAGTGGCGAGGTGGTTGGGATGACTGACAGGCTTGGGCTACTTGGTCAGTGATGGGGGCCAGCCGAGACCCCGGGGAGTCGTCGGATCATCAGACAAGCAAAATGATTGTGTGCTACTGATAATGGTCACAAAAACGAGACTCAAAAACTCAACCTCTCTACTTAGTGGTGAAATTCGAGGCGTAAAGTGAATTTCTGTAAAAATCTACCCCTTCTGTGTGGCTTTGCTTCCACTGATGATGAGGATTCTTTGTGGTGGGCCTGAATCGGCAAGTGCCAGAAAGCGAATTGGGCGAGGGGATCACACCGGGATGCACGCCCCTCTTGGGCATGGCAGAGGTAGCCCAGGTCGCGCTCGACGGCGCTTGGTTCGCCGGGGGCAGGACTGAAGGTTTCCTCAACTTCCCCGGTTGGCCAGGGAAGTTGAGGGGAGTTCGTGGTCCGTTATTTCGGCACGATTTCGACGATACCGGCTTCGCTGATGCCGTCGTGGAAGAAGCCTCCGACGATGTTCTGATCGTCGAAGTAGACCCCCTCGATCGTCAACGTCTTGCCGACGGCGGTGGTCACGTTCCAGGTCAGCACTCCCGTGGCTTGGTTGAACGTTCCCGTCGTGGGCGAGAGCGTCCAGGTGACGCTATTTCCGGAGACGGTGGCCGTATTGAGGATGTCCGTCGGGTTGCCCATGAGGTCCATCATGACGTTGGCCTTGCCGAACTGGGCCTGCAGGGTGGCAGGTGTGTAGAACGAGCCCATGGCCACCATGCTGATCGGAGCCGTCTGACCCGCGATCGTCCAGGTGAGGGGACCATGGAAGTCGCTCACGCCCGCTTGCGGGTTCCACGTGAGGGTTCCTTTCAGGGTGTCTCCGGTGTGGGGGGCGGTGCCTTTGGCATCGACCGTAATCTTGCGATTCACCACCGTGACCGACTGGATGAACTGGGAGCCGTCGCCCATGTTCAGGGTCAGTTGTCCCTTCAGGGTTTTGTCCAAGGTGAGTAGGCCGTAGCCGTCACCGATAGCCGTGACCGAGTCTGGGACCGGGAGGAGGATCGTGTAGTTGCCCTTGCCGTTGGTGGAAGCATCCGCCGGGAAGAGATCGGAGTTGTCTCCGGCACCATCCCGATCGGTATCGCTGGATTCCAGCGCGTTGTTCGGGAAGGCATCGAGGGAATCGATGATTCCGTCTCCATCCGAGTCCAGTGGGGCAGTAGCGGCTTGGATGCTGGCTGAGGTTGCGTCGGCCACTGGGAGATGCTTGGAGATGGACAGCCCGTTTACCTTGGCCAGGGCTACAACCGAGGTGAACTGAATGGTGATCTTTCCGGTCGCATCCGGTTTGAGCACGTAAACCTTGCTGGTCGCCTTGTTCGCCCCGCCGGCTGCGACAAAGATATCGAAGTCATTCAGCACGAGCTTGCCATTGAAGGACACGTCGAACTTCCGCTTGGAGGCGGCCTTGTAGACGGTCTCCGCGAAGTAGAGTTGGATGCGGTGGAAGGCCGTGACATCCAGCCCGGTGAACGAGTAGGAGAATGTCTTGTTACGCTCGGTGTTGAAGATCCCGGCGGGCACGCCGGTGGGCACCCCTGTCACGGTGCGGATCTTAGCGAGTTTTGCGCCGCCCTTAAAGTTAGCGTCCGCCCCGAAGGTTCCCGTAGCCGCGCCGCCTGAGTTGATGGATTTGATGAGCTGCGGTGCGCCTAGGATCGTGTTATCGCCCACGCCGTCACCGTTCGCATCTGCCCACTCCAGGGGATCGGTGGGGAAGGCATCCAGGGAATCGATGGTTCCATCTTCATCTGAATCTGGCGCATAGCTGGTCTCCAAGGGGGCAAACCTGGCTGCAGCGCTGAACGCGACCGGAGGCGGGGATGTCTGGAGGACGGAGATGTTGTCGATCAGATTGGCTGCCCCCATCGTGGTGGCTGCCGCGATCGGAATCAGCGCAAACCGAGTCGCGGTTTGACCGGCTGGGACGATATAGGTGCCTTCGTATTTCACCCACGAGGTGTTGCCTGTCGCGGCGGTTTTCACCCGGGTCAACGGTGTGCCGGGAGCTCCGAGGTCAAGGGCGACGGTATCGACGCCGCCTCGGCCGCGGTGGTAGAAGGACCAAGTGATCGTGGCTCCGGGCGTGGTGGCCAGGGTCTGTTCAAGGGAGAATCCGTCCATTTCTACAAGTTGGATGCCCTCTTGGGACGGGAATGTGAGATAGCCGGATTTCCAGACCTCAATCTTGTCCGTGGCGTTGTTGGTGAACCAGCCCGGAACGTTCGGCTCAGTGAGCTTGAGGAACGAGGTGGGCTTGGGGGTGGTATTCTCAAAGCTGCCGTTGATGATCAGCTGGGTGGGGGCGGTTCCGTTGAACGGATCGTTCGGGAACGGATCGGAGTTGTCGCCCTGACCATCACCGTCGGTGTCCTTGGTCTCGGTAGGATCCGTTGGGAACTTGTCCGCATTGTCGCCCACTCCATCGAGATCGGTGTCCTTGGTTTCCGCCGGATTGGTGGGGAACTTGTCAGCGTTGTCGCCTACGCCATCGCCATCGGTGTCCTTGGTCTCCGCTGGGTTGGTTGGGAAGGCGTCCAGATAATCGGGCGTGCCGTCGCCATCGCTGTCCGTGGTGGTTCCTCCAGTGCTTTGGAGAACGGATACGTTGTCGATCAGGTTGGCTGCGCCCAGGCCGGAAGTTCCGGAGATGGGAATCAGGGCGAGCTTGGTCTGCGTCTGCCCGGCGGGTACGACATAGGTGCCTTCGTACTTCACCCACGCAGTGTTGCCGGTGCTGGCGGTTTTCACTCGGGTCAACGTCGAGGTTGGCGCTCCAAGGTCGAGGGCGACGCTGTCGAGGGTGCCTCTGCCGCGATGATAGAACGACCAGGTCAGGGTCGCGCCCGGAATCGTGGAGAAGGTTCGTTCGAGGGAGAATCCGTCCATCTCGACGAGTTGAAGGCCTTCTTGTGAGGGGAAGCCGAGATAGCCGGATTTCCACACCTCAATCTTGTCGGTGGGATTGTTGGTGGACCAGCCTGGGACGTTCGGCTCAGTGAGCTTGAGGAACGTGGTTGGCTTGGGGGTGGTATTCTCAAAGCTGCCGTTGGTGATCAACTGGGTGGGAGCCGTTCCGTTGAACGGATCGTTCGGGAACGGATCGGAGTTGTCGCCTTGGCCGTCGCCGTCGGTGTCCAGGGTTTCCGTCGGATCGGTGGGGAACTTGTCCTTGTTGTCGCCGACGCCGTCGAGATCGGTGTCCAGGGTTTCCGTTGAATCGTTGGGGAATTTGTCTTTGTTGTCGCCGACGCCGTCGAGGTCGGTGTCCTTGGTTTCCGTCGGATCGTTGGGGAATGCATCCTGGGTATCGGGTGTGCCGTCACCGTCGCTGTCTGCGGGGCCTGCTGTGCCGAGGTGTTTTGCGATGGAGATCCCGCTGACCTTGGCTTGATCTATGACCGTGGTGAACTGTAGGGTGATCTTCCCCGTCGCGTCGGGCTTGACGACGAACGGCTTGACGATGGCCTTGTTGATCCCTCCGGCTGCGGCGAAGACGTCGAAGTTGGTGAGGATTGGTTTGCCGTTTAGGCTCACATCGAAGATTCGCTTTCCGGGGGCTGTCCAGTAGATCTCCGCGAAATGGAGTTCCACGCGGTGATAGGATGCCGGAGCCAGCCCGGTGAAGGTGTAAGTGAAGTCTATATTGCGCTCCGTTTGGTAGATCGCGCTGGGGATCCCGCTGGGTGCACCGCTAATCGCGGCCGTGGTGCTGAAGGTCCCGCCGCCAGTGAAATTCGCATCCGCGAGGAAGGTGCCTGCAGCTGCACCGCCAGCGTTGACCGCCGCGACGGGCTCAAGCGCCCCAAGAACTGTGTTGTCGCCCACGCCGTCGCCGTTGGCATCGGCCCACTCCAATGGATCGTTCGGGAATGCGTCCGTTGCGTTAGGGTAGCCATCTCCGTCGCTATCTGCGGTGGTAGAGCCGAGATACTGCCCGATGGTGATAGCGCTAAGTTTGGCTTGGTCGAGGACGGTGGTGAACTGGATGGTGATTTTTCCAGTGGCGTCCGGTTTGATGACGAACGGTTTGACCAGGGCCTTGTTGATGCCTACGGCGGCGGTGAAGATGTCGAAGTCGTTGAGGACCACGTTGCCATTGAGAATGACGTCAAAGAGGCGCTTGCCGGGCTCCGTCCAGTAGAGTTCCGCGAAGTGGAGTTCCACACGGTGATAGGAGGACGGCGTCAGTCCGGAAAACGTGTAGGTGAAGTCGGTGTTGCGTTCGGTCTGATAGACAGCATCGGGAATCCCGACTGGTTTATCGGTGATTGGGGCGGTGCTGGTGAAGGTGCCGCCACCCGTGAAGTTGGCGTCGGCGGAGAAGGTGCCCGCAGCGGCTCCGCCGGCGTTGAGGGCGACGATGGATTGGAGTTGGCCGAGGACGGTGTTGTCGCCAATCCCATCGCCGTTGGCGTCCGCCCATTCAGTCGAGTCCGTTGGAAACACATCGGAGTTGTTCCCGACTCCGTCACCATCGGTATCGGCCCACTCGGTGGGGTCGTTGGGGAAGGCGTCTTGGTTATCAGGCACATTGTCGCCGTCGGAATCTCCGGAGCTGCCCATGCTGTTGATCCAGGTATTCAGCAGGGAGATATACTCGGGATGAGGGATGGTGGTGCCGAGCGGCGGCATCTGGACGGATGGATTCCGGCTGGTATCGCGGACGGAGAGGATTGAATTGGCTGCGTCACCGGGCTTAATGAGCTTCGGATTGGTCAGGCCCAGGGTGTCGGCGCTGGGGAACTCGTTGATCAGGCCGGCTAGAGAGAGTGGTGTGGTCAGCCGGGCGTCGAACACTGCGCGTCCAGCGACACCGCCCGGTCGGTGGCAGTTGGCGCAGTTCATGTCCAGGTAGGAGCGGACCCGCGTTTCTACGGATGCGCTGGTGTCGGTCAGACTCTTGGCCGCGAGAAAGTTGGCAATCTGGGCGGGATCGAGAGTCTGGTTGAAGATGCTCTTGGAATTTAGGTAAGTCAGCTGGTTTTGCGTGCCCGGCGTGA
>Ga0247843_1007608_pt1 | contig 13192 bp, 10 predicted proteins | sample LaCruzMarch2017__FD_192420 | JGI IMG/M metagenome (GOLD analysis project Ga0247843, IMG submission 192420) | Freshwater microbial communities from meromictic Lake La Cruz, Castile-La Mancha, Spain - LaCruzMarch2017_8m | ecosystem: Environmental > Aquatic > Freshwater > Lake | place: Spain...
GCCACGGTGAAAAAATGTATGAAACACTTTGCGGTAAAGAAGAAATGTCTAAAGTGGATGACTTAGGTGATTTTTATAGAATTCCAGCCGATATGCGTGACCTAAATTACACAAAGTATTTGCAAACTGATGGACCAAGATTGATTGATGATGAATATAACTCTAATAATACCAATCTTTTAAATAAAGATCAATTGAAAGAGTTACTGTTAACATTGGATTATGTTAAAAGTGAACTAAATAATTATATTTCTAAATAAATGTCAGGAAATAAACTAATAGCCCAGAATACAGTAATATTATATGTAAAATTACTAGTTTCATCAATTGTTGGTTTATTCACAGCTCGTTATACAATTGAGGCATTAGGTTTATCGGATTATGGTTTATATAGCATAGTTGGTGGCATTGTTACTATTTTTGCATTTATAAATACTATAATGGTTGCTGCTACATATAGATTTATTGCTTTTGAAATAGGTAAAAAAGAAGAAGGTAACGTAAACAAAATTTTTAATATTTGTATTAGTATTCACATAGTTCTTGCTATTTTAGTATTGTTTTTGAATGAAATTTTTGGTGTTTATTATGTACGCAATTATTTAAATGTAGATATTAACAAAATTAATGATGCTGTTTTTGTCCTCAGATTATCAACTTTGTCAACTGCGTTTTCTATATTATCTATTCCGAACCAAGGTTTATTAACAGCCAAAGAAATTTTTTTTTTTAGATCGATTGTTGAAATTATAAGAAGTTTTTTGGGTTTAGGAATCGCAGTTTTTTTAATCTATACATCGAGCAACAAACTATTAATCTTTGCAACTCTAATTGCAATTGCAAATGTTATTCCTACTATACTATATTATTTTTATTGTAAAACTTATTTCCCTAATGAAGTTAAACTTAAATTTTATAAAGACAAATCAAGTTATAAAGAGATATTATCTTTTACAAGTTGGAATATTATAGGGGCTGCAGCTGTTGTGGGTCAAGGAACTGGTACCCCAATAATTATTAATAGTTTTTTTGGAACTAAGTTGAATGCAGCATTTAGTATTGGAAATCAAGTGAAAGAATTAATTTCACAGTTTTCTATGAATCTAGCTCAGGCTGCTGTTCCTCAAATAACTAAAAGTTATAGTTCGGGTAATATTGAAAGATCAATTAGCATTGTATCATATACATCAAAATATACTTGGTTTTTAATGCTTTTTCCTGTTGTACCAATTTTACTGGAAACTAAGTATTTGCTAAATATTTGGCTAATTGAAGTTCCAAATTATGCTGTTGAATTTACTAGATTATTAGTGATTTATACACTGGCAAATGGTTTAGGAAATGGCATTGGTGCAATTATTCAAGCAACAGGAAAAATAAAAATTTTTCAATTGGTTCTCAGTACCACAACTTTAATTGGCCTACCAATTGGATATTATCTTTATTACATTGGAAATAGTGCAACAGTAATTATATATGTATTTATAATAACTGCATTGATTAATGTTGTATCAGTACAAATTTTATTAAATAAATTAATAAAATTTGATGTGAAGTCTTTTTTTCTTGTTTCTTATCTTAGGATAATATACGTAATTTTAGCTTTAATACCATTAGGTTTTATATCCTATTTTTTGGAAGAGAGTTTTTTAAGGTTTTGCCTAAATTCATTTTTATCAATTATTTGGTTAATTATTTCAATATATTTTTTAGGGTTAGACAAAAATGAAAGAGATCATATTAATAAAAATATATTAATTATTAAGAATAAAATATTTAAATTAATACATTAATTAAACCTTTCATACTTTTTAAAAAATAATTACAAGGCATTATAATTAAATCTTATTTTGGCAATACTTATAATTAGATAAAATTGATTGATTTGAAGTAGTGTTTGCTAAACAAATCGAAGATTTATCTTATAAATAGTAAAGTTTATAATTTTTATCTAACCTGCTTCATTTTTGATATTTAAATTGAAATAGTTGATGAAGTGGTTTTGCAAATCTATGTATAAAAGTGTGATTACTTTTATTGAATTAAATTTTGCTTAGATTGTATTTGATCAAATTATATAATTACAGAATAAATCTATAAATCAGATTTATAAAATACAAAATTATTGTGCTTGTTGAAAATGTTTGATATTTCTTTTAACCATTTTAAAAAAGTGGAATAAATTAAAAAAATCTTTTATAAGTATAATTTACATGTTTTTTTAAAAAAATATCACAAGAATCTAAAGTTACCATAGCATAATAAATTTGTTTTTGAATTATGGTATCAGATTATGCATAATAATTAATTCCGTTTAAAAAATGAAACCTTTACTTTCTATATTAGTTGCCACTCGAAATAGAATTCCTTATTGCATTAATCTTATTGAGGCTATTTTGTTATTTGAATATGAAAATTTTGAATTAGTAATTCAAGATAATTCTGATTCTCAAGAGTTAAGTAAGTTTGCGTTAACAAAAACTAATGATAAAAGGTTAGTTTACAATTATACCCCACCCCCTTTCTCTTCAATAGACAATTTTAATGAGGTACTTAAATTAGCAAGTGGAGATTACGTTTGTTTATTAGGTGATGATGATGGAGTATTATTTGAAATTTTTGAATTAGTTGAGTGGGCAAAACAAAATAACATCCAAGGTATTTATCCTAAATTCACAGTTATGTATAGATGGCCTGATGCATGTTCATTGCTACCTCAATATTCAAAGTTTAATGGGAATCTAGAAATATTTGATTTTAATGGTAAAATTGAATATTGTAATGTTAAGAAAAACTATAATTCTCTTTTGGATTATTCGGGCTTAAACTTATTAAATCTAAAAGCCCCAAAGCTATATCATGGAATAATAAAAAGAAGTTGTATTGAGGATTACAAAAATAAATTAGGATTTTATGTTGGTGGGCTTTCTCCAGATATTTATTTCGCAGTCGCACTTTCTCAAGTGATTAAAACTTTTGTATTCATAAATTATCCAATATTTGTTTCTGGTGTTTGTAAAGTACCAATTTTAGAAAGGATGAATGTTCAAATTGATTTACCACATCAAGCACCTCACTATCGAAATAGAGGTCAATATGAATGGTCATCAAAAGTTCCTTACTTTTATAGTCCAGAAAATATTTGGTCAGATTCCTTAATTGCAGCTCTAAAAGACTTAAAATTAGAAAGTGATTCTAAAAAAGTTAATTTAAATTATTTATATCACATTTTACAGAATAAATATCCTGAAAGAATTGACGAAATTAGAAAGGTTTCTAAATTAAATTCTACTTATTTTAAGTATATCAGTTTTTTTTATACTGTAAATTTTAAACTGAAAAATTCTTTTAATAAAGTATTAAACAAATTGTCAAATTTTAATAGAAAGCCAAATGTAAATTTTGATAATATTGTTGATATTAAAAGTGCAATTGACAAAACACAATTTTTTCTAAAGGAAAATAATATAAAACTAAATTTTTAAATTAATAAATACTAATAGTTTTAGAAATTCATTTACTGTAAATATGAATTTTATAAGTTGGCCAATTAACGAAAAATTCTATGATTTTTGTTAACCAAGTTTTTGGATTGAGTTTTTCTTGATTTATCTTAATAAAATGATTTAAAAGGATTTTTTTATTCTAAAATTAATAACTAAAATTTGAATATTAATTTGCTAAAAAATAGTTCAAATTAAAAGCTTATTATTCATAAAGTCTAAACATGAATCATTGTATTTGTTCCAGAATTAACTATAAATAACTATAAATAGTTAATTTTGATTGAAAATAAAAAAATTGCTACTAATAGCATCATAATGTATATTAGGTTAATTATTACCTCAATAATTGGCCTTTATAGCATAAAAATTTTACTACGTGAACTAGGGACTAATGATTATGGCTTATATACTATTATTGGTGGAGTAGTTGCCATTCTAAACGTAATGAGCACAAGTTTAATTTCAACATCTAATAGATTTTTAGCAGTTGAAATTGGAAAAAAAGATAATATAGAAATAAACAATGTATTCAATTCCTTATTGTTTTTACATTTTATTTTCTCAATTATTTTTTTAGTTTTACTTGAACTAATAGGTAAATGGTATGTAATAAATCAATTAAATATTGATTCAAATAAAATACCAGATGCACTTTTTTTACTTAGGTGTTCAGCTTTATCAATATTCTTTTCAACTGTAATCATGCCTTATGAAGGCATGATTACAGTTAAAGAAAAATTTAATGTTAAGGCCATTGTTGAAATTTTAAATTCCGCACTTAATTTAATTGCAGTTTTGCTACTGATTTTTTATTCAGGAAACAAAATTCAGTTCTATGCAATTGGTGCATTATTTATAAGATTCTTAATATCAGCTATTTATTATTTTTATTGTAGAGTTTATTTTAAAAACCTTACACATTTAAGAATTAAACTGAAAGAATTAAATTTAAAACCAATTACCGGTTTTTTTGGCTGGCAATTACTTTATGTTTTTGGAAATGCTATTTCCCGACAAGGTAGTGCCATAATCCTAAATTCTTTTTTTGGAACTTCATTAAATGCAGCCTTTGGAATTGCTAATAGAATAAATGAATTTCTTTTTTCATTTGTTAAAAATTTAAACCAAGTTGCAGTACCTCAAATTGTAAAAAATCATAGTGGTGGGAATGAAAATAGTTCCCTTGTTTTAGTGTATAAACTTTCTAAATATACTTACTTCATTATTTTATTAATATCATTTCCAATTATTATTTCTATTGATTCAATTTTGAAAATTTGGTTGGGAAATTATCCTCCTTATACAATTTGGTTTGTTGTTTTGTTGATTGTTACAGGATTAATTAGTAGTTTAGAAAGTGGCTTTGATGCCTTTATTGATGCTACGGGAAAAATTGGTAAAACTAAAATTTATTATTCTATTATTTTTATAGCAGTACTTCCAATAATTTATTTGCTATTTTACTTAGGATTTGAACCTTATTGGGTTACAATTATTTTTATTCTAGGCGAAATAGTCTTTATGAACTTACAGATAAACATATTGGTTAGTTTAAGTAATTTTAAACGTAATACTTATTTTAAAGAAACTTTGGTTCCTACTTTTTTAGTTACAATTTCTATTTTACCTCAGTTTTTTTTAAGAGATATTTTTAGTGATAGTTTACTATCATTAATTCTAAAAACAATTATTTCAGGTTTATCAACACTTATATTAATATTTTATTTGGGGTTAGATAAAACAGAAAAAGAAACAATTCTAACAAAAATGTCATTTAAGAATATTTTTAATAAATTTTAAAAAAATGATTCCATTAATTAAACCATTTATTCCTAGGCAAGAAGACTTACTACCTCGTTTAAGTGAAATACTTTATAGTGGCTATATTGCTGAGGGCGAAGCTACTTATAAATTTGAAGAAGAATTAGCTAAACTAATTGGAAATCCATATTGTATATCTTTAAATTCAGGGACTGCCGCCTTACATATTGCTTTACTTTTAATTGGTGTTGGTAAAGGCGATGAAGTAATCAGCACTGCATTAACTGCCGAGCCAACCAATACTACTATTGCTTTAACAGAGGCCAAGGTGGTATTTGCAGATGTTGATGCAAATACAGGGTTATTATCGCCAGAATCGATTGAAGCCAATATTACAGAAAAAACTAAAGCCATTATGGTTGTCCATTATGCAGGTATGGTGTGTGATATGGATAAAATTAATCAAATATCTCAGAAGTACAATATCCCTGTTATAGAAGATGCCGCGCATGCTTTTCTTGCCAAATACAATGGAAAATATGTAGGAAATAATTCTAAATACACTTGTTTTTCATTCCAAGCAATTAAACATCTAACTACAATTGACGGAGGATTATTGTGTCTAAATAATGAAGAAGATTATTTAAGAGCAAAAAAATTAAGATGGTTTGGTTTAAATAAAAAGGTTGCACGATTAGACAGCAATATTACAGAAGCTGGTTATAAATACCACATGAATAACGTAAATGCAACTGTAGGTTTGGTACAACTTGAAAATTTAAATTTAAATGTTTTCAAATACATTGAAAATGGCATTTATTTCGATAAACATTTTAGTGGCTTTAGTGGAATTACCATGATACCATATTACGCTAATACAGAACCTAGCTATTGGCTTTATACTTTTAAAGTTGAAAAAAGAGAGGCATTTATAAAAATGATGGAAGCAAATGGTATTGCGGCCTCTCCCTTACATTTACGAAATGACCGTCATGCTGTTTTTAATGCACAAAACATACATTTACCCAATTTAGATAAATTTTATAGCGAATTTGTCCATTTACCTTGCGGTTGGTGGTTAACAGAAGATGATAAAGAAAAAATTGTTAACGCAGTAAAAAAAGGTTGGTAAATATGATCCCTTTGTATAAACCATTCATGCCAGAATTACCATTAATAAATGAAATCCTTCATAGTGGTAAGTTAACTTATGGAAAATATGGTAAAGAGTTTGAATCAATGCTTGGGCAGTTTTTGGGTACTTCTAACCTAATAGTTACCAATACGTTTAGTAATGCTATAATGGTTGCAATATCATGTTTAGAGCTAAAACCTGGAACGAAAATAATTGCTTCTCCTATGGCTTGTTTAGCATCTACCCAACCTTTACTTGCTTTAGGACTTCAAGTTGTTTGGGCCGATATTGACCCCAAAAGAGGTACATTAGATCCTGAAAGTGTAAAGAAAACCATCCAGCAAAATCCAGATGTTAAGTTAATTATTCATAATCATTTCTGTGGTTATCCAGGTTACATTAATGAAATAAACCAAATTGGTAGAGAATTTGGCATACCAGTAATGGATGATGGCATTGAAGCCTTTGGTTCTGAGTATTATGGTAAATTATTGGGAAATCTTGAAACTGATATTACTGTGTTTTCGTTTGGTGCGGTAAGAATTCCCAATACTATAGATGGTGGCGCTGTAATTTTCAACGATACAAAACTATTTGAAAAAAGTCTTTTGATAAGAGATTCAGGAATTGATAGAAGTAAATTCCGAGACGAATTTGGAGAAATTAGTACAACATGTAATATAAGTTTGATAGGGCACGCAGCTACTATGCCCGAAATAAACTCATATATTGGCTCACAGCAAATGTTACAAGTTCCCAAGTTAATTTCAGAGCATAGAAATAATGCAAAAAATTGGGATAAAGAATTTCAATTATATAATGATATTCAGCCTATTGAAACTCCTCATGCAAATCCCAATTATTGGGTTTATGGGGTATTAGCTGAACAAAAAAAAGAAAGCATGTTAAAGTTTAGGAATAAAGGTTTTTATGCTTCTGGTGTTCATATCAATAACAATATTTATTCAGTTTTTGGAAATAATATGGACCTTTCTGGTGTCAATGAATTCAGAAACCACTTTTTAGCACTCCCATCAGGTTGTTGGATAAACTAGATAATTACTAAATAAATCAAATAATGGAACAAAGCAAAATTGACAAATCAAATCAAATTGATGAAACAGCATTAATTGGCGATAATGTAGAACTTGGTAAGTTTAATAAAATTGGCAAAAATGTTGTTATTGGAAGTTTTAACGGACAGGCTGGTAGAATTAAACTTGGAGATTGTAATATCATTAATGACAATACAAGAATACTAGCAGGTGATGAAGGAATTATGATTGGTGATTGGAATGTATTTCACAATAGTATGTTAGTGATGGGAGAATCCTTAATGACAATTGGCCACAATTGTTGGTTTGGGCAAAATACTATTTTAGATTCTTCTGGAGGCCTAAAAATAGGTAATGGCGTAAGGGTTGGGATGTATTCGCAAATTTGGACACATGTGGCAAGTGGAGAGCTAATTGAAGGTTGTAATTTATTTTCAAAAAGAGAAACAATAATAAAGGACAATGTATGGTTAGTCGGCAGTTGCATAGTTTCTTCGGGTATTGTTTTGGAAGAATTAGGTGTATTTTTGATAGGTTCTAACATTACAAAAAGTACAAGTCCAAAATCAGTATATGCTGGAAATCCAGCTAAATTGAAAGAAGGATTAAATTTTTATGATGAAATAACTATTGACAAAAAATTTGAAATGATGGGAAATTGGGCCAAAGAATTTGTATTGAAATTTCCAATTTATCAATTTGAATTGAATAATAATATAATTAGATTATTCGGGAAAGATGAAAATAATGAACAAATTATTATTATCAAAGATGAAAATAGTAATTCAATTCCCTATGATGGAAGTACTGTGTTTAATTTAACTAATAAATTATACACTAAAAATTTAACTGAAATTGAAAGGACGTTTTACAAATTTATTTACAATAATAAAGCTAGATTTATTCCTATCAATAAATAAATGTTAGATCAAAAAATATCTATCATAATTCCAGTATTTAATTCTGAATTATTTTTAAACAAATGTATAGATAGTGTTATTGGTCAAACCTATTCTAATTTGCAAATTATTATTGTAAATGACGGTTCAACTGATAAATCGAAAACAATCATAGAGGATTATAAAAAAATTGATAAACGTATTGTTTCAATTCATAAAGAGAATAGAGGTTTAGGATCTGCATTAATTGAAGGTTTAAAATTAGTAATAGGTCGGTTTGTAACTTTTATTGACAGTGATGATTGGTTTGAAAATAAAGCAATTGAAGATACATTAAATATGATACTTAAATCAAATGCTGATATGATTTCTTTCGGAGTGAGAGCATTTAATACTTCAGGAGAGCTTGTTGATTTAAGTTCATTTAACAATATCGATTTTATTGCTTCCTCAAATGAGGATGTATTAAAAACTCATTTTGAAGTATTAAAGCATCCTACTTTGGTAAGATTATACAGAAAAGAACTTTTTGATGATATTGTTATTTTTGAGCAAAACGTTGGAATTGATGAAATGTTAACTCCGCAATTATTGTTAAGATGTAATAAAGTTGTTTTTACATCAAATATTTATTACAATGTCTTAGTAAGAACTAATAGTGTTTGCAGAGCAGTTTATAATGATAATAAAGTTTTACAAACCATTAAAGTATATCATTATTTAAATGAGTTTTTTGAAAAGAACTTATATAAATATAAAGAGACAATAAAATTAAAATATATACAGATACTTAATGGAATTTTATTAGGATACCATAATAAAGAATATATGTTAGACAGCCCAATAGTTCAATTAGTAAAAAAAGATTTACTAAAGTATACTTTGTTAAAAATTAAAGCTGGAAAAACGGCGGGATTATCACTTAAAGAAATTGGCTTAATTTTCATCAATACCACACCCTTATCAATTTTAGCATTTAATATCAAAAAAAACTTTAAATAATGAAAGTTCTTTGGGTTTCTTTACGTATTTTCTCAACGGAAAAGGAAAAGCAAACTGCTGTTTGGTTAAAAGCTTTGGCTGAATCGTTAGTCAAAAGGGAGGATATTGAAATAATTAATGTTTCAAAATCAACTTCTAATGTTTTTGAAAGTTTTCATTATGGTAAGATCAAACAATTCGCTATACCAACAAAAAAACTTAATAAATATGGAGATATTGATTCTAAAGCATCAAATGATTTTATTAAAGTGGTTAATGAAATACAACCCGATATTATTCAAATTTGGGGAACAGAAAATCCGTTTGGTTTTTTACCAATAACTAAAAATTTACCTGGAGTTAAATTACTAACTTTACAGGGAGTGCTTTCAAGCATGGGACCATGTAATTTAAGAGGATTTACATTATCTGAAATTTTTTCAACTTTAGGTATTAGGGAGATGGTATTTGGAAATTCAATTCTTCATCTTACCAAGTCGTTTTTCGATGATGTTATTAGAGAGAATAGAATGATAGAAAATTCCCAATTTGTATTAAATCAATCAGAATGGACAGACTCTCAAATTTTAGCTGTAAATATTAAAGTGAAGCTTTATAGAACAGAACGTGTGTTAAGGTTTGAATTTTTGGGTACAAAAAAATGGGTAGATTTTAACCATGAAGTAAATAAACCAATAATTTATACCTCAGCATTAGGCTATTCTTGGAAAGGTTTACATAGTTTATTAAAAGCAGCAATTTACTTAAAAAAATATCAGCCAAATTTTGAATTACGTATAGCAGGTAGATATGGCAGAACAGATTGGCTCGGCGAAGGTTATTTAAGATTTATGTTAAAATTTATTAAAAGGCATAATTTACAAGAAAATATTGTTTGGCTTGGGGCTATAGATGGACATCAGATTGTAAATGAATTACAAAATGCCCATGTTTATGTAAATCCATCTTTTGTTGAATCTTACTCAAATGCCTTAGCCGAGGCTATGATGATTGGAACCCCATCGGTTGTTTCTTTTGCAGGTGCCATGCCAGAATTAGCCGATAATAATAAAGAAGCATTATTTTATACACCTGGCGACTACAAAAGATGTGCTTTTTTGATTAACAAACTAATTGTCGATCAAGAGTTATCAACTACACTATCGCAAAATGCTGTATTAAGGGCTGAAAATAGAAACAATCCAGACGCTATAGCCGAAAATCAATATCAAATTTACAAGGACCTACTGAAAAATAATTAGTTATTGATTGAATAAATATTAATTTGATTAATTACTAATTACAGAGATTTAGACATACATGAAAAGAATTTCACGAATATTATCCAATCCAAGAAAGTACTTTGGTTTTTCTTATATAGTAAACAAAGTAATTGGAGGAAGATTATTTTTAATTTGGCGAAAACTCTCCCCATTTATTCCTTCAGACTATTTATTTCTGAAAGTCTACTACCGATTAGCAATTGGAAGAAATTTAGATTTAAAAAATCCTAATACATTTACCGAGAAAATTCAATGGCTCAAACTGCACAATACTGATTTATTATACTCTAAAATGGTTGATAAGTATCAAGTTAGAGAAATTGTTGCCTCTAAAATTGGGGAAGAATATTTAATTCCATTATTAGGTGTTTTCAATTCCTTTGATGAAATTGATATCAACCAATTGCCAAATCAATTTGTTTTAAAAACTACCCATGATTCAGGCACAGTATGTGTTTGTAACAATAAGGTTGTTTTTAATTTGAATGCATATCGACAAAAATTTACTTCAGCCTTATCACGTAACTATTTTTATTATTCAAGAGAATATCCTTATAAAAATGCTATTCCTAGAATAGTAGCTGAAGAGTTTTTAATAACCGATACACCTGAATTAGGCTTAGTTGATTATAAATTTTTTTGTTTTAATGGTGAGCCTAAATTTTTAATGGTAGTAAGCGACCGAGGCTCGGATACCAGAAATGATTTTTTCGATTTAGAGTTTAATCCAATGGAAGTTAAATCTGGCTTTTCACCTAAATCTGGATTTGAAATATTGAAACCGAAAAACTTTGAGAAAATGGTTCAAATAGCAAAAATACTTGCGAAATTTCTTGTTTTTATTAGAATTGACTTATACAATATTGATGGAAAAATATATTTTGGTGAGTTCACATTTCATCATAACGGAGGTCTGACAGAATTTGAAACAAAAGAAGAGGACTTAAAATGGGGTGAACTAATTAGTCTCATTCATGAATAGAGATTATCAAATTCTACTTTTTTTAACAATTTTTGCGAGTTTAGTCACTTCTATTTGGGGTGTAACTGGAAATGCTATTGCGCTTGGTTTAGGTTTTTGGTTAATATCCACAAAAAACATTAAATACATTCCTTTACTTATAATCATAACTTCCTTTTTATCAACGAGTTATGTTTTATATATTTATATGTTGTTTGTTACTATTAGGAGTTATAATAATTTAAGCATAAAAGGATTAGGCAGATTATTTTTTGTTTTTTCTTTAATGGTAATAACAGTATTATTTTTTGCTTTTGTTAAACTTCAAACTACAGATGTTAATATAGGAACTTCACTCAAAGATTACATATTTATATTGGCTTTGTCTCCGTTTTTCTTTGGAGCAGCAATATTTACCAAAAAAGCTGATTATGATGTAGATTGGGATAGAATATTTGAATCATTAATCATTATAGGTATCTTAAATGTTTTAATTCCATTTATTAATCCAAGCTTTGTTCAGTCAAGGTTAGTTTTTTTAATAATTCCATTTCTTTTCACTTATATTTTCATTAATTTTTTTGATTTATCTCAAATTAAAAAGGTACTTAGTTCGGGTTTATTATTGCTTTATTATTTGGGAAGTGGTGGTACAACATTTACATTAGTATTTTCTGCTTTTATTTCAATTGTAATTATAAGAGGAAAATTTAAATCAGCTATAATTCCTTTTTTATTGTTTCTTGTAGTATTTTATGTGCCGATTTATGCAATTAACTATTCTGAAACACTCGATTTTACTGAATTTACAGACTTAGGAATGTCAGACATTAAAACATTAGATGATTTTAATGGACGTTTGGGCATGAAATTAATTGAGGATAGGGGGCCAATTTGGACTTCAGCTTGGGATTATTTGAAAGAGAATTTTTCAATTTTACCACCAATAGATAAATATAAACTATTTATCAAATCTAAAATGCATTCAGAAACTGAATGGGAATTTCATTCACATAATTTAGTACTTGAATCATTTCTTAATTTAGGACTTATTTTAGGCTTTTTAGTTTTAATTTACTTTTTCTATATAAACTTTAATTCAATTAAAGGATTTAATGATAAAAGTTTGAAACCAATTGCTAAACTGTTTATTATTGTTTCTGTAGTTTCTAATATTGTTGGTTCTATGTCAGGTATTTTTCCATTACTTACCGATTATTCATTTTTACCTTTTTTTATAATGGGAGCATATTATTATAATAAAAAAGATTTAATTTTATGAAGATATCAATTTTAGGGGCTACAGGATATGTAGGGGCAGAAATCATTAAACTTGTAAGTAAACATCCAAATGTTACCATAGAAAAGCTAATCAGTTCTTCAAATAGTGGTAAAGCTTTTGAAAAAATTTATAGGAATTTTTACAAAAATTTAAATTTTGACCTAACTGCCGATTCATTTGATGAGATAGTAGAAACAAGTGATTTAATATTTTCCGCCCTACCTCATGGCCTAATAGTGGATTATTTAAAATTCCATCATTTGGAACAAGTTAAAATAATTGACCTTAGTGCTGACTTTAGAATTCCAAATGAAACAATTAATCAAAAA
>Ga0247843_1007609_pt1 | contig 13191 bp, 7 predicted proteins | sample LaCruzMarch2017__FD_192420 | JGI IMG/M metagenome (GOLD analysis project Ga0247843, IMG submission 192420) | Freshwater microbial communities from meromictic Lake La Cruz, Castile-La Mancha, Spain - LaCruzMarch2017_8m | ecosystem: Environmental > Aquatic > Freshwater > Lake | place: Spain...
TTGAGGAAAATTGGGTGTGTCGGGGACTCTTCCGTGTCGGGCCGACACGCAATGTCGGCCAAGATTTGGCGACATTTGGCGATGTCGCCGACATGTCGCCGACATGTCGGCGACATGTGGAGCTAAGTCATTTACAATGGATGTATTGATTTTGTTGTTGATGATAGGTGTGATACGTTTTGGATATTCTACACTAGTGTTATATTTTTATCATGAAAGATAGGAGACACGCAAATATCTACTATGAGTGGTTGGATATTCTATACTAGTGTCTATTTATATCATGAAAGACAGGAGATGCGCAAATATCTTGAGTGTGGGCTTTGAATACAAAGAGGTAGATGCAGTAGCTGGTAATTTAGAGATAAAAATCAATTAGGAACCTTTTGTAATAACTGTAACGGATATTAAATTTAATGTTTAGCTTAAGTAATACTGTTCAGCCATACCTAGGCTTACCTCAATTTATGCCAAACTCATACCCTTGATCATTTTCATCCATCCATACCTAGTGCCATACCTTCCTCAAGTCATATCCAAGGCACAATAGCTGGAAATATAGGCATAGCTCCTGCCACCGGGCATATTTCGTCATACCTTTTCCACAAAGGCCAAATCTGCTATCTGGAGGCATCGTGGGTATGACTTTATCACATGACTGTCTCGGATTCGACATAACAAGATTATACAAGGTATGGCTTATTCTATGACAAGCTATCTTTTGTGTTCTCTTCCACTCCGCTCCAGTTCCTTGTTGCATCTCTAGTTTACATCTACATCTAAATTGAGAATATCATCTATCTGATCATGGGGTAAGAGAAAATTGAAGATATCGATACGGGCTGTCATCCTAAAGTTTTGGATTGCTTTCAAAGTAAGAAATCAAGATTCATTTCACAGATAATTCGACATTGTACTTTTTGTGGTTTCCCCAAGAAGCCAAGAATGGAGAAGAAACGCAAGAATTTCGCGAGAACGCGGGGTACGACTATTGCCCTTCTATCGCCCCACTCTGGTGTTGGTCAGAAACCTTCTCTTTGAAATCCATGGCACGAAAGTCAAGATTATTTTTCGGCGACGGTTTGGGGGAACTGCCTTACGTTTTCACCTCACCACAATGGCTGCGCAATCTGGCGTTCATTGGTCTTGACTAATCATTCTGACACGACGGAGACCATGTCGGCGGCTAAGCAGAGATATCTAGCGAGCCTGGCTCGTCTTCGTCTAGAAGAGAGTGATGACAGCATCGAGGGAATTGATAGTATTGATAGTACCGACTCAGGTGATAGTTCCGACTCGTTGGAAAGTGGAGGGTCGGTGGTAGTGTCGAAGGCATCGACTGTCACGAGCCAAGGAGGGGTATCAGCGGTCGTAAAGGCATCAACTGGCGTCGCTGGTAAAGAGGTGAATGCAAAAAGTACCATCACCCGAGGTCTTCGGACAGTGGTAGCGAAGCGTGCGCTCACAGTTGTGGTAGCGAATCCGGTAGTACCGAATTCATGTGCACCGAAGGTCCCATCGAGTCCATTGTTACGTAAAGCCACGGCGTCTCGTCGCAAGACATCGATAGGGAGGCAGCCGGAGCATAATAAGACGTCTCCTCCTACTCATATGCGCTACCTTAGCAATGATTCCAATTCGGATTCTTCCAGTAAGCGCGAAAACAGCAAGTCTGCTGTGAATAAGCTTAGCTCTAGTGATGGTGTACGAATTGTGCCGACCTTTGAAACGTCGCAAACCTCTGTCACAGCATTGCTAGAGTCCTTTAATGGAGGTGACATCGATACTCCACCGAGAAGTATAGATCATCCTGGCATATCAAGGTCTGACTCTTCTCTTTCTCCATCGAGCTCAAAGAGCTTCAAAAGTGTCGCGAGCAAACAGCTCGATCGTCTGAAACGACTTGCAATAGGGAGTGTTCAGAAGGGTAGCACCACCACGAGTGTTGCGTCAGTGGGCATGTCAGAGAAAATTGAAGTACTACAAACGGACATCTCTCCGATTGGCAGTGTATCATCGACGAATAATAATAGTCGTACGAGGGAATTGGATCGACTTAAGACATTGACTCATATTCACCCCGGAAAATACACAAATAAGGGAGAGAAGTGGAGGGGTCAACGTCGTTTTGGTGAAGCCGATGGTGGTTCAGCTGAGCCGAGTAAGAGTGAGCACGAGGGGGAACACGATATTCGGTCAGTACCTCAGACGCCTGTATCCAAAAAGGCCACGTTCCGTGAACGTCAGTTAACACGACGCTCAAACACGCCAACGCAACGCCAGTCGCAGTCGTCAGAAGTCGATTCATCTATGGCTTCGTATGAGAGAGGGACGAAGCTACCTCCATTAATGACAACTCCAAAGAGAGCTATTTTAAATGCTGCAGCAATGAGTAACAGGTGCGATTTGAGAGTGGATACTAGAAACGACGAAGATGTACGAAATGATTCCACATCATCGACACATTCCATATCATCGACACGTGCTGGACGGCGAAGGAGTCGGTCTCTTGTTCGAAGTCCAGGGATGACAACGCAGCCTTCCATTCCCCAACGGTCGTCTTCATCACCAAGGGCTGCTCCTGCTGGGACTACACTGACAACAAAGGCAGACCGACAGACTGGAGTAGAATTATGTGATAAGCGCGGTATTGCCACAAAGGATGACTCTGTGCGGGGTCCAAACCTCCCACCAAATGGTGTCAAGTTACGATCGCGCAGCCCCGCCCCTCGTTCAGCGATAGCGGCAGTTGTCGCCAAGGACACACAAATTCGAGACGTCGCGCCAATTAGAATGGCCATCTACAAAGTATCCAAACCATCTAGACTCGCATCGCTATCGATAGCTATCCTAAGTAAAGTCGTCGTGCCTATTCAACGACTTGCAAGGTCGTTCCTTGCAAAGATTGCCATCGATAGGCGGAAGAAGAATATATTGGTAATGCAATCATTAATTCGACGTTGGACATGCATCAGGTACTTCCATAGTGCGCAAACAATTGCCTTGAAGTTCCAGGGGGTGTATCATGGTATGGTTGCTCGTGATCGATTGGACTTTCTCCACTATTGCTCTGTTAGGGTTCAATCAGCGTTCCGTGGCTTTTCGTGTAAGATTTAGAATACGTGTGTACAATATGAATGTTGTCTCATCATTCCAGCCAACTCACCGTTCTTTGTAATCTCTAGGTTATTTGACATTCATTACTACCTTGAGCAAGATCATCCTTCTACAGAGTGTGTGGCGCATGGCTCATCAGCGGAAGACATATCTTACATACCTCGAGGATCGTAGGCAGCTTGAAGTAGAGGAAGAAGCTGCACTGATTATACAAACAAACTATCGACGGCATAGGGCGATGTCAGATATTTTGCAAGTGTATGTGGATGTCATCATTTGTCAATCTGTCGTACGACGATTCTTGGCCTTAAAGCACACTCACTCATTGCGGCAAGATAAGTGTGCAACTCGTATCCAAGCTTCATGGAGGAGGTTCCTTGCATCCGAGTACTTCATCTTCATTCTGACGGATATCATTGCTTGCCAATCGGTTGCCCGTCGATGGATTGAAATGGTGAAGTACAAAGCCATGCGTGCTGAGAGGTCGATGGCTGCAATCGCGATCCAAAAGACATACAGAGGATTCATCAAGTGTATTCCGTTTCGCGTTTTGGTGTCCAAAATCATCACCACACAATCCATTGTTAGGAGATGGAGCTCAACGAAAGGAGTATGTGCTTTGCGTCAGATTCGGCACGAAAATCATGCCGTCACTAAGCTACAAGCCACATACCGTGGGTACATTACTCGGATGGAGTACCTTATCACATTGGACTACGTTGTAACATGTCAGTGTGCAGCACGTCGAATGATGGCAAAGAGAGAATTGCAAGGGTTCCGTAAAGAGGCGAATGAACTAAGAGCAGCAACTTTGATTCAAAATGCCTACCGTGGATATGTTGCCCGAAGCGATTACTCCATGTTGATATACTGTGCAATCACCCTGCAATCTGTCGTAAGAGCAACTCTTGCGAAGAAGGAGCTGCAGATCCGACGTTATCAAAAGCAGGGTGCGACTCTTATTCAAACTGCCTACCGCGGATTTGTTGCCAGAAGTGATTACTCCATGTCAATCTATTGTGCAATCACTCTGCAGTCGGTCGTAAGGGTAGCACTTGCGAAGAAGGAGCTGTACATTCGACGTCAGCAAAAGAATGCCGCAACTTTAATTCAAGCTACGTATAGGAGGCACATTGCGATTGAATACTTTGTATTAGTTGTGCATGAAAAGATAATGGGTCAAATGGAATTCCTGAGGGACAGTGAAGCTTTTGCAGCGTCAACTATACAAGCATCCCACGTTGGCTACGCTGCGGCCTTGCGAGCAAGGAAACAGCTGCTAACTGCGAGGGTTGCTGCTACGACGATCCAATCAGGGTATCGTGTGTTGGCTGCCCGTGCAAATGTCAGGAAAATTCGAGAGCATCGTGCAGCGACGAAAATTAGAGCTGCTTACCTCGGTTATACCGCTAAGATGAATTACATTTTTACTGTGGCAGATATCATCACAATCCAAACAACGCTTCGAGGTTTCCTTGCAAGGAAGAATTTCCATCTCGTGATAAGAAGTGTGGTCACTCTGCAGTGTGAAGTACGTCGAATGATAGCGAAGAGAAAGGCGAAGTACTTCCGCGTTCAGGAGTTCCAACGGAAGTTGAAGTTGCGTGAAGTTAAGGCGGTGACTACAATCCAGTGCTTCTGGCGTTTATCCAAGGCACAGACAGATTATAATGCTGTCATTTGGAGCACTACAAGAATACAGAGCTCTTGGCGCAGCTACAAGGCACACATAGATTATACATGTATGATTTATGGCTTCATTTGTCTTCAAGCCAAGTTTAGGCAGCGTTCTGCGATGATTGCATACACAACGACAAGGCACTTGCGTAATGCCATGGCTGCTACACTTATTCAAAGCAGTTGGCGTAGTTACAAGTCGCTGACTGATTATGCCTGTATGATTTATGGCTTCATTTGTCTTCAAGCCAAGTTTAGGCAGCGTTCTGCGATGATTGCATACACAACGACAAGGCACTTGCGTAATGCCAAGGCTGCTACACTTATTCAAAGCAGTTGGCGTAGTTACAAGTCGCTGACTGATTATGCCTGTATGATTTATGGCTTCATTTGTCTTCAAGCCAAGTTTAGGCAGCGTTCTGCGATGATTGCATACACAACGACAAGGCACTTGCGTAATGCCAAGGCTGCTACACTTATTCAAAGCAGTTGGCGTAGTTACAAGTCACTGACTGATTATGCCTGTATGATTTATGGCTTCATTTGTCTTCAAGCCAAGTTTAGGCAGCGTCGTGCGATGATTGCATACACAAAGTCGAGGAGCGCTATTAGAATACAAACTTGCTGGCGCTTATATAAGGCACTGGTAGATTATGGCACCGTCATTTGGGGAGCTACGAGAATCCAATCTTTTTGGCGCTCATACAAGACACAGGTAGAGTATGATACTAAAATTTGGGCAGCAGTACTCATCCAAACAACATTTCGATGTCACTTGGTGGGGTGTAAGTCTAAGTTACTTCAAGTGTTATCTAGAGGTGCCGACATTCAAACCAGAGATGCTTTGAGCGTATTAACTATACAGGAAAGATGGAGAACAGTCCGTGATCACAGGAGACACCGTCTATGTGAGAGAAATAGCTTGGAGAACTTTGCCGCTACGGTCATTGTGAGTTCATTATCTTTTGCCTTGTTTCAATTGTATGTCTTGTTCTATTCTCATTGTCTTCGTTTTGTTTTTTCAGCAATCGTGCTTCCGTGGATATCGAGATTTCCTACAATATGCCATACTTTCACTTTACGTTGTTCAAATCCAAGCTTGCGTGCGAAGGCACATGACGTTGAGCCGCGTAAAGATGTTGAAATCTGAGGCCACGAAAGAAAGGGAACGAGAGTCAGCAGCAATTGCAATTGTGAGTAATCGCCTAAACGCCACACTTTCATGGTTTCTTGTTTATACTCACAAATCTTTCTATTTTATTGCAGCAATCTTGCTTCCGCGGTCATCGAGAATCAGTGAGGTACTTGATGATCAGCTTCGCCGTAATCCGTGCTCAGGCATTTATGCGAGGCCGCATTGCCCGATCCAAGCTAGCATTAGAGGTTACCGCAGCCACCAATATTGTAAGTATAATCTAACACATGTTCATCCTTTCAAATTGTTTACTGTCTTTACTAAATCTCCGCCTAAATCTTTCTCTTCACTGCAGCAATCATGCTTTCGAGGTTTCAGGAATTTTGTACGTTATGTCATAACGCAATACTTCATCATTAAAGTACAGAGTCGAGCAAGGATCTATATAGCTCGACAACAACTCAAACAACTGAAGCGAGAGGATAGGGATAGAAAGATTCGCAGTGGCATGTGGCGAAACAAGACCAACCCAGCTGTCTACAAGAAGAAGAACGAGACCCAGCTGCAGCGAGAAACACGAGCAGCTATTGTGATTCAGCATTTCTTTATTAAGATTAAAGCTGAGATTGAGAGGGAAATCATACGGATGAAAAAGAAAGCAGCATTAAAGAAGAAATCTCAGAACAAGTCTTGGTCTCGGGGTAATACTTACAATTCATCCTCTAGCAGTCATGTGCGAAACGAATCAACCTCTGATCAAATACCACAAATACCATCGATGTACTCAGTAAGTTCAAGCGGAAATGACGCATCAGTATCTTACCGAGTGAAGAAAGCCATTCGCATAGCCACCCAAAGTTTGGATTGTGATCGTCAGAATACCCCAAGTGAAGCATTGCCCTCAAATCCTTACCGGCTGACCAACACTACACCAAGGATAGTTACCAACATAAGCATGGATTCAAATCGTCATCATACATTGAGCCAAACATCTACCTCATATGAGAACTCAACACATCATATCGAATCATTACCTCGTAAGCGAATGCCATCAATACAAGCAATTGCGCAGCAGAGTGGGTATGGTCCTCCTCTTGCATACAACCACGCTATGTATGTACCGCCTCCACAACATTATGGGGTTTCTCATGCGTACTATACTTCCTCTTCAAGCCACAATGCAAGTCATCCATATCAATCTCACAATGGATATGGTCCCAATGAAAGTATGCTTCATCATTATGGCCATGATTGCAGGGACAACAGGGGGGGATATGGTGGTGGATACAGAGATGATCGAGGAGGCGGATATCATGGCGGTAGTAGAGATGGCAGAGGAGGGGGCCCTAACTATGGTGGTGGCCGTCGCTGGTGAATGAAGAGGAAAATAATATCTGGATAAGGAACTTACTGCAAGGCCCCACCAACAAAAAATCATAACGTTCAATACAATATGACAATATGAGACAATACCAAACAAATAACAGATACTGAGAAGATAGAACATGTACAGCTCCTCTTATATGTAGAACTTTAAATTAATATTAACATTTATCTTACACAAAGTCTGTTCTTATGTTGTTTCATAGATGAGATACTTCACGGCATGACTGTATGCCAAGAGTATGTAGGCTCAAGGAGAGACCTTATTTAAGTTATTCAATTGGAAGTACATGTTGGTATACACGCCGGCGACCATGGCCACTACTCCAAACAAGATGAAGAAGAAGCAAACTGCAAAATCCCATCGGGTGGCACCAGGTAAGATTTTTGTTTCATCAATACCTCCTGAGACATTAGTATTGGCAGCACTAATCTTCATCCGCATGTTGGTTGCTCCTTTGTGAGCAATGTATGTCCATAATGGGAATAGCCCAAGATAGTATAGCATGGGCTTGCTCCCCGAAGTTATGCTTTCGTAGGATGTAACCGCACTGACTTCATAACTGTTTGACATTCTAAGCGTTGCATTGCCATCCACAGGAAGATCGACATTCGTAGTTGTGGTATGCCCCTTCTTTGCCCTTCGCCAACGATCTACCCAATTACCAATGAAGCAAAGCAGCTCATCACCATTCACGCCGAGGTAGACTAAGCCAGGGCCAATGTAAGAGATGCAACTCCCACCAATGGCGCCAGTTAGCGATAGCACTGGGCCAATGTCATTCACAAGTAATGCAGGAAGGATTGTCATCAAGTACACGAGAGCCGTTAATATTCGGCGTCGATTCAAGCACAGCACCCCACCGCCCTCAACAACAACGACGCCTCCCGAGGCAGTAGCGTTGCCGTCAAATTCCACCGCGTTATCCTCCCACGTGGACCCAACACCTGATGAATTTGATCCACTTGCGGCGTCCATATCACCATCATATATTAGCATAACTAACACGTGTCTTGCAACGAATGATTCCATTGGATAAGTCAGAAACATAGTGAACGCCAACAATAATCGTGAAATATTGGCAACCTCTGAACCTGCCGGGAAGCTATTCAGTACGTCACCCTCGGTCAGTTCCAGAAACCCTAAATAGCCACATACGCCCAATATTAAACATAGTATTGCACTAAGTGCAATAGATTGATTGGTCACACGTTGCCAACGTTGACGTGTTTTATTTTCCAATGAATTCGCCACAATGAATGCCGAGTGTTGACATGCCATGGCAGTACTAAGTACCCCTAGTCCAATAAATAAGGTAGAATGTATACCAATTTCATTCTTCAATACTTGTCCAATTCCAGCATTATTTGACACAGTTTCTCTAATGGGTGCAAATGCTGCAATGAATATCACTAGTACTATATCGGCACTCACACTAAATGCTGATGTTAGTGATAATGATGCCATATCACGTTGCATCGATAATGGGACCATAATGATCATGCTTGTGACGACGAGTATGAGATTCCGTTCTAACATGTGTGTGCCATGATCATAGCCCAATATTGCCGTGGGTATCGTATCCTTAATTATTAGTAGGTAGGCCACCATGGCACCGTAGGCCATGATGAACATGTTGGCAAGTATGAAACGATAACCAAATTTACCGAACGGGTAACTCGCCAATTCCTCAAAGGTGTATACTGGTAGATTACATAGTTTGGGATGAAACGATGCCTGTTCTATTAGTATACGTAATGATTTATCAGTTAGCGCAGATACGAGTATTAGCAAGAAAATGCCAGCCCATAGTCCACTCATACGCATTGCATACGGGATACCAATAATGCCGGCACCCACGATGGAATTTACTAGATTGGAGGATGCACCCAGGATGGATGACTTCTTTTTTGGCAGGGATAGCTTGGTCGTGGTCCGATCATCATCTGCTGCATGAGTGTCTACCATCCCATCGTCGTTGGTCCTTGGTGATTGGTGCATTTGGTAATAGGCGTTCTAGCTTGAAATGCATCAATAACCGAACTGACGAGATTTGGCGGGGATGCACGGCTTTCGTGGAAGGTCGTGGACTCCCACGACTGTCTCTTGGCCCTCTACGATCTGATGCTCATAATTATTAAGTATTTTAACACCAAGAATTTTGGCTGAACATCAAAAACGACAGGCAACAATGATACGAGTCATAGTCGTTGGTGCAGTAATGATGTTTGCCCCCACAGCTTCTGGTGGGTACTGCAATTGGTGAGATAGTAAAAAAAATATGTGTTCATTATTTATGACTTCACCAATTGACATTTTTTATCACTTGATGAAAATATCTACCTTTAGGGGGCCAGACGGCACGGGCGCCACATCCATCTGCAATCTTGATGCCCAAGGAGGAGAGCTGTGCAATACAAACAAAATCAATTGCGAAATATATTGCATAGAGGAGGGAATTTAACTACAGGTGGCAAGTGGTGCACCAACGACAATGGTGGAGGTGGAATGGTGAATCCACCAATACCATTATCGGGTACAACATTATCACAGCCGCCAAGTCTAGCCCCGACCACTATGGAGCCAGCAATTGACTTGACCCTAACCCAAACTATAGCAGGAGTTGTAGGGGCAGCAGCTGCTGTTACAATGTGTTTCCTAACCCTAACCAAACGTCATATTTCAAACAAGAGTGACGATACTGACGATACTGAGGAAACTGAGAATACTGATATTGAGGAAAATGGAGATGGTATTCTCAACAAGATTGTCCAGGTTGATAGGTCGGATACAAGCACCATGCATTTTTTGATGAGCAGTAGCGCTCAGTCTTTGGTCGAATTGAATACCAATGCCACAACGACAGCAGAAACCACAGTGGATACAACATCCACACCAGCAGCACAACCACCAATTGATCAGTTTGATAGATTGGAAACAAAAAGTTACCGATCCTTCTTGACAGAAGTATTCAAAGGCAAATCAATGAAAAGCATGACAGACAAATCTGTGGATGAAAGCGCATTGGTAAAATCATTGTATACCAATACCAAGGCAACAGTTGAAACCACAGCGGATACAGCAGCTACCCTAGAACAACCACCAATTGAGCAGTTTAAGCAATTGGAAACGCATAGCTACCGATCCTTCTTGACAGAAGTATTCAAAGGCAAATCTACGAAAAGCATGACAGACAAATATCTGGATGAAAATGAAGGTGTTGGAAGAGTGATTGGCGGTGATTTGGTGTAAAGTAATTGATTTTTACATTATATTCACTAGGTAGGTAGACTTTTTACCTTCTTCTGATTGAATCTTTGCATAATGTTATCTCTGTCGTCCTGCTCTGCATGAAAATTGTGAGTTCGTGGACGGAGCGAACGGAGATTACTTCGGTACCAATCAATTGTAAGGGACATGTAACTGCTGAGGCTTGTCTTTCTCAACTTCTTCCCCCGAGGTACTACCAGCGGTCAACACCTGCCCGAAGTGGCTAAGTTCAAACGCCCGAACACTCGGCTCCCTTTGTAACACCCCTGCAAGAGTATTTCGCCTACCCACGGGGGTAGTCGATTTGATATTCGTAAAACTTTCTGTTTGACTCTCTCCGAAGGAATCACCGTACGCATCACAATATTCTTCTGCCGGGGACATTTTTGCCTTTGACTTTCCATGATCACGAGCAACTGACACACTGCTCAATGGAATGAGTAGGTCCCCCATGTCAATAAGAGTTTTCTTGAGCATGTTTGCAAATCGTTCAGTTTGTCTATGCTTACTCGATATTGAGTACTGAATCCCATTGTCACGTATAATATATCCGATTCCAAATCCATCAGGAACGACAGGACCGAATCCAAACATTCGGAGACTAGGGTTACCACAGTTGCTCGTAGATAGCACGGTGTGATTCAACTTATTGTACGCCGCACAAGAGAAAAAGTCTGGAGTAGGTATATTGTTCTTCTCGGCAATTTTCATCAATGCAAATAAGTGACGCTCCAAACCTTTCCCTGAGGCCGAAGTTTTTACTCCTACTGACACGTTTTCTGTCGCCGTCTTTAATGCCTCAAGCTTCGCCGTTTTTGTACTTGCATGATTGAGCCAAAGGTTGCAGAAGCTGGACACCTTCTCTGTCGATGTACGCGCCGCCTCGGTTCGACCATGATAGTATGCTTTCATAAGTACAGGCTCATATTGACTAACGACTTTGCCGTACAATCTGAAATAAGCAAGCTGCATTGATATTTGCACAAATGCGTCAGGGCTCAAATTGTTGCAAACAATCAGGTTCTTTCCGAAGCCATTGAATTCCAACACAAATGTATCACTTGCTACAATTTCGTCTCCCATTGCAGTCTCTGCAAAATGTATCCTATCCAGGACAGTTTTCGGGAGCTCAAATGTGAGCTTCCTCGGCAGGATGAGACTCGACTCCTCCACGGTGGCTTTTCTGATCTTCGCCTGAATCAGCGAAGGGAACAAAGTGTCCGAGTATATTGTTTTTGTAATAGTCTGGGCAAATTGAATTACATTATCTGCGAATATATCCGACACCAATCTAAGTGCTGTATGACCATCAACGGCTGCATGCTCAAAATTGATACCAGATCGACCATCTTCACAAACAATTATTTGCAATTTGTCATACCAACGATTGCAACATGAGCCTGCTTGATAGTCACTCGAATTTGCATCACTGCGTAGACTGTAAGTCCCATGTAACATGTTTGCTGCGGCCTCATGAATACTCTTTGGGATTACATCATCAATCACCAGTACAAATAGTGCCCCATCTACAATCTCAAGTGCAGTTTCATTTGTTGTAGAGTGAGACACGATGCTATCCCTCGCAACAGCCCACTCACTCCTTGACAATGTAGTTAGTACACCAATTGCATTCCTACTTGATATCTCAGGCGATATATGTGACGCGTCCAATTTAATCGCAGTCAATATTTCTAATATATCATCTTCATTCACGGCCACGGATCCGTCTTCCCATAAGGCCCGGAAGAAGTAAAATTGATTATTCTCGAGTACAACAACGTGACAGGATTCAGTATTGACAACAACTTTATCCTTCTCGATCAGTTCAGGGATGCGACATGCCCCAAACAATGCCCTAAATTGATCCATACACAACGGTTTACCCCGAAATGAGTCTGGTACGATGGCTTCATTCTTTAGTGAGGATGCAAATTTGATTGCCGAGAAGCAAAGACTTGCCGCTCTTCGTGATTGACAGTTCGATTTCTTGGTGTCGGGACCATCCTCGAGTACAAAGAAAGGATTTAGATTCATTACCACACAGCTATCGGGTGCTAGGTAGGCATCGGTCCAGAATTCTTCCACGAAGCTACCCACCTTGCCACTTTGCTCGTAGTCCATTAATAACTTTTGCAATATGGGTCCTTCATTCGTAAGGAATTTTTGCACCTCCTCGTGACATTGGATCAGTTCTTTTTCGGTCAAAAGAGCAGCGACCATGGCGGGGAAACGATCAAGTGTCTCCTCCAACGTTGGGATGGGTAGTCGAGGTAAACTAGATTGACCTGCGTATGTGCTGCCGGTCGTCGTCATGATCTCTGTTGAGGGTGCGTTAGGTGGGTTCAGTGTCGCCCCCCTGTTCCCGCCAAGAGTGATAGGATGATAAAGAAGGGTAATCATTTTATTTAGTACGATCGATCGAGAGGCCAATTCAAAACAAAATTTTCTCAGATGTGTGACTAGACAGTGCTCATCATGTCTTGTAATCCTCATTATTTTATACTTTCAGTTATCTCCTTCACTCATTACGCAAAAACTTCAGTTCCTGTTTGACAATGTTCAGATCAGCAACGCTCCTCATCTACTTGCTGTGCCTACCATTCACCGT
>Ga0247843_1007612_pt1 | contig 13187 bp, 9 predicted proteins | sample LaCruzMarch2017__FD_192420 | JGI IMG/M metagenome (GOLD analysis project Ga0247843, IMG submission 192420) | Freshwater microbial communities from meromictic Lake La Cruz, Castile-La Mancha, Spain - LaCruzMarch2017_8m | ecosystem: Environmental > Aquatic > Freshwater > Lake | place: Spain...
ACCCCATTGTTTAGATGCCTTGTCAGGCAGGGGCTTGTATTTAATTCATCAATGTTTTGATGATGTGCGCTGGAGCCCCAAAGGAAATCGGGTGCAAATGGCAAAACGCCGTTAGGAATGCGAACAACCTGGTGTGTGATTCGCTATTCCCCAGCAGCGATCAAGTTCCTTAATAGTATTAATAAGCAGTAGTGCTACTGGATTTGCTGAACAACCGGTTAGACCATTAATAAAACAAGTTTCTTGCCATCTTGGGTATTACAGCTCCAGTGATTATTGCGTTAAAAGTAGGTAACATGAGTTATGTGTTCAATATTAAGTGGCTGTGCTGCTTTATTTATTGCTCCCCTTGCTGCTGGCGCACCTGGCATCCCAGCCGTTGAGGCGGGTGTAAATCTTGGTGGATCAATTAATCGGCGTGGATTGCGATAAAAAAGGCTGGCTTTAGCTGGAGCGTTTAGTAAAAGATGCTGAAAAGTAACTACAGCTTGACCGGGCATTACGTGATTGCCATAGCAATCCAGAATTTATCCTTGCAGCAAAGCGGCTTGCTGTTCAAAAAGAACATAAACAACACAATCAGGCTGCACATCTAAGTAATTATTAGAGTTATTGCAATAGGTAGTGGGCGGAATAAAACTTGTTGGCGTTGGTGATTCCTGGAAATGCCATGGTTAGAGCTTGCGAAGCGTGAGCAAGGACGTGAGCGGTTCGTTGATGAAATCCTCGATGGCGGTGGTGTGGGCCAGCAGGATCCGCAGAATTTCTGCTGTGCTGGTGTTACCTACCACCAGCCAGATCACCTTTGCTGACGATCGTGTAGCCGTTGTCGGATGCAAAATCCCAAATCTGCCGATCGCTTTTTCCCTTCAGCTGCAGATCACAAAGAGCAGACGCGAGCCTTGGGCTCAAGTTTTCATCCAGCAAAAAACGGCTTGCCATATCGCCGCTCAGGCCACGGTGAGTTCACTGAGGCGTTTCTCGCGCTCAGCGGCATAACGCAGCACCGCTTGGATATGTTCTGCTCTGAGATCAGGAAAATCAGTGAGGACCTCTTCCTGGCTCATGCCACTGGCCAAATATTCGAGTACATCCGACACCGTGATACGTGTTCCGCTTACACACGCCTTACCGCTGCGCACCCCCGGTGTGCAGGTAATTAAAAGGGAAGGGGAGCTCATGGGAGGCAGGGCGATTGAAAAAGGCTTTCACTGAAGGTTATGCAGGCGTAAGACCCCGTTACCTTTCCTTTGGTGAGCAAAACAGTAAGGCGCCACCTTCTGCAATGATGCAACCTTCCACTACTAGATTGCTAGAAATAGAGCTGCGGCAATATAAAAGAATATATGGCTAAATCTTGCATCACTTTTCATGGCTTGCTGCAGTAGCTATTGCGCTTAGCAGCATCACAACAACTGTTGCTGCAGCTGAATTAAAGGTGCTTTCCATTGGTGATGGCGACACCATTCGCGTTACTACTCCTAGCGGCGCAAATAAAACCACCGTGCGTTTGGCTTGTATTGACGCACCAGAAACCAGCCAGGTGCTGGGCATTGATGCTCGCCAGGCATTGCAAGAGCAATTACCAATCGGCACTGAGATTTCACTGCGCACTAAGGCCACTGATCGCTACGGGCGCTCAGTGGCTGAGGTATTGGTTGGAACAACAAATATCAATCAAGCATTGGTGGCAGCAGGTGCTGCTTTTGTTTATTGGCAATACATCGAAGGTTGTGACCGTGAAACCTATTCACGCCTTGAAAATGAAGCACGTTTAAAAAGCCTTGGCATATGGGCAGTGCCTGGCGGCATTCAGCGGCCCTGGGATTAGAGGCGGGGCAGGAAAGCTGGCTAAAGCGCAGGAACTACTCAAGCAAGGCCACAGCTACCTTGATGGCGACGGGGATGGGGAAGCTTGCGAGGGGTTGAGGTAATTAAAAAGCTATTTAATGTGCTTAATTGAATTATTTAGGTTTCTTGATTAGGGGAGTTTGGCATGTAATTTAAATTCGCCAAACCACCCCTCCATCATTTCAATGATGCAATAGGTATTTACACAGAGCGAGGCATCATTTATGAACGTGCAAGTATTGAAAATCCAAAATGCTGGAGTTAATCAAAAGGTTGTTGGAAATAACTTGATTTAGCATGGATTAAAGGACCATTTGAAGCCCCTGAAACGAGAATCAAGGTAAGATTGATTAACTCATTATAAAACCTTCCAAGGGGGGGGATTTTTCTTGGCAATTACCGCTAGTTCAACGCATGAGGCTGGTTCGCAATACGGGCAACGACCGGGTCATCGATCTTGTGCGGCCTCTCCTCGGCAAAGGACAGGAAGTGGGAATAGTGAGTTCCGCCCTGTCGACGTTTGCCTTTTCTGAACTGCTCTCTGGCTTGCAGGTGATCGAGCGATGCCAGCTGGTCTTGCCACCGAAGGGATCCGATCTCCAGCTGCTGGGTTCCGAAGCTGACCGACCCGCGCGCAACCGGCTGCAGGCCCGTTGGCTAGCCGGAAAACTGGCCCACTGGCTCACGAACAAAGTAGATCTGCGGCGTGCCATGTCGGCCGTGCCCCAAGGTGCACTGGTCGTCCGAGAGGGGGGTGCTAGGTCTGCACAAGCCTTGTTCGGCTCGTTCGCCTTCGGCAGCGATGGGCTTGGGGTTACGCCCGGCAATCCCCTCAGCCTGATTCAGGCATCGGAAAGCCCAGAGGAAGCCAAGCTGATCGATGAATGGTTTCAGTCGCAATGGAACGGACTTGCAGATGATCCGCAGGGCAAGACAGCGTTACTCGATTCGTTGCAACAACTGGCGAGTCACCGCGACCCCTATCTCGTCTACATCCTCGCTCTTCATAGCCTCTTCAGCAACCGGGAAGACCAGCTCGACGAGGACAAAATTGTCAATGCTGCAACTGGAATCCGCAATACAGTTGTCTGGCAAAAACTCTACGAGTTTCAACGGGATGGCGTTGTTGGCGCCATCGACAAGCTGAATAGATTTGGCGGTTGCATCATTGCTGACAGCGTGGGACTCGGAAAGACATTTGAAGCCCTGGCTATCATCAAATACCACGAACTACGCAATGATCGCGTTCTCGTACTGTGCCCCAAGCGCCTACGCGATAACTGGACGATCTACAAAGCCAATGATCGCCGGAACATCCTGGCAACGGATCGGTTCAACTACGACGTCCTCAATCACACCGATCTATCCCGCGACGGAGGCTTATCAGGAGACATTGATCTTGGCTATATCAATTGGGGCAACTACGACCTTGTCGTGATTGATGAATCTCATAACTTTCGCAACAAGCGAACACCAAAAATGGGCGGGGAAACGCGCTACGACCGCTTAATGCGCAAGATCATTCAAGAGGGAGTGAGAACGCGGGTGCTGATGCTCTCCGCAACCCCCGTCAACAACCGGATGGCAGACCTCCGTAACCAAATTGCCTTTGTCACAGAGGCTGACGACGCTGCACTGCTTGGGCAGGGCATTGGCAGCATCGACTCGACCACGCGGCTGGCACAGAAGCAATTCAACCGATGGCTGGACCTTGACGAGACCACTCGCACGCCACAGCTCTTAATGGAGATGTTGGGCTTTGACTACTTTACTTTGCTGGATACACTCACCATTGCTCGATCACGAAAGCACGTCGAAAAATATTACGGAACTGCCGAAACAGGGAAGTTCCCTGAACGGTTAAAGCCCATCAATATCAAGGCCAATGTGGATCTGAGCGGGTCCTTCCCTCCCATCGGCGATATTAATCTGGAAATCCGCCGGCTAAACCTGGCATCTTATGCACCGCTGCGATATTTGCTGCCCCACAAGCAGGCTGCCTACGATAAGAAATACAGCGTTGAGGTAAAGGGAGGTCTGGGCTTGTTCCGCCAGGTGGATCGGGAAGAGAGCCTGATTCATCTGATCCGCGTGAACGTGCTTAAGCGGATGGAAAGCTCTGTGGCTTCTTTCGCGCTGACGGTGGAACGGCAGCTGAAGGATGTCGAGTCCACGTTGGAGCGGATCGAAGATCAGTCCTATGAAGTGGAGGAAATAGATATCGCCGACGTGGATTTTGATGATCCTGCTTTCGAGACCTTGCTAGTGGGCCGAAAGATCAAGGTACTGCTCCAAGACGTTGACCTCATTCGTTGGAAGCAGGACTTGGTAGAAGATCGCAACCGCTTGGCCACGCTTCTTGCCGCTGCACGTGCCGTAGGGCCATCCCGTGATGCGAAGCTGAGAGAACTGAAAGAGATGATCCGCAATAAGATCCAATCACCGATCAATCCAGGCAACCGAAAGCTGATTATCTTTACGGCATTTGCTGATACAGCTCGTTACCTCTACGACCAACTTGCCAGCTGGGCAAAGTCTGAGTTGCAGCTCGAATCTGCTCTGGTGACTGGCTCAGGCAGCAACCTCACCACCTTGCCAAAACAACGTCGTGATCTGACTTCAATCCTAACTTCTTTCGCGCCTCGTGCCAAAGAAAGACCTGAGGACATGGCTGAGGATGGTGTGCTCGATGTACTGATTGCAACAGACTGTATTTCCGAGGGCCAGAACCTGCAGGATTGCGATTGGCTGATTAATTACGACATTCACTGGAATCCTGTCCGCATCATTCAACGTTTTGGACGCATAGACAGGCTCGGATCTCCCAACACATATATTCAGCTCGCCAACTTCTGGCCCAACATAGAACTAGAGGAGTACATCAATCTGGAACAACGCGTTAGCGGTCGGATGGTGCTACTTGACATCTCGGCAACTGGAGAGGAAAACCTGATTGAACAGCAGTCTGGCAATCCAATGAATGACCTTGAGTACCGGCGCAAGCAGCTGCTCAAACTCCAAGACGCCGTGATCGATCTTGAGGATCTGTCCACGGGTGTTTCGATCGCAGATCTCACACTCACGGACTTCCGTATTGACCTGGCCCAATTCACAAAGGCCAATCCTGGACGGATGGAGACGTTGCCACTAGGTACCTTTGCCGTCACTACAACTAGTGAACTAGACATTCCACCGGGCATGATTTTCTGCCTGAGGGCTGAGGCAGCGGCAGTCGAGCAGATCACCGATAGTGGCTATCCACTGGCCCCGAACTACCTGATCCATGTGGGAGTCGACGGGGCCGTGTTGCTTCCCTTTACTCAGGCAAAACAAATCCTTGATCGACTTAAACGACTCTGCATCGGGCGTGACTTGCCCGATGCCGGAGCCTGTGATCAGTTTGATCGCTCTACGAAGGATGGTGAAGACATGCGTCTCGCCCAGCGGCTGCTCGCCTCAGCCGTTGCCTCTGTCGTAGGAAAAACCGAAGAGCGTGCCGTAGCAAGCCTGTTTAGCCCCGGTGGTACCCATGCGCTTGCAGGCGAGTTTGCAGGGATTAACGATTTTGAAGTGGTGGCCTTCTTGGTGGTGCTAGCCGAGCAGCCCACGTGAAGGCGTCTTTGCTCCTCGATGCCCTTGATCTGCCCGAGTGCGCCAGGGTCGTTAAGCGCGTGCCGAAAACAATGCTGCATGAGCACGGAGCACCCACAGCTGCCGACAAGCGGCAGATCAATGAGGGAATCGAGCAACTTGTCTGGGTGGCAGCGCTCAAGCCGACCACGATCGGTGTGGCGGAGTATCGCGACGAGCTGAGAGAGGTGCTCGAAATTGCCGTGCTGCAGCTCACACTCCGAATTGAAGCGAAGGTGGTTCGCCTTATCGAGTTAGTACATCGTGCGGTGCCGTATCCCGTTCTGCTGATAACTGAGCAGGGGAGCAACTCATCCCTCTCGCTGGCACAGAAGCGTTGGTCGCAAGCCGAGGCGGGCAAGACGGTGCTGGAGGGCGACGTGATCACCGTGGAATGGGACTCAGTGCAGGACGCTGAACGCTGGCCTGCCTTCCGTCATGCGCTGGGGCTGGGCCAGCAGCCACGCACCACCCTGGATGCGTTGTACCAAGGCTGGATCGACACACTGCTGGCTCTGAAGGCGGCTCGCGTTACAGGCGCCTTTTCAGTACCCACCAACCCCGAGCAGGCAGGGCTTCGGCGCAAGGCCCTGCAAGAATGCACAGATCTAGCTAGGGATATCTCCCGCTTGCGAGCCACTGCCGCCAAGGAGAAGCAGATGGCACGGCGTGTGGACCTGAACCTCGAACTCAAACGCTTGGAAGCAGCCCAGGCTGCTGCCCACGCCAACCTGTGAAGCACGACGCCACCATGCAGAAACTGACAGCCGCCGACCCCGAGACCCACTCCCCCGACCTGGTGGCAGAAAACCTGGCTGCGTTGCAGGCGCTATTCCCCGAACTGATCACCGAGGGGCCGGATGGTGTGGCGGTGAATATCGATGTGCTCAAGGCGCTCGTGGGCGATAAGACCGTGAGCGATGCTGATGAGAAGTACGGCCTCAACTGGCATGGCAAACGCCGCGCACGCCAGCTGGCCCTCACCCCCTCCACCGGCACCCTGCGCCCCTGTCCAGAAGACAGCGTGGACTGGGACACCACTCAGAACTTGATGATCGAGGGCGACAACCTGGAAGTGCTCAAGCTCCTGCAGAAGAGCTATGCGGGCAAGGTGAAACTCATCTATATCGACCCGCCCTACAACACTGGCAAGGATTTTGTCTATCCCGATAACTTTCAGGACAATATCAAGAACTACCTGGAACTTACGGGGCAAAGGGGCGAGGGCGGCAGAAAACTCTCCTCCAATACAGAGGCCTCCGGACGTTTTCATACGGAGTGGCTGAATATGATGTATCCGCGGCTCATAATTGCTAGGACATTGCTAATATCAACAGGAGTAATCTTTATAAGCATTGGGGAAGACGAAGTTGACAACTTGTGCAAAGTATGCGATGAGATATTTGGCGGCGAAAACCGCGTTGCCCGCCTAACTCGTATTGCAAAGAGAACATCTGATAAAGGGACGCATTTTCGCCCAACAAAAGATTATATACTTGTTTACGCAAAAGACATTCAGGTACTTCCGGAATTTGGCATACCCAAAGAAAGGGATGAAAAAGATTATAAGTATATAGATGGCTCGGGAAGAGCATACAAAAAAAGCGGTGCATCGCTCTACCAGCCTTCGCTAGATACTCGTCCGAATCAACGCTATTACATTGAAGCACCCGATGGAAGTCTTATCATCCCGCCTGGCGACGTTTTCCCAAGCGAACAAAGGGATGGAGATAAAGTGAAGCCTAAGTCCAACGCCGACAAAGTGTGGAGATGGTCTGTCGAGTCTTATCTTAAGCAAAAACATCTCTTAATTTTTACTGAAGCATCAGATCGGAATCCACTACTTGATGAAAATGGAAATCAATCAAAATGGAATATATATCCTAAGGTTTACTTCGACGAGGACGTTGAATCTGCGCTTCATCCAGAGGATGTTGTCTATGACTACCCCAATTCTCAGGGGACGAAAGAAATTAACACCCTGGACATTCCTTTTAGCTTTGCCAAGCCAGTCGGGCTTATTCAGTTTTTGATCAAGTTGAATCGAACAAGAGACGTACTTGTAATGGACTTTTTTGCGGGATCAGCAACAACAGCGCATGCTGTGATGAAATTGAATGCAGACGACGGAGGCAGTAGGAAGTTCATCATGATCCAGCTGCCAGAAGCGTGTGAAGAAGAGACGGAAGCGGCTCAAGCCGGATATAAAAATATTGCCGAGTTGACCAAAGCACGCCTGCGCCGCGCCGGCAAGAAAATCAAAGAAGAGAATTCGCTCTTTGCAGGCGACCTCGGCTTCCGAGTATTCAAGCTGGACTCTACAAACATCTTGGAGTGGGACCCAGACCGCGACAAGATCGCCGAAACCCTTGAAGCCTCCATCGAGCACCTCAAGACTGACCGGACCGAGCAGGACATTCTCTTTGAGCTGCTCCTCAAGCTTGGCCTTGATCTCTGTGTGCCGATTGAAACCCAAAAGATGGAAGGAAGTTCAAAGCAATTCCACGACATCCACTCCATCGGTGGCGGCTCGCTGCTGGTCTGCCTATCCCAATCCGTACCGCAGGTCGACGTGGAGCCTCTGGCTCTTGCCCTCGTGGCATGGCACCAGGAATTAAACCCTGCCGGAGACACCACCGTCGTCTTCCGCGACAGCGCCTTCGCTGATGACGTGGCCAAGTCCAACATCACCGCCATCCTCCAGCAACACGGCCTCGAGACAGTGAGAAGCCTGTGAACAAAGATCTTCTACAAAAGATGCAAAGCCAGTTCGATGCCCTTGCTCGCAAGGAGCCAGGCGCCAATGAGGTGGAGTTCTGGTTTGCCCGTGACCTCCAGGAGCCCTTGGGATATGCACGTTGGGAAAACTTCATTACCGCGATCCAGCGGGCAATCGAGTCCTGCAGGACTACGGGCTACGACCCGGACCACCATTTTCGTGGCGTCACGAAAATGGTCCCCATCGGCAGCGGTGCGGGTCGATCGATTGATGACTTCATGCTCACACGCTATGCCTGCTATCTGATCGCTCAGAATGGAGATCCGCGCAAAGAGCCCATTGCTTTTGCTCAAAGCTACTTTGCCATTCAGACGCGGAAGCAGGAGCTGATCGAAGAGAGGATGAACCTGCTACGCCGAATGGAGGCACGGGAGAAGCTGCGCGCATCAGAGAAGGCACTCTCAGACAATATCTATGAGCGGGGCGTCGATGACGCTGGGTTTGGACGAATCCGATCCAAGGGGGACGCTGCGCTCTTCGGAGGTCACACAACAAAAGCGATGAAAGAGAAATATGGCATCACCCAAACACGACCGCTGGCCGACTTCTTGCCCACGTTGACTATTGCCGCCAAGAATTTGGCGACAGAAATGACCAACCACAACGTCCAGCAAGCTGACCTTCAAGGAGAACCTGCCATCACCGAGGAGCATGTGCAGAATAATACAAGCGTTCGTCAGATGCTGGATGAACGTGGAATCAAGCCGGAAGCTCTGCCAGCCGAGGAAGATATCAAAAAGCTGGAGCGGCGCGTGAAAACCGATGAGAAGAAGTTGGGCAAGAAATCTGGCCGTCTCCCAGATTTGGGAAGTGAGCCATGAAACTTCATTTTGAACCCAACCTCGATTACCAGCTGCAGGCGATCGAAGCAGTCTGCGACCTCTTCCATGGGCAGGAAACTTGCCGGACAGAGTTCACAGTCTTAAGAGAATCTGCCAGTGGTCAACTTTCCTTGCTGGAGAATGATCTTGGCATCGGTAACCGACTCACACTGCTCGACGACCAATTGCTGGCCAACCTGCACGCCATCCAGCTTCGCCACGGCCTCGCACCCTCGGCTTCGCTCGAATCAGGCGACTTCACTGTGGAGATGGAGACTGGCACCGGCAAGACCTACGTCTATCTGAGAACCGTATTCGAGCTGAACAAGCGCTACGGCTTCACCAAGTTCGTGATCGTGGTGCCCTCAGTGGCGATTAAAGAAGGTGTCTATCACACCATCGAGACGGCAGCCGAACACCTCAAGGGGCTCTACGCGGGTGCGCCCTTCGACTTCTTCATCTACGACTCAGCCAAGCTCGGCCAGGTCCGCAATTTCGCCACGAGCCCGCAAATCCAGATCATGGTGATGACGGTAGGCGCCATCAATAAATTCGGCGACGAGCAACAGGCGGAATCAGAGGAAGCAGACGAAGCCGCCCGCCGCGAGAAGTCGAAGAATGTGATGTATCGCCCCAGCGAGAAGACTGGAGGCGAGAAGCCCATCGACCTTATCCGAGCGACGCGCCCAATTCTGATTGTCGATGAGCCCCAAAGCGTTGAGGGTGGGCTCGTCGGCAAGGGGAAGAAGGCCATGGAGCGGATGAACCCTCTGTGCAACTTGCGTTACTCCGCAACCCCGAAGCAAGCTCATCACATGGTCTTCAAGCTCGATGCGGTGGACGCCTACGAACGAAAGCTGGTAAAGCAGATCGAAGTGGCTGCGGCCTCAGTGGAAGGTGGCTACAACAAGCCGTTTGTTCGGCTGCTCTCTGTCAGCAACAAGCGGGGCGTCATTACGGCCAAGGTGGAACTCGATATGCAGGCAGGAAATGGTGTCGCACGCCGAGAAGTCACCGTGCAAGACGGAGACCTTCTGGAAATGACAACCCAACGGGCCGTGTACCAAGATTTCAGGGTAGGCGAGATTCGCGTGGCCAAGGGTACAGAATTTCTTGAGCTGCGCTATCCCGGGGGCGAGTCGTTCCTCCATCTTGGAGAGGCTTATGGAGATGTAGAACCACTTGCAATCCAGCGCCAGATGATCAAGCGCACCATCAAGGAACATCTGGACAAGGAGATGCGGCTACGCCCTCAAGACATCAAGGTGCTCAGCTTGTTCTTTATTGATTCTGTTGAGAAGTACCGGCAATACGACGCCGAGGGCAACAAGGTGAATGGCGACTATGCACGCATCTTCGAGGATGAGTACCGCCGGCTTGCCAAGCATCCTGACTATCAAACCCTCTTCCAGGAAATAGGCCTCTCGACTGCTGCTGAAGAAGTGCATGATGGCTACTTCTCGATCGACAAGAAGAAGATCGGAAACAAGACCGTGGATATGTTCAAAGATTCAAGGGGTGAAGGAACCACCAAGTCAGATGACGATACGTACAACTTGATCATGCGTGACAAGGAAAGGCTTCTCAGCCTTGATACGCCGCTCAAGTTCATTTTCTCCCACTCTGCCCTTCGCGAAGGCTGGGACAATCCAAATGTCTTTCAGATCTGCACGCTGCGGGAGATGGCCTCTGAGCAGCAGCGCCGTCAGACCATTGGCCGTGGTCTGCGACTATGCGTGAACCAGCAAGGAGAGCGCCTGCGCGGCTTCGAGATCAATACACTGACTGTCATCGCAACTGAGAATTACGAGCAGTTCGCTGAAAACCTCCAGAAAGAAATTGAAGCCGACACAGGCATCCGCTTTGGCATCGTCGAAGCACACCAGTTCGCCGGAATTACGACCACTGGAGCCGATGGCCAACCCGCACCGCTGGGTATCGACCAGTCGAAGCTGCTCTGGGAGAGCCTAAAGACTTCAGGGTTTGTGAATGCCCAGGGCAAGGTGCAAGACGCACTGCGCACGGCTCTCAAGAACAACACGTTGACATTGCCGGAACCGTTCGAGGCCCAACTGCCCCAGGTGAAGGAAATCCTTCGCAAGCTCGCCGGCCGCCTGGAGATTAAGAACGCCGACGAACGCAGACAGGTGAAAAGCCGCCAAGCCGTTCTCAACGGTGCGGACTTCAAAGCTCTCTGGGACCGCATCAAGCACAAGACAACCTACCGCGTGCAGTTCGACAACGAAGATTTGCTTGCTACTTGCATCAAAGCACTTGCAGAAGCACCGGCTATAGCCAAAACCCGTCTACAATGGCGCAAGGCAGGCATTGCCATCGGTCGCTCAGGTGTGGACGCGACGGAGAAGTCCGTTGCTGCTCCCGTGACCCTCGACGAGAGCGACATTGAACTGCCCGATATCTTGACTGATCTTCAGGACAAGACATCGCTGACACGTCGCAGCATCTACCGCATCCTCGTTGACAGTAAGCGGCTTGATGATTTCAGGCGTAACCCGCAGCAGTTCATTGAGCTGGCCGCTGAGATCATCAATCGAACCAAACGCATGGCACTGGTAGATGGCATCAAGTACCAGCGCATCGGTGATGACGCTTACTACGCCCAGCAGTTGTTCGAGAGTCAGGAACTGTCGGGCTATCTCAAGTCAATGAACGATGCCAACAAGTCGGTCCATGAACAGGTGATTTATCAATCGGACACAGAACGAACGTTTGCCGAAGACCTCGAAAAGAATGAGGCGATCAAGGTATACGCCAAGCTCCCAGCTTGGTTTAAGGTTCCCACTCCCCTTGGACCATACAACCCAGATTGGGCAGTCTTGGTTGAAAGACCAGAGGGAGAGCGACTATATCTCGTTGTAGAAACAAAAAGCAGCTTGTTTACGGACGATCTGCGCGACAGAGAGAGCGCTAAAATCAACTGTGGCAAGGCACACTTCAAGGCGCTCGCTTCAAGCGATAACCCTGCTTTCTTCTTTCCAGCTCGCTCTCTGGATGATGTTTTTCAACTCGAACCATCGAGTTCCTGACTACTCCTGCTGGTCCGCAGCCACCATCCATGCACGCTTCAACGGCAGGGTCACCTTCGATGTTTGTCCAGACCATCAAGCCCTCTTGAAGGCGTTAACGGTAACTACCAGTAAAGATGACTCCTTTTTGAAGCGTTGAATGCCTCCCTTCCCAAGATTACTTGGAGGCTTATTTGCTGGATTTATAATGGTTCATTAATCCTTACCAAATCAGATTGTTTCCAGCAAAGGATTGATCTGCTCCAACGTTTTGGATTTGCCCGGCGAGCCTGTTCATAAACATCAGCGCGCTTTTTGCAAATTGCTATCGCCCCACCTCAATGAAGCTGCTAAGGGTAACAAATTTAATGCAGCTATGGCGGTATTGGTGGTTGTACCAATCCACAAAAGAGGAAACCCATTGAAAGGACTCGACTGGTAATTCATGCCCGCTTGGTTGGTTTAGCTCCGGCAGTTATTGCTTAAAAAGTCGTTGATGCAGCTAACCGCTGGCAAAAAGGCCTAAAGCAGGGATCGGGGGGAGGTCATCGGTCCAGCTCTAGCGCCGCCCAGCCATGGCATTGAGGGCAGACTAAACTAAGGCTTAGTTCAATGCGCTGTCCCATGGCCGACCAGCATCTGGTGAACGTGCACCAGGCCAAAACCCATCTCTCCCAGCTATTGCAGGAGGTGGAGCAGGGGCAAGAGGTGGTGATCGCCCGCTCGGGCGTGCCGATTGCGCGACTGGTGGCCTGGCAGGCTCCGGCCCGGCCAGTCGCGGCACCTGGGGCGATGCGCGGCCAGATTGCGCTGGCCGATGAATTCGATGCGCCCCTTAGTGGGTTATTTGAGGCGCTGCAGTGACGCGGCTGCTGCTTGATACCCATCTGGTGCTGTGGTGGCTGAACGGCGATCCACGGCTGCCGCAGGCGGTGGTCGAACGGGTGCAAGTGCCAGAGGCGGAGGTGTTCGTTAGCCAGGTATCGCTGTGGGAGATGGCGATCAAGGTGTCGATCGGCCGCCTGCAGGTGGATTTGCCTGAATTGGGGCGTCAAGTGCCACTGCAGGGCTTCCGTTGGC
>Ga0247843_1007616_pt1 | contig 13179 bp, 16 predicted proteins | sample LaCruzMarch2017__FD_192420 | JGI IMG/M metagenome (GOLD analysis project Ga0247843, IMG submission 192420) | Freshwater microbial communities from meromictic Lake La Cruz, Castile-La Mancha, Spain - LaCruzMarch2017_8m | ecosystem: Environmental > Aquatic > Freshwater > Lake | place: Spain...
GGGGAGTTCTAAAAATGCCACTATCAAGGTTCCTGGTGGAGAATATAGCTGGAGAATCAGGTTTTTCTTTGGTCCCATATGGCAGGTCCAAAAGTGGATAAACGATATAAAAACACGAAAGCATGGGAACGAGCATAAGAAATTGTTTGTTGACCAAAAAATGCCCGACAAAAAACGCCATGAATATGCATATCCGATGTAATTACTTAGATCGACTTACGGAGCTCTGCGGCTTTGACGTTCAACCACTTCCGACCATCCACACTCGTCTTCAAGGATTTCTGGAGACCGACAATGTAACGATTGTGCGCCGCCAGAGATGCCGGATGAGCTCCCTTGTTGCGACGTAGCATGGCGCTACGGGTTTTGGAGGCGTCTGCTATTTGTCTCTGGATGCCCTTGATCTTTTTGTCGAAATACGGGATCGCTTCTCTCTTGATGTGATTCAAGTCCGCCTGGGCCTCGGCACGGTTCTTCGCCTGACGACCACCAACTGTAGGAGCCATTATTATGTAATATATTACGCTTATATTTTTTTTTATTTGATGATTTTACTCCGTCCCCAGTAACCCGGATGGCATGTAATTGGTCTCACCAAATGTAAATTTTTCGTCTTGATGATATCGGCCCATAACACACATCTGTCACCCGTTCCTGAGGTATCCAGACTCTGGTATCCGGCTTTCAATAATTGTCTACGAGCCTCGACGAAGTCTAAAATCCACTTTAGCTCATCGGGTTCGCTTTTGTTTCTCATTTTACGAAGAATTGGTGTCAGACTCATCAAATCTGGTCCATGATTTATTGCCGTATCAACTATAAATCCTCTGGTGACAGGCAATGTCAATTTTGCTCCCGGTCGTTTTTCACACGTTCCCGTCTTGCTCGAAAAATCATTCGCAAAAGTCCAATATAAGTTGATGTAAATTTTCCACACGGCACGTTGCCATTCGTCATCGTCTCCCATATACACAATGTCTTTCCCAAGATTTTCGAGCCCGGTTATGTCATCCCCGAACGTCTTTTTCATGGGCCGTATGTATTTACAAAGTTTATGAGCCGGGTTGATTTTCTGGAGCTCCTCTAATATCATTAAAAGATCACCCGTCCCGGAGCATGCGCCAAACAGCGACACCGTCCATCCTCTCAAGTCACCAAGGCATTTGGCAAAATTATAATTGGTCCACCAAGAGGTCGTAGAGTTCTCGGGCAGAGATATCAACGACAGTATGGTGTCTGCTGAACTCTCGTCGTAACCGATCGATTCGAGTCGCGTGACAACCTCCCGCGGTATGTGCGTGTCGCTTGGCGACGACGGAGGTGCGGGTGGTTCGACGACCACGGGGGATGTAGGTGACGAGGTCGTCAGGTTGATGAGCTCGATCGCAAGTGCTTTCTTGAAGTTTGCTCTCCTCCCAGGGCCCAACCCTTCTATGGAACCTAAGTGCGTGTCAACGAGTGTCATCATCTTGGTGACAAAATCTGCCATCAGTTCGTTCTTATTTTCATTCGTTATCCGCATATTACCAATTGATATAATATTTATAAATGATTTTTACATATGAGTGTGCTCGTGGTAACCGCTGCATGCTCCAGGTATAAAACCGCGGGTGGTTTCAAATGGTCTTATGATCAATTATAAATATAATATTGTATTATAATACAAAATGAGTAGTAAACAGATGGTGAAGTGGGGGAGGTCGGGCGCTAGGAGTCCTTCTCCATCGCCGAGAAGAAGTCCGTCACCGTCGCCCAGAAGGAGCTCAACCCCCGTTCGGAGTTCGACCCCCGTTCGGAGTTCGACCCCCGTTCGGAGTTCGACGCCTGTTCGGAGTTCGACGTCTCAAAACTCTAGGTTCTCTCCGAAGACTACATCAGAGCTTCAACAGAGAGAGGCCAAGGTCAATCGCCGTAGATTACAGGCAGAAGCCAAAGCGCATAAGTTTGCGATGCAACAGCAACGTCAAGAAACTCGTCATGCGAAACGCTCACAAGACCTTGAATACGCAATGCAACACAAGGAATTATACGGTGTATCACCTACTACAAAATACGGAATCATGGCTGCTGTTGCAGGTGTGATCGGGTTCCTGGCATTTCAACAGATTTGAATCGTATTAACGCGTGATATTTCCGAGTGTGGTTATTGCACACATCGCTTCGTTATTGCGTAGTATGAATGCAACGATGGCGTAACCGATTAACAATACGGCCATGCCGAACGACGACCAACGGAGAACTGATTCGGCCGACTTTGATTCCGCATTTTTGTCGTGTGCCAAGGGGTCGTAGTATATCTTTTTGACAGCCCCCTTGGCAGCATCGAGAACGGCCTTCGCCTGTGAAAACGAGCTAAACCGTTCGGTTATCTTTCCCTTGTATTTCACATTATCTACGGCGTACTCGACATCGTATATAACATTAAAGTATGTCGTCGGAGATCTCGAACTGCCGGACGTGTATGCTTTGATGTCTCCGTTCACGACAGTTGCGTCCGCGAGGATGTAAGAGCTTGTGTCGCCGACGATTCTACTGGCAAACACACTGACGAAGAACAGAATGACACCGAATATACCAGATATGACACTGCCTGTTACTAAACGTATCTTACAATACTTAGAAATGAACGATGACGGGTCCATTGTTAATGTATCAACATATAATTTATTGGATTGTCAACACGAATCTTCGGTTTGACAAACAAATTGCATATATACTTACTTGTCGTAAAATATGATGTCAAAGTTCCTTCTATTAATTCCCTTCACACCCACGTCATTCGCAAGATCGCGCCTTATGAACACGACGACTTCCTCCGCGAGAGCCACGGGGATGTATCCGAGATCTGCAGATACCTCTACGGATCTTCTGTATTCTTCGAGTGTTACTTTCGATAGCTTGATCGCTACTACCATCGGTTGGTGCTCTGTTTTCTTCCAAGCGTCTACCGTGTCAATCATGAGAAGCGGAAACTCCTTTGTGAAATTGTTCTCCCGTAGGACTTGGCCAATATCTGTTGCGTTTTCATTTACAACATGGAATTCATATTCTTTAAACAATTGAAAACACGCGTAATTATCCATGGTGTCGTGAAATTTAATATTCAAAACATGCTGATTTCTGCGAAGAACTCGAAGTCTTCCCAATATTTCTTCTAGAATACTTGCCAGTCCACCTTCCTTGAAGTTAGAAAACGGGCCCTTGGCAATTCTCGCTAGAGCATTTTCCTCGTTCATGGTGTTATCTGTTTTATTCAATTACTTTTTTCTATAGTATTTTACGATGATCAGTTCAGATATACATAGAGGCCATCAAGTTTTTCAGTTCTCGTCCCAAGTCGTAATCTGACATTTGTGTGGCGATGGGCGCGGGCTGGGGCTGTGCGATGTATGCGGGATCCGCGAAAATATTGCGAACCACCGAGTTATTTGATTTCACAGGAGCACCGGGAGTGTTTGGCACTCGGGGTTTAGAAGGCGGCGTAGTTTGCTGATGAACATTTGCCCGCACACCGGCGATAGCGGACAGCAAGTTATTCAGCTCTTTAACCATGTCATGATCGGTCATTTGACTGGCGACGAGTGTGAGTTCGGGATTGATAATGGGTTCGGGTTCGATAGTGGGTTCGGGTTCGATAGTGGGTTCGGGTTTGATAATGGGCGCGGATTGAGTCTTCGGTTGGAGCATCTGGTATGCCCAGTCGAGAACAAACACCGACGCCGGTCCACCATCCTTACTCTTGGTGGAAATGGAGAACCCGTCGAACGGAGACTTGCTTAGATAAAACAAGCGTGACACCACAGGAGACGTGTCCTCGAAGATGATGTCAAATAGAAGCTCTGGAATACTCCACTTTCCCGCTATATCCAGTTTGAGATCATTGATGACGTCAAATGTAGCGTCTGTGAACCCGTCATTGGCACGTTGCAGAACCACCTTTTTTATCTTGCGCTCTGCGATATCATACAGAACGTTTGAAGCACGTTCGTATTCCGCGCGTTCGAGTTTGTACTTCTTGTTAGATTCCTTGGTGGCATTGATAGTTTGCTGAAGAAAGTTCATGATGGATTGTTATGTTAATAATTACACTCGCAATGTAAATATAAAACTCATGCTGTCGATATGTCATAATCCTGGGTCTAACAATAATGCATATACTCGTAGTACAGGTCCGGAAACTTCTTCGCCCGGTCTATGCGTTTCTTCCGGAAGCAAAACATGCAACATGAATTCGCATATATCACATGCATAGTGTATGCGAGTTCCGCTTTCGTTCTGTAATCTTCTTCGGCCTCGATCATGGCCAGATGTTTTTCGTATTTATCGAAGAACATTTTTAAATGTAATAAGATGATGCTCTGGAATATGCTCTGGGATATGTCATATATGCGTCCTGATATCGAAGAACATTTTTAAATGTAATAAGATGATGCTCTGGAATATGCTCTGGGATATGTCATATATGCGTCCTGATACCGGGAACAAACGACACTTATTGATTAAACATAAATATGTGTTTCGCACGAATTATTGTAATTAATTTATAATCATCTACTATGTCGTCGCGTGTTCAAATTGCTCTTGTCAAGCAGCTGAATCGCCAGCTGAAGATCGCTGAACAAAAAGAAAATCAGCGTCTTCATAGGAAGCTGCGGCATCGTGTCAGGCAGTTCAAGATGGTCGATGATCATTTTGACGAGAGGCGCGACGAGATCGTCATTGGTTTCGAAAACTATCTCGAGCAAATAGCCGACGCTATTGCGATCAATAAAATGAGATTCGATCTTTGTATTGACGAGAAGAACGAATCCATTGTAGACTATGACTATGTCATTAACCACGAAACATTTATCGATGACACTGACGAGGTCGCGAAGAGATTGTATTCTGTCCAGAACTCTCTTTTGTTTTTTTCCGGGTTGTATCCAACCAGCAATATAAATACAGATAATACTACATTTTATTGTATTGTATTTGGCGTTCTTGCATATATGTGCAGTGTTCTACACTAATTTATTTTGGTGTGAGAGCACGGAGAACGATGGTGCTCACGCAATTTTTCTGTGTCGAAAACTTGCAGATCGCCACACGACCATAGTCACTGAGCTCTATTTTGTCGGAGAAGCCGACTCCATCTCTCACGAATCGGTTCATCTTTTCGATGAGTTCTTTCATCTGTTCGTTCTCAGAGTCCAGACCGAGCTCTTCGAATTTCTTTCTCAGTTCGATTACCTCTTTCAGGCGCACCTCGATAGTCTTCGTGGACTTCATTGTGTTATAGTGTATGTGTACATTAAGTTGTTATTTCCGTCTTCTCTGACATTCCTTGTAAAGCATTCTATATTACAACCAAATATGATTTATTTGTAACATTACAGTGATTGTGCAAACTACGACTTCATACATCAAGATAATCAACTGGTGTTCACCGGGTTTACGCTGTATCCTGTGGCGTAATACATCTGAGGCATCTGAGGCATCTGAGGCATCTGTTGATGAGGGTAGTAAAACTGCTCTGCCATATTTTGCATGTTAACTCTGGGCACATCGACCTTCTTCGGCTGGCTTATGTCGAGCAAGATGATGATGACGAACAACACCGCCAGTATCGCGAGCATTTTTTCTGGTGATGTGAAGATATCTTCGAAGAATCCCTTTATGTTATTTGCGGATTTGTTGCACATTCCCAATAGCTTTTTCTGTATCCTGACGTCCATCATGTTCCACACGGCGTTGATGCCCTTTTTGCGATACGCGTCCGCTATGAACTCCTGGACTTCGAACTTCGTGATTTTTCGTTCCTCCGGAATCACCATTATGGGAGGCTCGACATCCTTCACATCTGCAACATCCACGTCTTCGCCGAATATCTTGTCCTGAAAAGTCGTGCGTTTGTTTGCCGGCTTCTTACCCACGTCTTCGAGTGAATTCACTCCAAACGCATCCATCAACGTGGCGAACTGCATGTTTATTGCTACTGATGTATATTATTATTATTTTATTATTTTTATTATTTTTATTATTTTGTCGTTGGCAATGATCAATAACTTAATAAAGACTTCATATGACATTCATAGAATGAATACCGACATCTTGTGTAAAATTGCTTCTAGTATGGATAAATGTTCAGATGTTGCCAACTTTAGCGTGGCCGTGTGCGATCAGGAAGCGATTCGGCTGAGAAAACAACAGGAATACGACCGAATCTTAAAGGTAAAGATGCAATATTTTTGGTATGGCAGGCTGGCAGTGCTGTTGCATACACATAGACACACGTATTTCTGGGACCAGTTCACCCCGCGCGTGTTTGCCATCAATGACCACGTTCGTCATCAGTTTGCAAGTTATTTCCGCGGCGGTTGGGACGTAAGCGTCTGTGGCAGGAAACTTTACATGTCCACTCGTGTTCTAGATGAGATTGTTTCTATGACCATAGACCTCCATGCCCCCCACCACTCGATCCGTGTAAACGATCCATTCGCTTTCAAGTTTGACATCACCCATATGTCCACGCCCATAGACGTAGACTCCTACCGCCCCCGTGGCAAATACTCTAGTATTTTGTTTGCAATGTACGAGGCTCTCCGTGAAAAATCCGAGAAACAACGTGGTGTTTACACTTATTACCATGGGATAGTGTGGGACAAATTCGTCAGCTGGGAAGAAATGGAAGATATCTTCAAAAAATATCTGGCAGACGACTGGGAGTGTGAGGATGGTGTGTATTACCGTATATGCGGAGTGGGTGAGAGCAGTGTGTACTGCAAAGTACATCTTTCATCTTGGTCTATAAAACTTCGCACCAAGCACTCCCTCTGTTGGCTACGCCCCATCAGCGGAAGCATTTCGTACAACGGGTCACAACCGTCAACAAACCGTGGTTTCCGAGGGAACCTCGAAAGGAATCTATTCGATATTCTCCAGGAGTTCCACGAATTTGGAAACATTTTCCCTTGCAACCTTACTTTCCCAATCAACATAAAACTTCATGGTCAGCGGCATGTGTTTCCAACTTGGAGCGAACTGTCTAGATTGTCGGGCATTAGTATGTCAACTCTGAGAAAAATGTCAACCCCCTTGCAGCGCGGAGTGTTCATCGACTTTGATAGTAACACCTATCGCAGGAAAAGAATTTCGTTTGATGTATAATGCATGTCGTATAATACCCCAGAAAAACTTGTAAAGATATACTAGTTGCAAAAATGAACAGTTCAGCCGGAATACTTCCAATCAGCAGAAATGAGCACGGGGATGTAGTTTTTCTATTAGGTAAAGATTCTCGAGACGGTGTTTTCTCTGATTTTGGGGGGAAAGCAGAAGCGATAGACAACGGCGACCCCGTCAATACGGCTACGAGAGAGTTTTACGAAGAGACGCTCGGATGTCTCTGTAACTCACCCCATTCTATACGCGAGCGTGTTAAAAATATGTCGGTCATGGTACACGGTACTACCAAGAAGGGAAATGTTTATAGTATGTTTTTAATCGAAGTTCCGTATATTCCCGACCTGCCCCTTCGCTTTAAGAAGATTGTAAACTTCCTGAAATACAAAAACATAGGTTCTGCCTATATTGAAAAGTCCGAGCTAGCATGGGTGTCCCTGGAAGAAATGTTTAAAATCCCCAAAAGACAAGTATTCTCCGATACCATCGCGAGCAACGCAGCTACATTGAGGAAAGTCACAACAGACCCCTGGCGTTCGTTGTTCGAGGAATGTGTGATACCGGTTATAATTTCCCCATCTAGGTCGTCGCCGCCCACTTCTGGCCTGTACAAACCCCCTCACCTCAATCGGCCGTATTGAAATGGTCATATTAACGACACAAACAACTTAAATGCGTTTTTTTAGAAAATATAATATATTGCCAATCAGTAATGACGGTGACACTAGGAAACACATTCGACACTCGCCCGGCCATGAGAGTATCAGGCGATGCGGGTGGTGTCGGTATCCAGCTCCCACAACGCTTTGCTGACAGGCAAAAGCCCTCCCACTCCGCCCCGTCCGTCGGCGACTCCGATTTTGGCGATGATATGGAATTGAAGGAGATGATGAAAGATATCGCCAATCCTAACAAGACCAGGAACATGGAAGACATGTCTTCTGACTCCGGCAGCGACGTATCCGCGGACTACGACGGCGACGGCGATATCTACAGTACGTCTAGTGGCTCTCCCGTGGAACGGCGTCGGTCTAGCTATTTCACCGAGGAAGAACAGCCGTCCCAGGGGTTTCTGACCATCGGCGACGAGAAAGCCGACATCCTGTTTAGGCTAGAAGTGCTTCGCCGTCAGGGTATTGAACCGCGGAAATTCAGTGCGCGCGATGATATTCGCGAAATGCGTGCGGAACTGAACCGCATTAAGACGCACCTTGAGCTAGACCGGAGTCTCAAGTTTTCTAGGAAAGCCGTGGTAGGTCTGGCATCCGCCTTGGAGTTTCTGAACGACAAGGTAGACGTGCTTGACCTAGAGCTCGATGGGTGGTCCGATCAGATGCACCAGGCAGTATATACGCAAAAGGATTATGACAGTATTTTCGAGGAACTTTTCTTCAAATACAGAGGAAAGGTCCAAACTCCTCCCGAGGTTCGTCTGCTTCTTACATTCGGCGCGTCGGCCCTGACCTTCCACATGAGTAACGTAATGGCCAAGAAGGTGGCAAAGACTCTGGAAGACGGAGACTCTTCTGGCGGCGGTGGCAGCATGATGGACAGCATCATGAAAATGATGACCGGTGGTGGTGGCGCGGGTCCTCAGATCCAGGCGAAACAGCCCGAACCCGTCGCGCCACCTCAGGCTAATTTCATGCAGCAGGCCCAGCAAATGCACACTCCTCCCGTGGCCAGGAAAGAGATGAAACCTCCTACCTTCCCTCCTCAGTTCGGAGTACCCGCCAACTTTACGGCCAGCCACATCGTCCCCGAACAGACGAACCTGAAACCCGACCTAAGGGATGCCATGGTACACATTCGCGATGACGAATCGGAGAGGCTGTCCGATATTCCGTCCGACCTGGAGTCTCCTCCACCGTCTGATTTCGGTTCTCCTGAGATGAACACGATCAAGGTCGAAAAGACGGCTCGCAAACCTCGCGGCAGAGCGACAAAGAAAGCACCGCCTCGTATTATTGAAATTTAAGTGCCATGAGCGTTCTTTGAATCATTTGTCGCTGTGTGTTACATGTCGACAAACGATAAATATTTTTGAAATACATAATAAATTATCAGTAGACCATGCCATTGGGAAAGCAAGCCCAGAATGCATCGCTCGCTACATCTGCATAAAGTCCGTGCTTGTTGGCAACATACATGCACACATCCGCGTCTCCTGCGTAATCGTTGTACGTCACTTCGAATTCATCATCGCCCACGAAGAATATCATCCGCGTGGTAATAAGACCATTGGCTTGCTGGATCTTATCAACGTTGAACGCCGTTATGTAAAGATTCTTCAGCGAACCCTCAAACAGTGGGATTTCGTTATACAGCACGGCGCTCGTGTTGACGAAGTTAAGGACACACCAGATAGTTGCGTGAATCTGGTTCCTGTTATCCTCGTCCTTGGCTTTGATTGCCATCTTGTAGATGTTCCTGGAGATGTCGGTGGGGAGGGTATCCATCTTTGGTATTGCGTGACAAGTATTTAATTTGTATTAAATTTATGCTCGATGTGTCCTTATATGGTATTTCCTTGCCCAGGGTCAAACGACATCTCTTCTCTTCCACATGGGGGTTACGTCACCCGGAGACCATGCGCGCGGTTTCAAATTTTGCTGAGCGAACGGACGACCTGCGTCGCTCGTGGTGGACAGAGCATCCGGTCTGGCAATGTCACGATTGAACCTATTTCCAGTCAATTGGTTAGTTGCGATGTTCAGCGCGCTTGTGGACGAGTATGGATTCTCGACGGTACTCTTGGTACCGAAACGATCAGCCTTGCCCTCCGTGGCGATGGAGCCAAAGGTTTGTTCGATGGGAGTTGACAGCATGTGGTTGAAGCCGTCGTACTTGTTCTTGTCGATAAGACCATATGCCCCCATAGCGGCCGGCTCGAAGACGTTGCTGGACCCTCCGGTCGGCCCAGCACCGGGAGTGTACCCACGGGACTGATCACCCATCTTGGCGAAATTTCTGGTCGGTGGCTGCAACTCAACAACATCGAGTCTCTCGGCAGCGCTGACGGTGGTTCCCGCACCACCTGTGTAGTATACGCTTTCGTAGGATTCGCGAAGAGTGGGTTCTGGGACGAATGCGGGCCGTGCTTCCCCGGATGATTGCACACCTCCATTGGGTCCTGCAGGCATCAAGTACTTGTTAACGAGACCTCTCTGGGTCTCAAGCGTCACGCTCTCGGGAGCTTCCGTTGCATATCCTCCTACTCCAGAGTACTGTCCACTTGTTCCGCTCATGTTGATCATAGGCGTCGTATCCCCTTCACCAGTACGGGGGCGGCCACGAGTCTTGTCAAGGTATCTCGCCTGCTGTGCCTCGACGATACTGTCTGATGGACCCTTGTATCCGTCCTCGAAGGGGCGGAGGCCTGCGTATCCACGGGGTTGCTTTCCGTATTCCGTCCGACCTAGGATGGCGCCGTTCGGGGTTGCCAGCGGAGGGCGTTCGTCGTAAGGAATTACCAGGGCGCCCGGGTTGTGGTTTATGAGAGATATCTGCTGGACCTCCCCCTTTCCTCCCATAGTTGTTCCTCCGGATACGACTCCTCCTGGAAGCGTGTTCAGTTTGTATTCGTTGATGTTGAGAGGCATCTGTCTGTAGAACTGCTGGAAACCACCCGTGGCAGCTACTTCCGGTCCCACGCCAAGACCAGGGCCGACGCGAATTTGCTCAGCGGGAAGGACGTTGTTGTGAGTGCGTGCGGTGATGCTTCTGGACTTGGCCAGGTCGGCATCTCCGGGGGCATTTCCGACCGTTCCAGATGAGGACACTCTCCCCTGGGGGGTCATACCGAACATCGTATCGGCCTCTCTCTTGTGCTTGTAAGTGCCGGATACAGATGTCCCCTCCAGAACATCGCCTGTAAATAACTCCATCTTCCGTTGCTTATAATCCGTATTTGTGTTCATCGATTTTCCTGAAGTGAAATACGGCATCACCTCGGATGGCCGCATGTTAGGAGTGATGATTCCAGATTCCTTGGGCACCTGGGCCTGCTTCCACCGTTTCTCCGCCTTCTTCCTATATTTTCTCACCATGTCGGTCGGCTTCGTGTCGTAATCTTCGCGAACTCCGTTACCAGATCCAAGTATTCCTGCATAGTTGTTTCTATCCTGACGCGGCTCTCTTCCTTCTTGACTATTGTAGAGTCCGTAACCGACGATTCCAGCGATGGCGAGGAGTTCCATTTTTACTTATTATTATACAAATAATATTTTTAATTTTAACATTACACATTCATTTCATCATTGCATTCAAATATGTTGTGTACAAAACAGATAACGACTGAACAACTAATACGACTTCCTATAACTCCGTTACATCAGCCCCGAGTCTTCAAGTTGAAACGAGAAAGATTGTTGTAATATCCCGCATCCAGAATGGTCTGTTGCTTACCGGCGGGACCCGCTATCATATGCGCATCGGGCTCTCCCTGGACCTTACGAGTGACCTTGGGCATCGTAGGAGGCTTCACATAATATGCGGTCAGAGCATTGGTGACCTTCTCGACCTGCTTCGCGTTCTTCTGCAGGAACTGGCGATAGCTGCTGTCGCTGTCGACCTTGAACTTATCTTCGAGATAGTTGTTGTAAATACCGGAAGACACATAGTTGGTAACGAAATACCCTCCCTTTCGGGATATTTGAAGGGACTAGACTATATCTTAAGCATTCTAGAGTTTGTCTACACTCATCATAGAATACCCACCACCATTTAGTCGTTGAACCTTCCCCATAGACTCGACATATCGTCCGTAGGGGCTTGGCTGCGGATTTCCCATTGTTCATCACGCGAATTGTTACCATACCCGAGGTCCTCTCTCGGCCGGATGACACTTTCATGCCATCGTTGGTATCACGTACTTTAGGGGGTCCCCGCAATTTGATGATGTCGCAACTCATCGAGTCACTAACGTCTGCTTCTAGTCGGAAAGCTAACAGGGTTTTCCACGAGATATCCGTTTACTCGTGGCTGGACGTTTTTCATCGCAAACAATCACGATCTTCCATCTGCAAGCGCCGGCATTATACGAGAACCCATTTTGTGTATACTTACTAATAATATTATTTTATAAATATAAATGCGTTGGGATGACGCGAAGTTGTGTACTATTCTAGATCGACACGACTTGTTCTCCAGGAGCAAGCCCGTCCTAGAAAAGTACGAGGAATACAAGTCTGCATTGGAGCAAAACAAAATAAAGATCGAAGACGTTATCCGCAAGAATATGAAGGGAGCCGACATAAAATGGATGCGTAACGCATTCCCGTACGACGTCGATGAGTCCAGACACTACCTGATATGGAGCGAAGTGCCGCTGACCAAGGAAAAAATACACGAAGTAGCGTCCATGCACACTGGCACCATGGATTACTTTTGCTTCATAAATCCAGAAGAACTACAGAGCGTGACTGGCCTGTGGCATGCTCATTGTCTGGTAAAGCGTGGATAATTTGTCTTACATATAATTATATACAGTCGTGATGTTAACACCGAGTATTTCTGCTATGATTGATGCTGCGGCTTTTCTGCTCGGTGGATTGTAATCCCAATAAGACATAGCATACTCATAAGCCGTATTCAGTTCGTCAGTCGTAAACAGACGGCGTTCTGTCTTTGGTTTAGTCCCCGTCCGTCTCCAATAACTTCGCACGAGAGACCTTCCAGACCCGAATATGTTGCCAACTAGTTCCTCGACGAGTGTCCGTCGCATAAGGCCTGAAAAGTCCATTGACATCACCCAGTCAATCTCTCTTTCTATTTGTTTGTCGGAGCAATAACTTCTGCCATCTTGGTATTGTTGTCCAATGCGTTTCATATGGTCTTGAATGGTTGCATAATGCACTCCTAGTTTCTCCCCGGCTTTTGTTGCTATGAATAATTTTGAACGGTTTATCCCAAATTCCTGTTTAACTTCTTCTATTGTGTTTTCTATTTCTTCCGCAGATGCCGCAGTTGGGCCTATAAGTTCTCGCGGAGGTCGGTTCAATTGAGCCTGTCTAA
>Ga0247843_1007618_pt1 | contig 13178 bp, 5 predicted proteins | sample LaCruzMarch2017__FD_192420 | JGI IMG/M metagenome (GOLD analysis project Ga0247843, IMG submission 192420) | Freshwater microbial communities from meromictic Lake La Cruz, Castile-La Mancha, Spain - LaCruzMarch2017_8m | ecosystem: Environmental > Aquatic > Freshwater > Lake | place: Spain...
CGAGGAAGGCATCTGACGACGACGGTCCGTCATTGATACTGTTGTAGGACTTTGAGGGTGAGTAGTCACGTGCGCCAATGATAGACGTTCACGCTGCCGCTCAATGAACGATGGTGGAACATACTGTGTCGATGAGGAAACTACCCTTCTCCTCTTATTTTGGGCTTGGTCAACATTGTCTAGACTCTCGACCTTACTTGTGCTACAAGTATTTTCACCACAAACCCATCCCCCAGCTGCAACAGCAGCTGCAGTAGACTCCTCTTGTGAATTCCTTCTTGTCTTGCCAAAGGGAGGTGGAGGCATGATGGCTGCGAACAATGAAGTTGTCAAACCATTCACTGTGTTCCTGGTGGCTCTCTCACTACCTTGCCGGAGTGACAAGAAATGGTGTAGATTAAGACGCATTCGATCATTCTGCGCTTGTTGTTGCAGATCCAGGATACTCGCCTGACGGGCTTCCTCTGCCATTATTTGAGCCTTAACAATGCTGATTTTTACTTCGGCTTCAAACCTATCAGCCATGGCATTTACTAGCTCCTTTTGAAGCTGTGCCATTTTGATCTCATGGTGAGAAGATTGAGGAGCAGGAGCTGTATCATCAGGGGGCATTATTGCCAAGTAGGTCGGAAGGCAACACTGGAGCTCCGAGGAGATCAGAGTCGAAGATGGATGCTCAATTTGAAGTGGAGGATGCTGGTTGATATTGTAGCTATTGGTGTCAGCTTGGGCCTTCGTTGCCATGATGTTGTAATAATCATAGGCTGTCTGGTACGACGAGTTCAGATTGTTGGTAGTTCCTAAATTAATGCTTCTTCCCAGGCTTGTGGTTACCTGGCTGGGGGCATGCGGCGTCGTTATCAATGGCTGAACACCCTCGTGGGAGTTGTTGTAACTTCGACTCGTAGTATTCGTGTTGCCTTTGATATTGCCTCGTACTACTTCCTTACTTGTCTGGCTTTCACCATTATCAATCGCTTGTGGCCTCGGATTTGATCTCTTGTCCTCCTCCTCGCGGGTGTCATTGGTCTTCCATAGGCTGTAACATGTACAGAGCCTATTGGCCACGTCCTCAACGAATGCCTTCGTTTCATCATCCATCTCCTTGTAGTTGTTCGCTACAATTCTCTTAAGTTCAGCGAAAGGCACAAGGTCAGCACCACATTGACTTTTTGCGCGTGAGCGGGTCTTGTCTTTCTTTGCTAGCAATTGTACAAACCACTTATCGGGTGATAATGGTAGATCGGCGTACCGACTGCACAATGGAGGTAGGTACAGGTCGACATAGCAACGAACATCGGGCGGGAGTGTTGAGATGTCGACATCATTCGTCTCGTCTCCGCCAGCACCAAAGGTATGGAGGATGAGCTGCCGCTCAAGCATGAAGAAGATGATAAAGTTGTTGTACCTCTTCTGTCTTGTCAATGGTAGCTTGAACGTCATGGGTGTCGCGACTGATAGAGGTCGTGGTACTGTCACCTTATCATAAGCCATGGTTTCTTGGTCAAGCTTGGTAGACAAGACTTCTGCCTCTGATCAAATCGCGGCTATTGACACACGAACCTCCTTGTCCTTCCGAACCACGGTTGCGTTGGAAGTGACCGTGTTTTAGGTTTCGAATATTAGTTTTTAGGATTCGCAAGCTGTGAAAGGACTCTGGTGCGAAACCTCCCAAACTCCAAAGCTTGGCCTGGCCTGGGCACCTCGGATCAGGATTCGCAAAACGCAAGTGCCCAAGCTATCCATAATCAACCTCAAAGGCGATGCTATAACAATCAGCACAGGATAGCACCCAGAGGAAGGGGAATCAGGTCTAATAATAATGGAAAGAAAGAAAACACTACTCATCCTCATACACGAAATAGCAAGATCTTTTGGTCAAGTGCCAAGACAACATCCCGTCCACCGCAGCAACCCCTCGATCGATATCCACCTCGACCCTTCGCTCGCGTTAAGGGTGTCGACGACATCGATGGAAGCAATGACAACAATCAGCACATGATAGCACCCAGAGGGAGGGGAATCATGTCTAATAATAATGGAAAGAAAGAAAAGAAGACTGCAACACCAAAGCAAGGTATCTCGGAGATAGCTCAATTAAGGAATGAGTTGAGGAGCATGCAGAGCGAATGCAATAGGTTGATAAAGGAGCATGACATTGCCATTAAGGATCTCATTAAGGAGCACAAGACAGCAATTGCTACCTTGACCAGAAAGCACGAGGCTGCTATTAAAGGCTACAAAAGGATGGCTGAAACGAATACCAACTTAATAACATCCATTGACGAAACTTGTCCCATCAGTTTCAGAAGGTCTTGCAGCTACAACACTCCTCGTCAACATTCGGATCCGCCTGTGAAGACTTCAGGAGAAAAGATACCTCCAGTTGAGTCATTTGAATCAAGCTGGATTAACCACCAGCAACATGTACATCGCCTTCAGCAAATGATCATGGAAGAAGAAGCTAAGGTGTATGATGAAAAACAAATCGTCGGCTATGTTGATGCAGAAAAAAAGCGGACCAATCACGATGTAATGAGCTTGCCTAGTAGCACTACTTCCTTCGAGGAACTAGCAGTGCGTGATGCTGATTTCGGTACTACTAAAGTTCATGACAGACGTCTTGCAACCTCGACAGGTGTTGCTAAAAATTGCTTTATTGTCCCGCCATTACATTCCGAAATCCGTGCCATGAAGCCAAAGTATCTTGCCAATCATCATCATGGTATGAAGTCAACGGAATCAATCATATCCGGTCTTACCATGCCCACGTCGCTGCTCCATGCTGCCCGGACAACAAGGCCACCTGCCTCGATCTATGCGGAGAAGACATTTGAATCTAACCTATTGAAATTGTGTGGTCAAACGAATGAAGAAGCGGATTGATTAGTGGATTGATTAGTGGATTGATTAGTGGATTGCCCGGAGTTAGATGCCATCATTAAAACTACGGCATTTGGATAGGTGCAGAAAATTAGGATCACGATAGTAAAATTAACTTTCATATTTGCGTGTTAAATAAGTGATCAATGGATTCAGAGCTTTACATGATTTCAACCTCTACTATGGTTATCAACTGGTAATGAAATTTACTCTATATGTTATACGCCGTACACATACAACATATAGGGGGAAAATACACGAACCTTGTGTTACAAAGACGACAAGTATTCAATCACCTTTTCTTTCTTATACTTCACAGCCACATCCAACGGTGTTACTATATCATTATCTGATAGTGTTACATCCGCACCAGCATTCACCAATAGTTGTGCCATTGCCAAATTGCCTGTCCGTGCTGCAAGCCATACTGGTGTACGTCCATGATTATCAATTGCATTTATGAGAGATGTTGTGGTAGCAGCAGTAATCTCTTCTCCTCCTCGTTCTCGTTCGTCTTCTTCTAACAGATATGTCACAACATCAATACAACCACAGAAGGATGCCACTGCAAGACAACTTCGACCATTAGTATCTCGTATATTCGTATCGGTGTTATTATTATGACTGAGTAATAGTTTTACAATCTCTACATAGTTACGTTCACATGCGACAATAAGTGGTGATAGTCCTTTTTCATTCTTTACATTGATGATACTGTTTGATAATAAACATTCATCATCCATTATTTCTTCGATGCCACCACTAGTAGTAGTGGCAGTATCCTGCGTAGTAATTTCATTATTGTCGTGGTGGCACATGATGTTGTTACTTTTATCAACCTTTAGGAGCAAAGTTACTAATTCGACATGACCAGATGCCACAGCCACCTGTAGTGGTGTATCTCCAGCACGATTCGCCAATCGCAATACTCTCGCTTTCATTCTTTGACATTCTATTTTATTATTGTTGTCATCATTTGTTCCACCATCTCCATCTTCACATCCTCGTCCGCCACGACGACGACTATACCATTCCTCGATAGATTGAAATATAATATCACAAACACCAACATTCCCTTTCGACGCTGCAGCCAATAAGGGTGTATCACCAACATTGTTTGCACCCTCCTGTAATAATGACACTAGTAACATGTCACAATGACCTAATTTGCATAGTATATATTCCAAACATGATATACGGCCATATCCGGCAGCTAACCATAATGGCGCACAGCCCAGTCCATTTTTTAACGTAAGTAGATCCACAATTGCCGTTTTCGACGTTGACGATGCTGCAGCAACCATCATCTCGTCGTCCTCCACCGTCGTTCCCGACACTACTTCGTCTGCGTCACGCGTGCCCTGATGCAATGCACAGCACTCGACTAGAAAATGGACTACATCCAACCGTCCCGAGTATATCGCACCATGTATCGCGGCATTGTTGGACGAATCGTCCATTTCATTAATGAAGGATGGTAGATTACTAGAACCACTTTCGGTGGAATCGGCAATATATACGCCAATGAGACGTTTTACCTCATCGAGATTACCATCGGTCGATGGAGCTAGGAGAGGAGCGTTACGCCGTTTTCGGTGTTGGGAGAAGTAGATGATGTTCCCCATTCTTCCCCCCCCCCCTTAGGCGCGATGAGCCCTCGTGATGCCAAGACGATTCAAATATCGTTGCTGGTCTGTAATAAGATAGACGGGATAGTATTTCATGTATCAAAGGGGCAGTGGAGGGTTTGGGGGTGGTGTCCCCGCCCCGCACCCCCGAAATAGTGCTCGCAAGAATACTCAACAATGCCATCGACGGTCAAGGTTCGTATACGAGCGGCACGGAATCTTGCATCTCCTAACCTCCTGCATCATGGCAGCAGTGGCGATGTTGTCGCTCCTCCTCCTTCCTCCTCTGCGTCTTCGTCGTCGACGCGAGTCGGAGGAGGAGGAGGAATAACTGCAGCAACAACTACTACTACAGCGGGATCGCCACCCACAGCGGAGCATCATGTTACCGTCACACTAGGCGGACATTCGGCCGTGGCCGAGTATGACGATGAGGATATTGATAATGACGACGATGACAACAACAACAACAACAACAACAACGGCAGTTATGGCGGTTCGTCGGAACGATCATCATCGGGAGGAGGAGGAGGAGCAGCAGCAGCACTGTCATCATCATCAGAACGTCATCGTCATTATGGAGCACATCATCATTTACCTCGTATATGGCAAAAGAGTGGTGCCGGTGGAATTGGAGAGAATGAACATAACAATACTGCTAACAACAATAATCCAACGACGCAGTCTCAGTCGGAACGTAGCACTTCGTCATCATCATCGTTTAATAATAATAATAATAGTCAACGAGCCATACCCACCTCACGATGCTACTCGGCCCGGACGCGGACTGTAGTGCATACTCAACAAACTACATCACCAACAAAATCGCCAACAACAACAGCGACGACTAATGAGAATGATCCAAATGTAATAGTATTCAATGAAGAATTCCGCTTCGAAGTACCGGATGATACGCTGTTACAGGATGAACCACTATTGTTCCATCTTTGGTCATCATCGTCATCGTCATCATCCGTCAACAACAATGATGGTACTACTACTACTACTACTGCTAACGCAACTACTACTACCACCAAGAATGGATCATCGGTCGGGTTGGTGTATATCGATTTGAATCCATTATTAATGCGTACCGCTCACATGGTAGATGACGGGATTGCGAAAAATAATAAGGATACTACCGTAGCAGACGCGGCAACAAGTCCCGCACAGCAGCAGCAGCAGCAGCAGCAGCAGCTAACATCAATGTCGAGTAAATCATCGGATACAACGTCCATCGATGGATGGTTTCCATTATACGACACGCTCGGGGGCGTACGTGGCGAATTGTGCATCTCCATTAAACTGAACTTTATCGGAGATAAGAATCCATTCCGCGATAGTTCGGCCGGCGTACAGTTATTCCCCTTTAGTACCTTTGATATGCATAGCGGATACATTATTAGTCACGTCTTCGGCTTCGTGGAGGAGCTCGTTGTTGCCGATGATCCGGAATTCGATTTATGGAGTATTGGTAATACTACAGCAACTACCGTCGGACAACAACAACAGCAGCAACAACAACAACAAAAACAGTTGCAACAACAGCAGCAGCAGCAGCAGCAACAACAACAACATAATGATAATAGTAGTAATAACTTGTTTGGTTCAAGTCACGAAACACGTCAAACATTAATGTATCTATTGGACGCCAAAGTACGACGACGGATGTGTAAAAAGGTATTAGAAATGGGTGGGAATGCGGTATTGGCATATAATCAAAGCTTTGATATGGAGGGCGATTCGGGCCTAGTCGCGCGGACGTATGGTACTGCCGTGATTATCGAACGTAGAAAGACGTCGGAGAATATTGCATTTGGAAATGTAAATAATGACAACAACAAAAATAATACGGCCGGTCGCGTTGGACGTTATGGTAATACTAGTAGCAGTGGCGGTGGCGCTGGAGGAATAATGAGGGGTGGTGGTAGTGGTGAAGGTTTGTCTAGGATACCATCCAATGAGCATGATGATCATCATCATCATCAACGTGATAATGATACATCGACACACAAGGACCAACAGACAATGCTTGCCTTACATCGCAGTTCCTCACTTGGTGCAGCATCATCGAGTAAGGTCCTATCAATGATAAATGATACCACGGCAGCTGCACGTCAGCGTGAGGATACACAGGAGGTACGGCTACTAACAATGACAGAATTCTTACCCTCGGTACGCGTACGTATTGGCGGATTAGTAACCGCCCGATCGGTGAAGTATCTTGGTAAATTAGCATCCAAGTTGAGTGATCAAGAAACACGTGATGGTTGGTGGAGTGAATTACGAGACGAGATACGTTCACATGCACGTACATTATGTTGCTGTCATGTTATTGGTTATCAGGAATGGTCAACGATACATGATGATGTATGCGTACTATCTATTACTGGTACTGCCGCCACGGTACGCGGTATGCCTGACTTGGCACAGACAGAACGTATGTGGACTGAGTGGGAATTACGTCAATCAATGGCGATTGTTAATATTACTGAGCAGAGTGGTGGTAAAGGAAGACGAGGAGTAGATGATGCGAGGAATAATAATATCAATTCGTTCCCGGGCGATTCGTCTCCTGGGAGCGTTATTAGTACGAATGAGGTGAATACTCCATTCTCGGACACACCTTTCTCGTCTCACACTCCTTTCTCTGGTGGAGAGAGTGACAATGGTGGCGAAGAGAGAGGTCATGATGATGATGATGATGGGGTGGAGGTTGATGATGACGACGAGGATGTGGTTCAAGGTCACCTACGGATGGACGTGCCGTCATCAACGATGGGGCATGTTGTACCATTTAGTAATATCTCACGGCGTGAAATTAAAGATGCCAGGTTGATGAGGAATGCTCAACGACTTGAAAGACGCATGAGAAGAATTGGCGCTTGGAAAAGTAATATCAAGAAGAATGGTAGGGGTGAACAAGTTAGTGGTAGCGCGGCGATTGATCCATCATCGAGGGGATATATTAGAGATATCGGCCTCGTCTCAGTCCTATCGACTGCCCGACTTGCACGCCCATGCTCATACTGCCATGTGCCTTATCATCACAGACTCGCTCCTTTTACGAATATGAAGCTTGTACCCTGTATATTGTGTGGTAAGAAGTGGGTGCCTGAGATTATACTAGCAACTACAGAGCCCCCCTCGCGACTACCGGTGCGTGGGCCTGGAGTTTTCATTCAGGCCAGAGTCTGTCGTACCCGTCCTCGGGCAACCGGTGAAAGTGACGCCCTTGCCGTATCCGAGACACTTCCCTTCCTTGAATTCGACCTACATCGACAATTAATGCTCAAGCTGAAAATCCTAGGTAGGAATGCAGCGTTTAGTCTAAAGAGTGAAATTGATGTTGGCAGTCAGCTCATTGTTGGTACGGCCACGGCTACCGCGGTCTTTTGTGAGGCCATGCCACCGCCACGTGTGCTCGAAATTTCAAGAATGATTGCGGTCATGGACGAGGAAGACAATCAGCTTGTCAAGCTGCAACGACTGATTGAAACATTCTCGTCACGGAACAGTCAATTTCTAAGCGAGTCTGGAGAACGTCTTGCGGAGCAAACGAGGAAGAATTTGACCAATAAGATAAAGGAGGCTCAATTGAGAAAGGCGGCTGCAAAGCTTGATAAAGAGCAACGTGGGAAAAGGAAGCTGGTAGGAAAGTTGACACCGTCACCTCTAATACTTCGCACCAACACTGAAGTAGGCATGGTCCATACTCCCGAACCTTCTACTGCGTTTCTGAAACGCACTTCCAGCAGTGGAGGTGACAAAAGCTCGAATAAACGTCTTCCTACGCTGTCGCCTGTTCCAGCAGAAGAAATGACGACACCTCTGGCATCAAACCGGAGAGTGATTGGTGAAAATGCTCTTATTGTCATCGAGTCCTCAATACCTGACCTTGATAGGTCCGCTAAGGCTAAGGAGAGCTCATCCTCGTCTAACTCGTCCTCGTCGACTAGCAACTCCGTGTCAAGCTCTTCCTCCTCAAGTAGTACATCTGCATCCAGTGCCAGTGAAAAGGATGGATCGGATAATGAATCAAAGGATGGTCAAACATCTGGGACAGATTTTGAGCGAGATAATGGGCCAGACCTTGAAGATCTCGATGAACTTGCTGAAGGAGTCAAGGCCTCTCGGGGAGAATCGGCGCATGACCCTCGTCGTAGGAGAAGACGTCTGTACCGTGACGACAAAGGACCATTCATACTCGAGATAGATGACGAAACAGACGAGGATATCATGTCAGTATTATTGGAGGACCAACTGCCACAGGGAATACGCCTGACAACTTGCCAACATGTTCCTGATTACGGCACGGGGGACGGAGGAAAAGCCGACGAGATCTCCAACGAACAGCTTGTTATGTCCATGCTTCGAGTCAAGTGGAATCCACAATCACGGCAAACGAGGAGCAATCATTTCTTCTCCTCATTGTTTCATGATTTGTTCTTAAAGATATGTGAAAGCTGTAAACACATGGCGCCATTATCAATTTGTGGACTAAGAACACAGGTAAATCTAACACCAGACGATATGATCGAGCTTATATGTATTGGTAAGATAGTGTTAGATCGCAGGCGAGATTGTGACGAAAGTCTTAGTCGATTACCAGAGTGGCAGCGTGAGTTTTATTCAGAACATGACAATGATGATTCAGATGACGGTCGAATGACGGAGCATAGATTACGTCTGAATGAAGACGTGGCACAAAGAAAGCTACTCGAGAATGCACAGCTTGGTGGCTTGAGGCATCGCTCCCATCATGCAAAGCGTCAGACTACTGTGATTTTTGATCAGTTATCTGAAAATATGAGACGATGTCTGTTAGGTGTTAGCGAAGAGAATTGGAGAGAATGGAGCAATAGCCATCTCGACCACAAATTACCCGTGAAGGGACAATTAGCGTCTGACGCAATCGCTCCTCATTCGTTATTACCTTTACACGCTGGAGAATCAAATCCAAAACAAACTGTAGCACTTCCGCACGTGTCTTGGCTACAAACTACCAATGTTCCTGTCGAGCTGACACCGTTGTTTGCTGTGACAGGAGGTGTTATTATTGAATATCTAGGCTCAGTGTCCATGCATTTTATACGTGAATCGAAAGGAGGCGAAGCTGAGTACCATCGCTTTGTTACAGAATGTAATGCCATCGCCCGTGCCCATGTAGCATCCCTTGGTGGTAATGCAATGATTGGATATGACTTAGTCCCGGCAGAGAGTGGTGGTAGAGTGTACAAGTCTCAAGTTTACAATGTTATATCTCTCAGTGGTTGTGCGGTTAAAATTGATTATGGTTTTGGTCAAGGTCGTGGATTAGATTATGATCGGGAGCACAGGGAAGCAATTGCAGGAGAACGAGGTCGTTTTCGGTCTGAAACACTTTAGACAGGTATTGAATAAATGAGGATACACACCATCCTGTAAAAAACGTAGTTTGATTCGAGCATCCAGGAGCCTTAGATGAGGGGAGAAGGAAATCTGAGGCAAAATCATAGAGGTTGAAAGAGCGTAGTGTACCTTATGATACTAGAGTGTGTGGAGTTGAAAGAGCACATGCAATCGACTTCCAATATCGCACTTGTGTACAAAAAAAACAGCTAATAGTCACAAAAAGATATGCAATTAATTATTCTTTATGATTGATTTGTATCCTTATTTCACGACTCTTAGTCTATGACCTAACATAGATGCGCATATTCTCATTATATCAAATTGTCGTATCTTGTCCCAATTCGAAGAATAATCCCCACCTACCCATCTCCCACCAAATATTCTCATCTTCTACTACGCCCCCCCTTCCCCAATATTTTTCCTCACTTTCTCTCCATCATCATGATCATCATCCATCCACACTCTTTAGAACTTTAAACTTGGCATGGCCGGTTGGGGGATATGACTAGTCTTCGTTTTAATGACCTCGTCGATAATGCCGTACGCCACGGCCTCCTGGGGAGTCATGAAAAAGTCCCTATCGGTATCCTCCTCGATCTTTTCGATCGGCTGATCGCAATACCGCGCGATGTATTTGTTCAAACACGCCCTGACGAATAATATCTCCTTCGCCTGTATTTCGATATCGGCGGCCTGGCCCTGCGCCCCGCCGAGCGGCTGGTGGATCATTATGCGCGAATTGGGCAACGACTTGCGCTTGCCGGGCGCGCCCGCGCCCAGGAGGAAGGCGCCCATGCTCGCGGCCATGCCGAAGCATACGGTTTGGACGTCGCAGGGGATGAATTGCATGGTGTCGTATATCGCCAAACCGGCACTCACCGACCCCCCCGGACTATTAATGTACAGCGTTATATCCCTCATGGGATCTTCGTTGGCCAGGTATAGCAATTGTGCCACGAGGACGTTGGCCACCTCGTCATTGACGTCGGTGCCCAGCAGCAGTATCCGATCTTTGAGCAGCCGAGAGATTACATCGAGTTGACCGGATCCGCCCTCCACGGTCGGGACGTTGGGCGTTGGCCTGGGCGGCTTCGATGGCTCGGGCGGACGTTCGTCCGGTTCGCCATCGGGCATCATGCGCGGATGGATCGTCGAATACGAGGCGGCGAATGACGACGCTGGCGACGAAATGATCGATTTCGACGACCGCCTGCAACTACTGACATCGAGAATCGATGCAGGGGCGAGGAAGGCACATGCCGTCGAGGCCAGGAGGGTTAGGCGGAGGCAATGCAACATCGTCTTCGTCTCTTTCTTCTCTTCTCTCGCTCCCGTCCCGCGTGTCTTCACCACCCAAATACTCCAACGAACCCATAGCAAAAAGTAACCATGGACCAGCAGCAGCCGCGATATACTTCTACCAACGACGAAGATCGGCAACTGATATTTTTACCCAATGACAAATGGTCGCCGCGATACGGATCGCGATTCTACACCCTGCGGATGGAACGATATTACATCATACGCGATCCGTCCGATTGGCCCGCGTTATCTGGCACGACGACGACGACTACGACTAGCGACGACGATGATGAGAACGACGAGGATGCGAATTCTACGATCACGTGTCAATTCTGCAGTCGTCGTCGAGGAGGAGGATGCGGCGTGGAGGGGGGGATGAATAAGAAGAAGTATCCGGCGGTATATTACGAAATTGAAATATTACGCGGCTCCGGTAGCGCTGCTGCCGACGGCAACGACAACAACAACTCGTCCTCCGCCACTTCCATCGACGCTACTGCTGCTGGCAGTAAAAAGGTATATCGTAGATATTCGCAATTCGACGCGCTCCTGCGAAGGGTCGACCCCCGTCGTGACAAAAAATACGATTTTCCGCCCAAAACTTACATGTTGGACAGTTGGCGATCGACCGATGTATTGGACGAACGCATGGTCGGGTTGTATGATTTTTTATGTAATATAATATTGTCACAACAACAACTGGAATACGGTAATGGTAGTAATGTAGATGGCGGCGGCGGTGGCGTGAATAGTAGTCGTTGCATCATTGGTAATTTTTTAGAAATATCGTGATTGAACACGAGTTAGTGAGGAGGGCATGATGATAGGGTGATATTGGGTCCAGTGGTCGAGGAAGCAAAAGAGTTTCTTCTTGTTGCTATATGTGTAATTGCTCAGTTTGAGAAGAGTGGGCAAATCAGTTTTGTATGAAAATGGTATTTTAAGGTAAGATTGTTTGAATGAGAATGTCTGTTAAACGTGTTTTTCATTACTACGTATACACTATTACTCTAACGCTTGCATGTATGCAATTTAGCTGTAAAGAACAAAAGTATTTTATCATCTTCTTATTTTCTTAGGTTTCACTCTTCTCCACACTCAACCCTGTCACGGTCAACAAAAGATACACATCATTACACATCATTACATTTATTCGTCACTTTATTATTCGTCACTTTAATTACGTGACAATGTGGGTGGACCAGTAGTCTCCTTAGATATAGTCGGTGTACCGCCAGCACTGGGTGCATAGGTCAAAACCTCTATTCCCGGTGATGGAGGGGGCGTGCCACTCACTGGATTGCATCCATCGTACATGGGACATTCATCCAAATACATCAGTGCGTACGTTAGACAGCACTCCTTGTAAGACTCGAACATGATCAAATCATCAATATTGTCAGGCGTTTCACCTCCCATCGGTTTCCCTCGGGTGCACTGTACTCCATCCCAGTATATTGGTTGATCGGTACATATCGTGGGTGACGGAGATGTTACTGGTACTGGATTCGGCGGTACAGGACAGCCAGTACAGGCGGGGGTTGGCTTGGGAGTTGGCTTATCATTTGACCCAACACACACATCATCGTAATAGCACTCTCCGTTGTCGAACTCGGCATATTCGCAACATTCATTGAGATTATCGAACACCATCTCACCATCGTTGTCATATCCATTGGTACACAACGTCGATCCGTCGACAATCGCGACGTACCACTTCCGTCCATCGCATGGCGTAGGGGCAGGACTTGACAGTGGGGTATTATTCGGAGGAGGACTTGGTAATGGGATAGATTCGTTGGTGGGCTCAGGAGTGTCAACGGTCGGCGTGGGAGGAGTTGGTGTCGGCGGTACAGGACAGCCAGTACAGGCGGGGGTTGGCTTGGGAGTTGGCTTATCATTTGACCCAACACACACATCATCGTAATAGCACTCTCCGTTGTCGAACTCGGCATATTCGCAACATTCATT
>Ga0247843_1007621_pt1 | contig 13172 bp, 10 predicted proteins | sample LaCruzMarch2017__FD_192420 | JGI IMG/M metagenome (GOLD analysis project Ga0247843, IMG submission 192420) | Freshwater microbial communities from meromictic Lake La Cruz, Castile-La Mancha, Spain - LaCruzMarch2017_8m | ecosystem: Environmental > Aquatic > Freshwater > Lake | place: Spain...
CCGGCGGATTTACCTAAAGACTCCGGACGGTTAGATTTACCCATTGCTTTGGGAATTTTGGCGGCCAGCGGTCAATGGGCAACGTCATAGTTAAGCTAACTTGAAACCAATATGAATCAATGACTTAGCGAGAGAATTTTCATAGTTCGATTCGCACGTTATTCATAGTTGCACTTCGTATTTCCAGTTTTTGCAGCGCTCTATTCAAGATCTATCTTTGACCCTGCAGCTCTGAGAAATGGGTCTGGGACGAGCCATGAATGATGTTGCGCTAGTCGGGCGAGTTAAATATTTATTAACAGTTAATAATTACAGTAGAACTGTTATAGTCGCTCTGACTCTACCTAATATTCCACCATGAGCGAAAAAACTTTTACCCTCGATGAGCTGTGCACTCTCACTGATCTCACAAAAAGAACAGTGCGCTATTACATGCAAATGGCATTGGTTGATCGCCCAACTGGAGAAACACGCGCCGCTCAGTACTCGAGCCAACATTTAGATCAGCTACTTCGCGTCAAACAACTTACACAAGCTGGTGTTTCGCTGGAAAGAATTCGCAATGTCATGGCTGGAGGTGACTCACCTGTTCCAGCACGTCAACTTCTGCCCGGCTCCATCGAAGTGAAAAGTCATCTTTATGTTGCTCCTGGCTTAGAGATTCAAATTTCTCCTGAAGAGGCAGGTATGACGCCAGAACAAGTTCGCGCTTTTATCCGTGAAGTCATGGATGCCGCCCAAAGAGTATTGCGGAAAGATAGCGAAGTGGTTTGAGAAAGAGGAGCGCACTTTACTGCCCCAATGATTCAATTTTTTAATAGCGGGAATGTAATTGGCCGCCAAATAGGAGTTCTCATGGCTAACGAAGCAAACTTGAAAAGTTCAACCGGCGATTCCATCGCATTGAAGTCCGTGCACATGGAGGGTCGTCTTGAAGGTTTATTGCTGAGCTTGAAACTTAAACAGAAATACCGCAATGACTCAGGGAAAAATTTAGAAACGGTATATACATTCCCCTTGGCATGGGGGGCGACGCTTTTAGGAATTACCGTTGAGATCGAAGGGAAGCGGCTTCAAGGCAATGTGTTTGAAAAGGTTGAAGCAAACAATAAATTCGAGAAAGCAATTGAAGATGGCGACATGCCAGTCATGGTCGAAAAATCTGCGAAAGGTTTATATACCGCCAACCTTGGCAACCTCAAGAAAAATCAAGAGGTCACCATTGAAATCGAATACGCGCAACTTTTGCGCTTTGAGCAAAATCAACTGCGTTTATGTATCCCAACGGTCATAGCACCAAGATATGGGGACTCACACAAATCAGGCGGTTTGGCGATTCATGAGAACGCAGCTGTCGATCCATTAGCTGAGTATCCATTGACTCTAAAAATTGATATCTTGGGGACCATCGCTAAGGCCAAATTATCTTGCCCAAGCCATAGGATCAGTACCACGCCGATTAATGATGGAGTGTCGGTTTTACTTGACAGGGGCGGCGTGTTGGACCGGGATTTCATTTTGAATCTGGATGGGATTGTTGGGCAGTCCTTTGCCGTTACGGGAACAGACGGTGAGGATAAAACAGTGCTAGCAAGCTTCTGTCCTCAATTGCCATTAAGAAAATCTGCGCCACTGATGCTTAAGATTCTTATCGATTGTTCAGGATCAATGGCAGGTGACAGCATCGAAGCTGCAAAGGCGGGCATTCATAAAGTCTTGCAAGAACTGAATACCGACGATCGGATTTCATACAGCCGCTTTGGCAGCAAGGTAGTCCACGATCTTGATATTCTTCAAGAGTGCAATCCATCGACAATCCACTTCGTTTCTTCCGCCCTTTCCAGCACAGAAGCAGATATGGGAGGCACAGAGTTGAATGAAGCTCTGACTTCCACCTTTAAAGATATCCAGACCATTGAAGATTTATTGATTCAGCCCAGCGTGCTACTTATTACCGATGGTGAAGTATGGGATGTAGAAGCGATTGTCACGGCAGGTCTAAAGCACTCCCAGCGAATATTTGCAATTGGCGTAGGGAGTTCACCAGCCGAAAGTCTTCTAAGGGAATTGGCAGAAAAAACAGGTGGTGCGTGTGAACTAGTTTCTCCTAACGAAGATATCGAGGCTGCCATCATTCGAATGTTCCGCAGAATGCGCGGTTCGCAAGTCGCTCAACTTACCGTTGATTGGGGACACGCTCCAATTTGGCAGTCGTCACTTCCTACCCAAATCTATGACGGAGAAACTGTTCATGTCTACGCAAGTTTTAGTAATTCACTCAGCCGCGTGCCAAAGCTTTCATGGGAAATTGAAGGTCATATTTTTGAGTCCCAGCCAGAGTCAACAACAGAAGCTAAGGAACAATCATTAGTACGTCTAGGTGGAGCCAAGAGGATAGATTCAGCAAATTCAGCCGAAGAAAAATTAGCTCTGGCTTTGAAGTATCAATTAGTTAGCAACCAAACTACGCTTTTTCTAGTTCATATTCGCGATACGGAAAGTAAAGCCAAGGACTTGCCAAGCTTGCAGCAAATTAATCAAATGCAAGCTGCTGGGAGCGGAGGGTTTGGTAGCGTTAAGACAACTGCATTTCGAAGGTTGCCACGGTCGGCAAACGTTCCATTCATGAGTCATCGTATAAGCGCGGAGTTGTCAGCGCCTGCACTATGGCGCAGCAACAAACAGAATTCGGCAACTTCACCAACTGCAGCCTCATTGCAAATGGATCACTATGACATTCCCGATTTTCTAATTAGAAAAACGAGTCTCGGTCAGACTATGCCATCCCCGTTGGAGCTACTTAATTGTCTGAACGCTTCGGCGGTGACAATGACTAGCTACGATGAAGTTCTTGACGTTTTAATAAAGCTTGTTCAACGCACGGATATTGAAAAATTCATGGCTGAAATTCAAGGTGATTCTTTGAGAAACGAACAGTTCTGGGCCGTATTCTTGAACTGGTTAGCAACAAAATTCTCAGGTGATTTTGTCTTAGAACGTCACGCGCAACGCATGCTGAAAGCACAGCTAGCCTTGCTTGATAGCGTTCAAATTGATACCAGCTCGAAGATTTTTGACGTTCTATTGCCTTCAGTGGGTTTGAATGATTGGGGTCAAATCAACGGCGGCACTCTTCTATCTAGATTAAAAGCAAATGCGAAGAAATTATTAAATTCAAAACAGCATACGGCAACAATCGGAAAGTAAAAATTTCCACTTGATTGCATTTCCTATCAATCTAAGCCTTTGGGTAATTGGCAGGATCTGAAGCCACAAAATTAGTGTCTAATTGGTCTCAGCTTTTACATTCTTTCTTTACTTTGAATTAAAGAAATTGCGCTTGAAGGAACTGTTATGAAAAGATTTTTTAATTGGCTAACGTCGTTTTTTGGCTTTGGTGATGCGGAACTGACCAAAAAAGAAAGGCTTGATCGATTGATGGAAGGAATTGGTTCACAAGAAAAACTGAACGAATGTAAAAAAATGGCCTTTCAGGTCATACAAAAAAAAGATCCGATCCAGCCTGGAAAACCTCACCCATTTGAAGCAACTATTCGGGGCGATTGCATCATCGCTGATGCGGCATTAACCGAATACCACGATGATGAATTGAACAAAAGTTTTGGTGATGCAAAGTACTTGATAGCACTTATCCAAAATGGTATTGGTATTGAACTAAGCAACTCTTCCTCTAAGAGCGTTAAACAAAAGATTACTGGCCAAATTGCTCTTGCGACACCTGAAGTAGACAAGCTCAAGAAAGATTTAGCAGTCGCTCAAAAAGACTTGGACATCTTCAAAGGAACACATGGGCTTAGTGGAGCGGCAAATTACCCAGATTCTCGAAGCAATTCTTTGTACTTCATAGTCGGCGCTGCTATCTTGGAAGCGTTATTTAATATTGCATTCTTGCGTGAGCAATTAGACGGTTACATCGCGCTTTTCGTCGCCATAGGTGTTGCAGCCTTGAACGTTGGGGTCAATGCTTGGTTTGGCATCAAATACAGAATGAAAAACCACAATGACGCTGAGCTAGCTTCTAAAGGCCGAATGTTTAAACTTTACGCATTTTCAGCGATTTTATTTTTAAACGCATGCATAGCATTTTTCCGATACGACATGCTTATGGGGCAGCCGGTAAATGCTCAATTTTGGCTAGAGAGTGGGGTGCTATTCTTTTTTGGCATCGTTCTTGGAGTAGCTGCGTTTAACAAAGGATACGCGCTTGATGATCCTTTCCCAGGCTTTGGCCCCCTCAGCCGAAAAGTTGATGCAATCGAGCAACAAATTACGCACTTTGCTAGTCAACATGCAGAGTTTTGTGAAACGACTAAAAAGCAAGCAACGTCTGCTCATCAATCTTTGAAGCAAAGAATTTTTGCCTCAGCAAACTCACTAAGCATGACACTACCTGATATGTCAAAAAAGTTGCATGACTGGAGAGCACATCGCAAGCAACTAAATCACGTTTACTCACAGCTACAAGAAATCTTTCGTGGAATTATTATTGCGCATCACGCAGATAGCAGAACTTACCCAACAGAAATTCTTGACCTCTCGCAAAATTTCCAGCTTGAATCACACCAAAAACAAGTAGATGAATTTATAAATCAAAAAGAACAGGTCGACAAATCAGTTGAAAATTTAATTAAGCAAGTTACGGAATCAGATGATGAGCTGCACACATGGTTAACTGGTAGTGAAGCTGCAGTCTTGTGGAGGTGGCCTAATTGAAATACAAGCCTAAACAAAAAAATCTTGCTAATGGAAAGTCGTTTTTCATTGCGGCGCTAAGTTTATTTACCCTTCTAATCGTGGGTTGGCTCGCGGTTAATCCAAAGGACGTTAATAAGTGCGAACCTGGTAAGAATTTACATGAATGTGGATGCCCTACTGATAAAGATGATGTGTACAGGAGAAACATAATTGTCATTGATACGACAGATTACATCGCTCCCGGTAAATTCCCCGACATTGAAAACCTAGTTGAATCGTACGCCCTGAAGGCTGAGCCATTTTTTAAATGGATAAGCAATGGTAAGAAGGTCGAGATGACTTCTGTTTACCTTTTGTCGGACAAGATCCCATCACAGATGCTACCCATTGGTAAGTTCTGTAGGCCTGCGCCGGATCTAGCGTTAGCGGCATCTTCTTCAAAATATAAAATTCAAAAGATGCAGGAGGCTATCAAGTTAGAGCTTAAAGAAGCGTTAAAACCATTACACACTTTGACTCAAGCTAAGGGATCTCCAATCATTGAAACACTAGCTGTTGTTACATCCAATGCAACAGCATGGACCCCCGGCGGAGATCTAATACTTGTATCTGACATGCTCCAAAATTCCGCACCCTGCGGTTGGTTTGAAGGTTCAAATCAAATACCTAAATTTTCAAACACGCCAAACACATGTCAGGTTTACTTTGACAAGTTTCAAGCTAACACGCAGCCAAACAAGCTATATAGCGGCAAGACTAATGTTGCGGTCTGCTTGTTGCCTCCTATTGATGGAAAAAATCCTAAACCTGGCTTAATTTCTTACTGGCATGGCTTTTTCCAAGAAGCATTAAGTTATGACTACATTGAGTCTTGCAACCCGAATGAAATAAATGAGCGCAGAGTAAGCTTGCGTTGATATCAATGAAAAATACTGCTGGTAATATTTTTGTACGTTTTTTAATTTTCGGCATCCTTGCGTTGCTAGCATTAATCGTCGGAGTTAAAACATTAACTTCGCACAGTGGTTCATCAACATTAGCTCTTGCTGCTGTCATTTTCGCCGTGAACATGATTGTTGTGCTGGGGTACACCTTGGCAGTAATCCGCAACAAGACGATGCTGCTTGAGGAGGATGCCCCTGATCTGGCCTATTACTTAGGATTTTCTTTAACAGTAGCATCTCTCGCTATCAGCTTTATTTCTGATGTCGGAATGGCCTCAACTGCTGCTGCAAATAGCGCTTTAGTCAAGGGATCGCTTGCACAGTTTGGCGCTGGTTTGCTGGCTACTCTCATCGGGCTTTGTTCCAAAATTGTCATTAGTTCAAAGCAAGCACATCTTTCTAGTAATCCAGATATTCTTTATAATAAGTTTCGTCAGGAAATCAAAGGTTTTGAAGATGCCTTACATCATATGGCGGCTTCCCTTGACACTTCGATAAAAACGGCTTGCTTATCGATCAATGCTTCAGCGGAGTCAGCAGCTGAGTCAATGCAAACATTGTCTGAACGTCTAAAAGTTAGTTCTGACTCTATTGCTGAACATTTAACAGTTGAAAGAATTGCCAAGCCAATTGCAGCATTTTCAGATGAGCTTTTAAAGTTTCAAGATCCTGCAAAAGAATTCCGGTCAAAGATGTCATCTTTGGCGGACAGCACATCCTCTGTAACTAAGGGTTTCGCAGCGCTTGATACAACTATTATTGCCGTCCGGCAATCAACTTTAGAAGAGACAAAAAATATTGATGTTTTAGTTGAGTCAAAGAAACGTTTGAACGATGCGAGTAAGGTTTCAATTAATTTGCTTGAAGAGCAAAATCTTACCGTTACTGAGACTAACAAGCAACTTGCAAGACTAAAAAATAGCAGCGCAAAAACCGCTGAAAGCTATGATTTAGTCAGCACCTCTACAGAAAAGCTCTCTACTCGAAATGGAGAGCTTGAGGCGGGACTGGTTACTGTTAATCAGTCTATGTTGGATACTGCTAAAAAGTTGTCTGAACTTATCGCTTTGACTAAAGACTTAGAAATCTCACTTAAGTCTTCCAGCGATAGTGTTGAAGCTTTTTCCGTCCGATCTAGTGCTGTCAATACGGCTCTTGCTGGAACTTCCAATGCGCTCACGGAAGTCAATGCAAAATTTAATTCTGTCCCGGAATCACTGGATAGGACTCTCACCTCGCTTAATTTATTAACAGGCTCGCTGACAACTACGTCGAATACAACAGAACCTTTAGTTCGTTCACTGATCAGTGTTAATGCTCCCTTGAATGAAACAACTGAATCTGCCAAATCTTTGCACTTCGCCATTACAAAACTGAATCAAGACGTTGAAAGTCTTTCGCGAATCATCACTACTCGATCCAACTAACCTTGGATTTATAAGGCATTTTTGTGTTCAATTCCAAAAAGGTATCGCAAGAACGTGTCATGGGGATTTCGTTCGTGGATATCCTTATCCAGGCTGTTTTTTTACTCCTTTTGATCCTAATGGTCGGCTATGTTGACCCAGAAGACCCAAAATTTCAATTCGATGAAGCTGGAAAAGACCTTTGCAAAAAGCTAAATCAAGATACTCCCCAAGGTTGCGTGGAGTACATCAAAGATAAAACGGTAGTTATAAAGGCACAAACACCTCCCGACCCAGCAGAAGATTTTTGCAAAAAGCGACAGCTTTCCCCAGAAGCTTGCAAATCAACTTTAGACAAAATGGCTGGAAACATTAATTTATTCCCATGTATCTCGCCGCCCTCTACATTTCAACTCGCTAAGACTGCTTTTTGGATTTTTCGGTCGCCAGGTGAAATTGAGTTCAGTAGGTTCTCAGCTGAATACGTCAAATACCTCACTGAAAACGGCTTTACTGACAAGCTTAAAAAAGTTGATTTGATCAATGAAAGCGGTCGGAAAATTTATTCTCACGCAGAAGTGATTTCTACTTTCGGGTTCATCAAAGAAGAGCTTTGCTTTCATGATTACAGCATCGCTCGTCCAAACAAGTTCAGTGATTCGGATCTGGCTAAGGATTTCGAAGCTATTCGAAGCTTAAGGTCTGTTACAAACTGATGCTCTTCTATTTTTTAATCTTTTGCGGTATTGGTGTTGTGGTCGGGAAATACGCGACAACATCTAAAAATGGATTCTTACTGCTGATTGGCATAGCTGCTGTATGGTCAATAGGTAGCGGTCCCTTTTGGGGGTTGATTACGTTAGGTGAACTCCTATTTGGATTTGCATTTTTTAAGTTCATCATTAGTTCCGACAAAAAATGACTCGCCCTCAGTGAAGGGTTAAAAAAAAATTCACTTACTTTTTACTTCGTGAAATTAGAGAATCCAATATGGCCTATTTGCTCGGTATTGCTTGTTTTGCTGCTTGGCTCACACACATTTTTACCTGCTTTGGGCAAGGCTTATGGGGGTTCTTAGTTGCTGGGGCAATATTTTTTCCAATTGGGGTGTTGCACGGCTTCTACATTTGGTTCCAGTGATAATAATTTAGTTGAAAACCATTGGCTCTCTAGCCAGTAAAACATCCATCCCCTTCATCAACATCGTGGTCCTTCTTTGCAGCTGCCGGTGGGATATTGGGCGATTTATTTGCTCACGATCTTGCGGCCTTGTTCTTGATTCGAGTAAATCTATTACTTCTAGTGACGCTTTCTTGCATTTCTGTTCCACATCAACCAGCGACATTGCAAGCTGTAGTTCTGGTTTTATACAGAGTGTTTCATTTGCAATTTCCAGCAAGCTTTTTTGCCTTAGGTTAGCCAACAACAACGTTGCATAGTCTAGTAGTCGCGTTTGTCCATCCTTCTTGTTCGACATTGCAATACTCATCAACTGGTGCAATCTTTCGTAAAAGAGATTTGATTCAGCCTCTGTAGCTAAAAGTCGCGCTTTAAAGACTTTTGCAATCCCCTTGTCCGGAGCCTTAGGGCCAAATTTGTCCCTCACATCTTTACGTGCAGGCCAATTGCCCGTTCGTGCAAGCCACTCATTACAGAATGCAATAACAACGCTCGTTTCAGTTGTTTTTTGGATTTTTCTGAATTCGTTCGCAATGAGTGCATTCATCCACTCCGGCTGCAATGCACCATTGACACCCAAATTCATAGCGGATAGGTTGTTTTGGTTAGCAAATTCGCGGTAGCTGTTTGGCCAATCTTTGACAATGGAGAAAGCCACAGGAATCAAGAGGTTCCTCTCGTGAACACTTGCATAATCAATGGCTATTGGATTCACCTTTCTCAGGTTGAGACCTCTTGCTATTTCTGACCATTTGGAATTTGCTGAAATTATTGCCTTTCTCTCTCTGTCACGTATAAAGATATGACAAACCCCACGAATCGCTTGCAAGACATCTAATATGGGATAGGCCAAGGCGCCAAGTTTTAATTCTCCCGTATCAATTCCCTTTAACAACACAGCGCCAACACCATTACGACTTTTGGATGTTGTACTTTTCGATAGATCAAATCCGCACTTCCAGCAATACCTATGTGAAATGAATTTTTTGGAAATGTCCTGTGTTTCACCAACGGCTGTGGGCCATCCCGGGCTCATGCAACTTGGACATTGATCGAGTAATTCAACCTGGTGCTTTCCACACTCAGTCACAAATGCGTACCTCCAAGCCAGCCGGAAATACGGGTCTTCGTCTTCACCTAGGCAATGAGGACAGAACATCGGACCATATGAGTTGACTCTGCTTCGTAGCCTTGCTCTGAGCCAAAACCTAGGATGCTTCACACCATCAACATTTTTCACAAGTCGGCCTATATAGCCAGCAAGTGAAAGGGCTTTAACTTCTTGCAGCGTAAGCTGATGAGCATCCGACAACCAAATCAAGTCCTCATGATTTGCGCCAATATCAGGATCTACCCGCCTTGTTCTCTCATCAATGGTCGGGAAAAAGTTGTAACCATTTGCCCAGCCTGATCTCTGCCTCCAGGACGAAAGAGATTCCCCCTCTAATGGTCTTGGACGCATCAGAAATTGGCTTACGCCCATCGCTAACGACACTCCAACTCGTATAGATGCTCGGGTGTAATTGCTTTTGGTGGACGTCCCATACCGGTAGGAATTGAAGTGACCGCATCTAATTCAAAGTAAATTTCATCTATATAAATTGGCGAATCAGTGTGGCTAAATTTCTCAATTTTTCCTGAAAAGACGCTTTTCAATAACGGGACGGCATACGTACCATTCCTATGAGCGTATATAGCTAAAGCGACTGATGCTGTTATAAGATTTTTACCTTCTTCGTATTTTCTGATCGGACCTGATGTCATTTTTTTGGCAAAACTTGCTAGCTCTACCGGGTCCAACCGATATGCAACACTGTTTTCAGTGATTTTTAGTTTTGAAAACACTCGTCTCGATACAAGTGACCTTATTACATATCCACTCATACCTATTTCTAGTGCTGCAGTTTCGGCCGTAGAGGTTTGTACTGTGTAATTTTTATATATTTCGATATATTTTTTCGGTATTGCATAACGTAAACACTTAAAGGTCGATTCGTTTTTAATCGTTCCGATTAGCTTTTCACTTTGTATTAGATCCAAGATTTCGTTGTTATTCAAACCAGTTTTCAGCTTGAAATAATTTTTCGAAACATAGTCATCTTTGTTTTCTGTTAACCAAAATACATCTGATTTTCTTTTCATTTTGATGGAATTTTTTTTAATTTGATCCAACACTACCAATTGATTTCTTAAAATTTCATACCCTTTTAGTCCAAAAGTAACGTTACAAAGCTTACGAAATCTCATGGGCTTGTTTTCTAAGTAATTTGATGCTATTGCTTTAAATCCATTAGGCCAATTTTTAAAAATTTGTTCCAAGCATTCCAAATCAGTTAACCTACCTTTGTCTTTTGTAGCCGCCATTTGCCCAACTCTTCTGAGTCGAAAATTACGTGCAGATCTGACAAGGTTCATTGTTTTACTGACTACATCAAACACTCTGTTTTCTTCATCTCGATTTTGTGAAAAAGTAATATCCTGGTCTTTGCGCTCAACTTCAAAGGCTTGGTAGTACCTTGATAACCAATACGGAAGTCCACTCGTCTTTTCTTCTTTGAAATTGAATCCACAGTTACAACTCAACAATGCGTTGCGCTTGTAGGTGACTTTTTCTTTACATTTGCTGCAATTGGTTACCAACATACATAAATGCTTTTCGCAATATAAGACTGTGCGTTTTTCCCAATGGTCCCGCATGAATGGGATCTCATCTTCCTCGAGGCAGCTCGGGCAGTACCGATGAATAAAAGGCTGTGCTTGGCGACCTATTTTCTTTGATTCCAATTCAATCTCAATTTCTGAGCGAATCCCAAACTGTCCTAGAACGGTTGGAGGATAAGCACGTAGCAATTGAATATGACTTAGATTGATAACTCGACCTAGCAGCCTACTTCCTGCAACATGATTGGCGTTCGCTAGTCTTAATAGGTAGCCTCCCCACGACTCACCCACCAAAGGAGCTGGTCGTACCAAAAGAGTCGTTCTATTTCCAGTCATAAAACGGCTCCCCTTCTTTAGTCAGCTCTCGCGGTTTTTTTGTCATGTCAAACGGGTTGTTCGTGTAACTTACGTCTCCCCACAATTTCCCAAAGGCCAAGGCCAGATCTTCTGCAACGATGTGCTCACGATCCGCTTTTGTTGCTATTGGCCACGCAAGATCAATCAATTCAATCAAGTATTGGAGCATTCCGTTTGTAGCAAGGAACATCCTCTCCATAACCGCCGGGTCTGTAATGCATGACTTTTCTGCGAGCGGTATCCTTTTTTCCAGCTCGTGCATGAGTCTGACAAAATCAGGTTTTTGCGCATCTTCTTTGATATCAAAATATCTTAAAAACAAACGACAAGGCACTCTCCGCCTTAACTGCACCTCCCCGTCAATCACCACTTGCGCAGCTTCAGTTCCACACATGAGAAAGACAGCAGACGTTTGATCAATCAAATCACGAAAGCAGGATGCGATTTCCTGTATTCCTTTATTTTTTCGCAGTGCAGGTACATCCTGCAAATCATCGACCAAAACTAAACGCACCTTGCATTCTGAAAAAAGTTTAACAACACGAATTTTTAGTTCTGTGTAATTTCCTTTATCTGGTATCAAGTCTTGCATTGCTCTCAGAATCTCAACCATCAGTTGCTTCTGGTTGCAAACTTTAGGAATTTTGAATTTAACAACTGGACATAAGGTTTTATCCAGTGGCAGAGGGTCGGGGAGTTCTCCGTGCAGATTTTCCAAGTACTTGATAAATGTTGACTTTCCTGAACCAGCAGCGCCCATCAAAAATACGCCTGCACCCCTTCCTGTTTTTTGTGCATATTCGATCTTCTCGCTTAATGTGTCGATTCCCTTTTTAAATTTTGGATGCACGATTACAAGCTCATCCATCCATCGGCATCTCTCTTCATTTGATGCCCCTCTCCATGAACTTTTTTCGGCTTTATTCGCTGTTTTTACAGTCATAGCCACTCTCCATCCGCATCAATGACTACGTGATCTAAATCGTAGACTCGCATTTCAAGGTCCGAAACCACAACCTCAACATCCTGTTTCACATGGTCTGAGTTTTTTTTGTTGCCGAATTCGGGGATGCCGTAATGAATTGCCAGTTTCCGTCGCGACATTTTTTTGTCTGAACGCCCTTTTTCTGTTTCAGCGCGAAGATTTATTCGGGCCTCGACCATATTTGAGAAATCCGGGTGTTTGTAACCTTCGCTTCTAGCCTTCGAAATAATTAAATTTTGCTGGCGTCTTCCGAGGTTTGTGACATAGTCCTCATCTTCTAAGCACTCTACTTTAATAAGCACACCCGTATGAGGATGCTTCACAAGTATGTAGTTCATCTGATCCCGGCTCTCAAATATTTCTAGCTTATGGCGAATTCCCATGGCTTTTTTAATTTTTTGTAGTTCTTCGTTGCCGTATCTCAGCCCCGCCACCAATATTGTTCCTCCTTCCCTTATTGGCTTGGTGTTCGGAACCATCTTTAGTACCTCAATTTGTGTTCTTGATAACGTTACTACCGGTCCTCTATGTTTGTAGTAGCGGTCCCAACGCTCTTTTGGCGAAGTTCCGTCGCTGTTTTCTTTGTGGGTGTACTCACCCACTACCCATTTGATGAACTGCCTTTCCAGTTCTTGCGTCGTGTAAATTGCCCCTTCAATACCTCTTGCGGTTCCATATTTGTTTTGATCAGTACCGACCCAACCAGGCAACTTTGCTGAAAAATTATTTTGAACAATTTTGTTGAAATTTTCAATGGTACTTTTGTCTGTTGGCTGATGCGGCCTAGACCACCCGACGACATTCAATATTTCCATATGAACCCGTAGCGTCTCATTCGAGTGGTTATAGAGCGCGTTATCCAACAGATTGACACCAAAAACACCGTATCCGATCCAAGGATGTGACAGTGTTTTATATTTTTCT
>Ga0247843_1007623_pt1 | contig 13169 bp, 7 predicted proteins | sample LaCruzMarch2017__FD_192420 | JGI IMG/M metagenome (GOLD analysis project Ga0247843, IMG submission 192420) | Freshwater microbial communities from meromictic Lake La Cruz, Castile-La Mancha, Spain - LaCruzMarch2017_8m | ecosystem: Environmental > Aquatic > Freshwater > Lake | place: Spain...
TTCGAGCCGGTATCCGAGGCTGCCGAGTCGCTGGCCGCTCGCGTGACGGCGTAAATTTGACGCGGGAGTCAAATACACGCCGCCGGCGAGCTTCTTTTGACGCGGCAGTCCAAGAAAAAACCCGATTTGCGAAGTTTCGACGCAATTTCTTGCGCGAAAGCGGTCCCAGGTTGCTTGACAGCGAAACGGATATGCCGTCTTTTCACGGTGCGCGAGACACAAGAACCCCAGAGAGTTCTGGTCTCACGGCGTTTCGGGGAGGAAACGCCCGCTTGGATCGAGTGATCGAGGAAAAGCTGAGCCCGCCGCGTTTATCCCCCGCGGCGGGCTTAGTCCTTTTCGGGACGGTCGCCTGGATTTGACGCCATCGTCAAAAATGTGATCGACGCCTTGCGTCCTTCGCGACGCTCGCCTGGAGCTCGCTCCTCAGGATGACGAGCTCAGAGAAGCAGGCAACCACCTTCGTCATACTGAGGAGCGGCGAAGCCGCGTCGCGAAGCACGCAAGGCCCCAATGCCCAGCGAAGACCCATGGCCCTGGAAGACCCCCACAACCCAACCCCCGCTGCGGGCGGCCCGCAGCGAACGACCTCTGAGCGGCTGGGTGACCGGCTGGTCGATCTGCTCAGGCTCTGGGTCGAGGCGCGGGCGGATTCCGGGCTGGAGCGGCTGGGATAGCAGAAGGGGCGGCCCTCGCGGACCGCCCCCTCCTTCAGTCGCCGAAGGCTGATCCGCCTACCAGATGCGCACGCGCTCTTCCGGCGCGATCCACAGCTTGTCGCCGGCCTTGACACCGAAGGCGTCGTACCAGGGATCGAGGTTGCGGATGGTGCCGTTGACCCGGAAGTAGGGCGGCGAGTGCGGGCCGTTGGTGACCTGCTGCTGCATGGCCTCGTCGCGGTACTTGCCGCGCCAGACCTGGGCCCAGCCGAGGAAGACGCGCTGCTGGCCGGTGATCCCGTCCAGCACCGGGGCCGGCTTGCCGTCCAGCGAGATGATGTAGGCGTCATAGGCCAGCGACAGCCCGCCCATGTCGCCGATGTTCTCGCCCATGGTCAGGGCGCCCTGCAGCTTGAAGCCCGGCAGCGGCTCGTAGGACGAGTACTGTGCGCCGAGGCGGTTGGCCTGGGCGGTGAACTTGGCCGCGTCCTCGGCCGTCCACCAGTCGCGCAGCACGCCGTCGCCGTCGCCCTTGCGGCCCTGGTCGTCGAAGCCGTGGCTGATCTCGTGGCCGATGACGCCGCCGATCCCGCCGTAGTTGATGGCCGGGTCGGCGTCAGGATGGAAGAAGGGCGCCTGCAGGATGGCGGCCGGGAAGACGATCTCGTTCTTGATGGGGCTGTAGTAGGCGTTCACCGTCTGGGGGGTCATGCCCCACTCGGAATCGTCGACCGGTCCGCCGAGACGGCTGACGCGATAGTTCCACTCGAACGCCGCCGAGCGCCGGGCGTTGCCGTAGGCGTCGTCGGCCTTCAGCGCCAGGCCGCTATAGTCGCGCCATGTGTCGGGATAGCCGATCTTCACGCCGAACTTGGCCAGCTTGTCGAGCGCCTGGACCTTGGTGGCCGGGCTCATCCAGTCGAGGCGCTCGATGCGGGTCTTCATGGCGGCGCGGATGTTGGCGACCAGATCCTCCATCTTGGCCTTGGAGGACGCCGGGAAGTAGCGGGCCACATAGACCCGGCCGATCGGCTGGCCGACCATGCCGCTGACGGCGCCGACCCCGCGCTTCCAGCGGGGACGCTGCTCGGGCTGGCCGGCGAGGATGCGGCTGTTGAAGTCGAAGCTGGCGTCGACGAAGGCCTTGGACAGCAGCGGCGCCGCGCTGTTGGCGACGTGGAAGGCCTGCCAGGCCTTGAGGGTGGCCAGGTCGGTCTCGCCGTAGATCGCCGCCATCTTCGGGAAGGCGGTGTTGGTGGTGACCACGATGCGGTCGACACCCTTGAGGCCGGCGCTGTCGAGGTAGCGGTTCCAGTCGTAGCCCGGGGTGAAGGCCTGAAGCTCGGCCAGGCTCATCGGGTTGTAGGTCTTCTCCCGCTGGCGGCGCTCGGTCGGGGTCCAGCTGGCCTGGGCGGCGCGGGTCTCGAACGCCACGATGCCCCTGGCGCTTTCAGCCGGCTTCGCCCAGCCGACCAGGGTCAGCATCTTCGCGATATAGACCTCGTAGGCGGCCTTCTTGTCCGCGAACTTGGCCTCCAGATAGTAGTCGCGCGGCAGGCCGAGCCCCCCGGTGCCGGCGTAGACGGCGTAACGGCTGGGGTTCTTGGCGTCGTCGTTGATGAAGACGCCGAGCAGGGCGTTGTAGTTGGCGTCCGGCCGGCCCATCAGGGCCGTGATGTCGTCCCGCGATTTCGCCTTGCGGATGGCGCCGAGCTCCGGCGCGATCGGTGCGGCGCCAAGCGCCTCGATGCGGGCCTCGTCCATGAAGGCGGTCCAGGCGGCGCCGATGCGCGCGGCGTCGGGCCCCTCGATCCGGCCGGCGGCCGAGTCCTCGATGATCGCCCGGGTGCGGGCTTCCGACAGCACCGACAGGGCGTCGAAGTTGCCAAAGCGCGTGCGGTCGGCGGGGATCTCGGTGCGATTGAACCAGGCGCCGTTGGCCCAGTTGTAGAAGTCGTCGCCGGGACTGACGCTGCGGTCCATGCCAGTCAGGTCAAAGCCCCAGTCGCCGTAACTCGGGCTCTCCAGCGACACCGCCGCGCCGCCGCTGCCGGGGGTGTCGGCCACGGTGAACAGCGCTTCGTTGAAGCAGAAGGCGTCCAGGCAGGCGTGGTCGTCGGCCATCGCGGGCGCGGCGCCCAGGGCGAGCACGGCCGCCGCGGCGGCGCTCATCAGCAGCTTCTTCATGGTCGGAAAGTCCTCGGGAATTCGTTGGCCGGAAAATGCACAAACCGGTGCGCGGCTGAACCTTAAATCTTTGTCATGCCTTTGACCGCGCGAGAAAAATCCCTCCCCGGTACGGGGAGGGATGATTCAGCGCACGACTTTGCCGCGCCGCTACCAGATGCGGGCGCGGTCCGACGGCTTGACGTACATGGCGTCGCCTTCCTTGACGTCGAAGGCGTCGTACCAGGCGTCGATGTTGCGCACGGTGCCATAGGCCCGGAAGTAGGGCGGCGAGTGCGGGCCGGTGGTGACCTGCTGCTTCATCGCCTCGTCACGGGCCTTGGCGCGCCAGATCTGGGCGAAGCCGAGGAAGAACCGCTGGTCCCCGGTGAAGCCGTCGATGATCGGCGCCGGCTTGCCGTCCAGGGACAGGTGATAGGCGTCCAGCGCGATCAGCAGCCCGCCGAGGTCGCCGATGTTCTCGCCCATGGTCAGGTCGCCGTTGAGCTTGAAGCCCTCCAGCGGCTCAAAGGCGCCGTACATGGCGCCCAGCCGGCCCTTGCGGGCGTCGAACTGGGCCGAGTCGTCGGCCTGCCACCAGTCGTTCAGGCTGCCGTCGGCGTCGTACTTGCGGCCCTGGTCGTCGAAGCCATGGCTGATCTCGTGGCCGATGACCGCGCCGATGCCGCCGTAGTTGATGGCCGGGTCGGCCAGCGGGTCGAAGAAGGGCGGCTGCAGGATGGCGGCCGGGAAGACGATCTCGTTCAGGGTCGGGTTGTAGTAGGCGTTGACCGTCTGCGGGAACATGCCCCACTCGTCACGGTCGACGGGCTTGCCGAGCTTGCCGGTCTCGTAGGCCCAGTTGAAGGCGTTGATCCGCGCCATGTTGCCGTAGAGGTCGTCGGCCTTGATGGTCAGGGTCGAATAGTCGCGCCACTTGTCCGGGTAGCCGATCTTCACCGTGAAGGTGGACAGCTTCTTCTGCGCCCGGGCCTTGGTCTCGGCGCTCATCCAGTCGAGCTTGTCGATGCGGCCCTTCATCGCGACCAGCAGGTCGTTGACCAGCCCCTCCATGCTGGCCTTCGACGAGGCCGGGAAGTAGGCGGCGACATAGAGCTTGCCCACCGCCTCGCCCAGGTTTCCGCCGACCAGCGACGCGCCGCGCTTGGCGCGCGACCGCTGCTCGGGCTGACCCGACAGGGTCTTGCCGTAGAACTCGAAGTTGGCGTCCGAGAAGGCCTTCGACAGGTAGGGCGAGGCCTGGTCGGCGGTGTGGAAGGCCTGCCAGGCCTGGATCACCGGGACCGGCGTCTGGCCGTAGAGGGCGGCGATCTTCGTGAAGGCGGTTGGTTCGCCGACGATGAGGCTGCCGGCTCCGTCAAGGCCGGCGCCCTTGGCCCAGGCCTTCCAGGGGAAGCCCGGGGCCATGGCCTCGAGCTCGGCCAGGGTGCGCGGGTTGTAGGTCTTGTCGGCGTCGCGCTGCTCGACCTTGGTCCAGCTGGCCTCGGCGATGCGGGTTTCCAGCGCGACGATGGCGTCGGCGGCCTTTTCGGCGCCCGGCCAGCCGGCCAGCGTCAGGACCTTCGCGACATGGGCGCGATAGGCGGTCTTCTTGTCGGCGAACTTGGCGTCCAGGTAGTAGTCGCGGTCCGGCAGGCCAAGGCCGCCCTGAGAGACATAGGCGGCGTACCGGGTCGGGGCCTTGGCGTCTTGCCAGATGTAGGAACCGAAGATGCTGGCGCCGAAGGCGCCCTGCGAGCGGCCCATCAGGCCGGCCTGGGCCTCGCGGGTGGACGCCGCGCGGATGCGGGCGAAGTCGGCGGCCAGCGGCCTGGCGCCCAGGGCGTCGAGGCCGGCCACGTCCATGAAGCTGTTGTAGAGGCCGCCGATCTGCTGGGCCTCGCCGGCGGCGTTCTGCGTCGCCGAGGCGCGGTCGATGATCGCCTGGGTGCGGCTGTTGGACAGCTCGGCCAGGGCGTTGAACGAGCCCCAGCTGACGCGGTCGGCCGGGATAACCAGGTTGTCGAGGTAGGTCCCCGTCGCGTAGCGGACGAAGTTCTCACCCGGGGCGACCTTGCGGTCCATGCCGGCGGTGTCGAAGCCCCAGGGCCCCATGCGGGCGGCCGCGGTGGGGTCCTGGACCGGCCACGTCGCGGCGGCCGGTGCGGCGTCCGCGGCGTTGGCCAGGGCGAAGGCGCCGGCGGCGGCGCTGAGCGCGAGAGCCGCGGCGGCCGAAAGCAGAAGGCGTTTCATAGGGCAGGATTCCGGACGATTTTCAGATGGCCGGGACCATGCACCGCCGACCGGGCCAGCGCGCCTTACAAAATTGTCATGCGCCTGCCTCCCCACAACAGGGGGAGGGAAGGACTACGCCTTCACCCCCAGGGCCTCGAGCGCCTGGGCGCGGATGGCCTTGTAGTCGACCTTGCCGTTGGCGGCCCGCACGACCGCAGCGGCGACCATGGCGCGGGGAATCTTGTAGTCGGCCAGCCTGCCCTTCACATGGGCCGTCAGGTCGGCCAGCGACAGCGGCGCGGCCTCGCCCATGTCGACCACGGCGCAGACCTTCTCGCCGAACCGGGCGTCGGGGATGCCGACCACCACCGCGTCGCGCACCTGCGGATGGGTCTTCAGCGCCTCTTCGACCTCCTCGGGGAAGACCTTCTCGCCGCCGGTGTTGACCACCTGCGAGCCGCGGCCCAGCAACTTGATGGTGCCGTCCGCGTTGACCTCGGCGAAGTCGCCTGGCACCGACCAGCGGCGATCCTCGAAGATGCGGAAGGTCTTGGCGCTCTTTTCGGGGTCCTTGTAGTAGCCCGCCGGAATGAAGCCGCCGACGGCGACCAGGCCGCGCTCGCCGCTGCCCGCCTCGACCCGGCGGCCGTCCTCGGTGAACACCGCCGAGTTGGGACCGACCAGGAACTGGGCCGTGCCGGCCTCGGCCCCGGCCACGGAAGTCGAGCCGCCGAGACCCACGGCCTCCGACGAGCCCAGGCTGTCCATCAGCATCGCGCCCGGCGGCAGATGGGTCAGCAGGGCCTGCTTGTTCTCATGGCTCCAGACCGTGCCGGACGAGCCGATGCGCGTGATGCAGGACAGGTCCCAGCGCCCGGGGTTGGCCTCCAGCGCCTCCAGCATCGGCTGGGCGAAGGCCAGGCCGACGATGGAGATGCTGTTGGCGCGCAGGCGGTGAACCTCGTCCCACAGCTCGCAGGAATCGAACCGCCGGGACGGCAGCGAAATGATGCAGCCGCCGGTGTTGAGCACGCCGAAGCTGCCGAACTGCGCCGTGCCGTGCATCAGAGGACAGGCCACGACCAGCGACGACGGCGGCGGCAGCGCCATGTCGCCGGCCATGCCGGTCCGGGCGCGAACGCCGGCTTCTGCGACGGTCTCGAACGGCGGGATCATCAGCAGGGCGTTGCCGCCGGCTCCCAGCACCTGGAACAGGTCGTCCTGGCGCCACATCACCCCCTTGGGCATGCCGGTGGTGCCGCCGGTGTAGAGCAGCAGCAGGTCGTCGCCCGACCGGCCCCAGGGCGCGATCACGCGATCCGCGCCCTGGCCCACGATGCTCTCGTACTCGGTCGCCCAGTCGGGAATCGGCGCGCCCTGGTCCTCGACGGCGATCCAGGTCTTCACCTTCGGCAGGCGGGCGCGGATCTCGTCCAGCTTGGGCGCGAAGCCGGCATGGAAGACGATGGCCTCGGCGTCGGCGTTGTCGAAGAGATAGAAGAGCTCCTCGGCCTCGTAGCGGTAGTTGGTGTTGACCGGCGCGACACCCGCCTTGAACGCGGCGTAGTAGGTCTCGAGGTATTCCGGCGCGTTGAAGAGGTCGGCGGCGACCTTGGCGTTCTGGCCCAGGCCCGCCTTGAGGAAGTGCGCGGCCAGGGCGTTGGCCCGGCGGTCGAAGTCGCGCCAGCTGAGGACGCGGTCCCCCTGGATCTGCGCCGGCCGATCCGGCGTCGCCGCGGCGATTTCTTCCCAGACGTCGGCGAAATTCCAGCCGGACATGCGCATCGCTCCCTGTCACGCGGCCTCTGACGGGCCGTCGCGACAGGTTAGCGGCGTTCAGGCAGGTCGAGTCAACGCGGACGCGACGTCAACGCCACGCGCTGAAATCTGGTCCGGCCACGCGAGCCTTCAGTGCGCGTGCTCCTGTTTGCCGCCGGCCGGGGCGGCGTCCCTGGCCTTGACCGTAAGCTCGATCGGGGCCCGACCGGCGCGCTCGAACACCAGGGTGGCGGGGATCTTGTCGCCGACGGCCAGCGGCCGGACGAGGCCCAGGAACATCACGTGCTTGCCGCCCGGCTTGAACTCGACGGTCTCGCCGGCCTTCAGCTTCAGGCCGTCCTTCAGTTCGCGCATACGCATCACGCCGCCTTCGGTCGAGGTCTCGTGCAGCTCGACCCGCAGCGCGACGGGCGACTCGACACGTAGCAGGGTGTCGGGCCCGGTGTTGTTGTTGGAGAGGGTGAAGAAGCCGGCGCCGTTGCCGCCCTGCGCGGCGGGACGGCTGAACGGCTCGGCCACGGCGACGTTCGCCGTCGCATAGGTCGCGGGCTGGGGCGGGGCGCAGGCGGCGACCGTCGCCAGCGCGGCAGCGGCCAGTAGAGGGGTTGGGCGGAACATGGTGCGGGCTCCTAGAGGCCGAGTTTGAGTTTGAAGGCGGGCGAGAGCAGGCGGTCAAGGGCGAGGGCGGCGAGGATCGACAGTCCGAGAAGCGGGAAGATAAGGCCCAGCGCCAGGGCGACGAGCGCGAAGGTCGACAGGCCGGCCCGCCCGAGCGGAGCCGGTGCGGCCAGGCCTCCGGCGGGACGTCGGCGCCACCACATCACCGCGCCGGCGACCGACAGGGCGACGATGGCGAGGCAGCCGGCCAGCATGACCAGCTGGTTGATCAATCCATACTGGCCGCCGGTGTGAACAGCGATCCCCCATTCTGTCGCCTTCGAAGCGGGGCCGTAATCCCGGAAGCCTATGTCAGCCAGAACCTTGCCGTTGTACTGGTCGACATGGACGACCCGCTGGCCGGTCGCCTGCCGGGGGTAGAGCTGCAGCGTGTAGACGCCGCCCGGCGAGGTGGGCAGCCGCACGACGTAGCCCGGCGCCATGACCCGTCCCCGGGCGATGTCCAGGATCGCCTCCAGCGGCAGGGCGCGCGCCGCTGACGGGGTCACGGTCGGCGCGGCGGCGGCGTCCATGGTCCAGGAGCCGGCGTTGACCGAAGCCAGGGCCGCGTCGGAAGCGACGGACGTCGCCCTGGACGCGGCCGGCATGCCCAGGCCTGAGGCGTTGACGATGTTGCGGTAGTTTTCACCCCAGAAGCCTGACCAGGGCATGCCGGTGACGGCCAGGAACAGGAACACCACGGCGGCGAAGGCCCCGGTCACGGCATGGACGTCGCGCCACCAGAGGCGTTGGGACGGTCGGCCGCGCACGGTGACGACGCCTGCCTTGCGGCCCCTGGGCCACCACAGGAAGACGCCGGAGACGACCAGCAGGATCGCCCAGCCGGCGACGATCTCGATGATCAGGTTGGGAAGCGGGCCCAGGATATCGAGGCTGTGTATCTTGCTGATGATCTTCATGGGCCGGTCTTCGTCGGCGACCTTGCCCAGCACCTCGCCGGTGGCCGGGTCCAGGAAGACGCCGATGATCCGGCGGTGATCGTCGCGGATGCCGACCTCGGCCGATCGGCCCGGAGCCGGCGGCGGGGTGAAGCGCACGGGCGTTCCCGCCTGGGCGGCTGATGCGCGCGAAAGCAGGGTGTCTGCCGGGAGCGACGGCCCCCCGCTGGCGGCGACAAGGATCGGCCGCTCGACAATCAGGCTCAGCTCGTCGCGGAACAGATAGAGCGCGCCGGTCGTCGCCAGCAGGATGAAGAACGGAAGGCAGATCAGGCCCGCATAGAAGTGCCACCGCCAGACGAGACGGTAGAGGGCCCCGGCGGGGTGTGCGGTCGCGGGATCGACAGCGGACATGGCTTTCTCCGATGAGGGCGGCGGCTCCCGCCACCGCCCTTCGTGGATCAGAACGCGACCGTCAGGCCGGCGAACACCGACCGGCCGTCTCCGGGCCAGTAGGCGGCGGTGGCGGGGGCGGCGAGGATGGCGGCCTGGACGTTGGAGACATAGGCCTCGTCCGTCACGTTGCGCACGTCGACGAAGGCCGACACCTCGTCAGTCACCGTCCAGCCGGCGTTCAGGTTGAAGACCGCATAGGACGGCGCCGTCGTGGTGTTGCGGTAGTCGACGGTGATGTCCGAGGCCGACCACTCAACAGAGGGGGCGACGAACCAGCCGGTGGGCGACTGGTAGCGCAGCTCGGCGCGATAGAAGTGCTCCGGCACGATGGGCAGCCGGTTGTCGCCGTACTGCACATCGCCGTCGAACCTGAAGTCAGACCAGGTCCAGGTCTGGCGCAGGCGCCATTGCGGGGTGACCTGCCAGTCCAGCGCCGCTTCGAGACCCTGGTGGATGGTCCTGTCCGCGTTGAAGGTCGAGGCGGGAATGCCCGGGGCCACGGTGAACTGCAGCATCTCCTTCTCGAGCTCGGCGCGGTAGAGGGTGACATCCCAGGTGAAGGGGCCGCGACGGCCGCGGGTCCCGATCTCGGCTGTCCAGGCTTCCTGGGCCTCGACGGGCGCGAAGCCTGTCCCGGTCGGCGACATCGAACCGAAATTCGGCGGTTCGACCGACTTCGTCAGGTTGGCGAACACCTGGGCGCCGTCCTCTGCCTCCCAGAGCAGGCCGATGCGCGGGGCGAACCAGTCGTACGCCTTCGAGGCCTTCAGGTTGAAGGTCCCGCCGACGCCGGGGAGGGCGAAGCTCTCGTAGTCGCGGCCGGCCCGGCCCCAGGTCCCGCCGGCCACGACGGCCAGGGTGTCGGAGACGAACAGGCGGCCCTCGGCGAAGAGGTCGGCGGCGTCCGCGTTCTGAAGGGTCCGCGAGCGCGGCGCGCCCCGGGCCGTGCCCAGATTGACGTAGAAGTTGGAGTCGAGGTCGCCCTTGCGCAGCCAGAGCCCGCCGTAGGCGTCGGCCCGCAGGCCGCCGATCTCGCCTTGCCAGTCCAGCCGTCCGAAGGCGCCCCAGTTGCGGCTCTGCTGGTCGATGACCTGGAAGATCGGGTGGTCCAGATCCTTCCACAGGCCATAGACGCCGCCTTCGAACACCAGGCTATCGTTCAGCCGCCAGCTGGTCCGCAGCGAGCCGCGCAGGCCCCGCTGGTTGCGCTGGTAGTCGAGCGCGTAGTTCGCCGGCGCCGTCTGGCTCGGGTCGGCCTGGAACTGGGCCCGGGTAAGGGCGCCGGGAATCTCCTGGTTGATGTTCGAGCCGTTAAGGATCAGCCGCACCTCGCGGTCCTCGCCGAAGGACCGGCCAAGGTTGAAGGCGGCGAACTGGATGTTCTGCTGGCTCTGCGAGCGCCAGCCCTGGCCGGTCTGGTTGGTGACGCCGGCGTAGAGGTCCCAGTCGCCGCCCTGACGGGCCAGGGCCAGGCTCTGGCGCAGCAGGCCGAAGGAGCCGCCGTCGATGCGGAGCTGGTTGTCGAAGCCTGCGGTCCTGCCCGTCGGGGTGACCATGTTGATCGCCCCGCCGAGCAGGGCCCCGCCGAAGCGCAGGGCGTTGCCGCCGCGATAGACCTCGGTGAAGCGGGTGGTCAGCGGATCGGCGATCTGGCTGTCGCCAAAGCCGTCGGCCTCGTTCAGCGGCAGGCCGTCCTGGGCGATCAGCAGCCCGCGGTTGTGGTTGGCGTTGCCGATGCCCGACCCGCGGATCGAGATACGGATGTCACCGCCCCACTTCTTCTGGGCGTAGACGCCCGGCGCGTCGCGCAGGACGTCATCCAGGCCGACGGCGAAGCGGTTCTGGTAGGATTCCGAGGAAATCACCGAGACGGCGCCGGGTGTTTCCGACAGGCGCCGACGGGCGTCGGCGACGACGGCGGGGTCCTCGGGATCGGGTCGGGCGGTGACGATCACCGAGTCGACGGTGGTCTCGGGGGCCTCGACGGCCAGGGCGGGGGTGGCGAAGGCGCCGGCGGCGACGCCGGCGAGCAGCAGGGCGCGAACACGCGCACCATGGGAGACAGACATGACGGATTCTCTTCCGAATGGAGACTGACAGGGCGCGCACGGCGGCGCGCCCGGTTAAGGGCTCAGGCGTTCAGAAGGGCCGGCGGCGCGGTGGAGGGCGGACGAGGCGGCGCATGGCTTCGCGTCGCTGGGCGATCGCGGCCGGCGCGCGCGATCTCGAGGCCGACGGCATAGCCGGCGAGATCGACGGTCAGGGCGGAGGCCTGCACCGTCGCGACCGAGGCCATCACGCAGTCGTGGCACTTGAAGCCGCCGAAGCCGTCATGCTCACCGGCGTCACCGGGAACCGACAGGGTCACCGCGCCTTCCGCCGTACAGACGACGGTGGTGTGACGCTCGACCGGCGCGGTCTCGTGGGCCAGCGAGGCGGCCGGGATCATCAGCTGGGTCAGCAGCGACAGGATCGCCAGCGCCGCGGGAATGAAGCCGCGACGGGTCCGGCGATGATTTTCGCGGCGAAGCCCCATGGCCGGCCCGCATATTCCGGTCGCCGGGGTTACGCAAGCGGCGCGGCGCGGGCCATACTGCTGCATCATCAAACTGGAGACGGCATGGCGGGCGAGGTTCAACCGGGCGAGTACAAGGATGTTGTCCTCTTCCTGGCGACGGCGGGGGTGGTGGTGCCCCTGTTCCGCCGGTGGAAGATCAGCCCCATCCTCGGTTTCCTCGGCGCCGGCGTGCTGCTGGGACCCTACGGGCTGGGCGCCCTGGCCGACACCATCCCCTGGCTGGCCGTGGTGACCATCGGCAATCCCGATGACATGGCCCAGCTGGCCGAGCTGGGCGTGGTCTTTCTGCTCTTCATGATCGGGCTGGAGCTCAGCTGGGAACGGCTGCGCCTCATGCGGCGGCTGGTCTTCGGCATGGGCGGACTGCAGGTGGCGCTGTGCACGGCGGTGATCGCCGGGGTGGCGATGGCCTTCGGGCTGCCCCTGCCGGCGGCGGCGGCCATCGGCGCGGCCCTGGCGCTGTCCTCGACCGCCATCGTCATGCCGCTGCTGGCCGAGAGCAAGCGCCAGCACAGCCAGGCGGGACGTGCGACCTTCGCGGTGCTGCTGTTCCAGGACCTGGCCGTCGCCCCGATCCTGATCACCCTGACGGTGATGGCCAGCCACGAAGCCGACGGCTTCTCGCCGCGCCTGCTGCTGACCTTCGGCCCGGCCCTGCTCGGACTGCTGGCCATCGTCGTCGCCGGGCGACTGCTGTTGCGGCCGATGATGCGCTCGGTGGCCAAGGCCAAGAGCGAGGAGCTGTTCATGGCCGCCTCGCTGCTGATCGTCATCGGCGCCGGCCTGATCGCCGCGCTCACCGGCCTGTCGATGGCGCTCGGCGCCTTCATCGCCGGCCTGCTGCTGGCCGAAACCGAGTACCGGCACGAGGTCGAGGTCACCATCGAACCCTTCAAGGGGCTGCTGCTGGGGCTGTTCTTCGTATCGATCGGCATCGGCCTCGATCTGTCGCTGCTGGCGGCCAAGCCGGTGGTCATCCTGGGGATCGCCGTCGGCCTGCTGACCCTGATCGGGTCGGTGGTGTTCGTGCTGGGGTTGGCCTTCGGGCTCCAGCCGCGCAAGGCGGCCGAGGCGGCGCTTCTGCTGGCGGCCGGGGGCGAGTTCGCCTTCGTCATCCTCGACAGCGCGATGGGCAGCGGCATTGTCCCGCGGGAGGCGGGGCAGACCATCCTGGTGGCCTCAACCCTGACCATGTTCTCTATCCCGCTCCTGGCCAGCCTCGGCGCGCGGCTGGGCGGTCGTCCGGCGGCCAATCCCCAGACCAGCACGCCGGTCGATCCGGCAACGGCGGGCGAGGGGACGCCGTCGGTTCTGGTGGTCGGCTACGGCCGGGTCGGCCGGCTGGTCGGCGACATGCTGAACCGGCACGACATCCCCTGGGTCGCCGCCGAGCGGGATTCGCGACTGGTCGAGGATGGCCGGCGCGCCGGGCAGGCCATCTTCTTCGGAGACGCCTCGCGACCGGAGTTCCTGCGCCGGTGCGGCCTGGACAACACCCGGGCCCTGATCGTGACCATGGACAGCCCCGAGGGGGCCGAGGCGGTGGTCGCCATCGCCCGCGAGCTGCGGCCGGACCTTACCATTGTCGCCCGGGCCCGTGACGCCCGCCACGCCAAGCGGCTCTACGACCTGGGCGCCACCGACGCCGTACCCGAGACCATCGAGGCCTCGCTGCAGCTTTCCGAGGCGGCCCTGGTCGAGATCGGCATCCCGATGGGCCTGGTCATCGCCTCGATCCAT
>Ga0247843_1007628_pt1 | contig 13163 bp, 8 predicted proteins | sample LaCruzMarch2017__FD_192420 | JGI IMG/M metagenome (GOLD analysis project Ga0247843, IMG submission 192420) | Freshwater microbial communities from meromictic Lake La Cruz, Castile-La Mancha, Spain - LaCruzMarch2017_8m | ecosystem: Environmental > Aquatic > Freshwater > Lake | place: Spain...
GAAAACGGCCGTGAACTTGTCCGACCATCCGGCGTAATGAACCAGAAGTTCCACCGCATCGGCCACCTCCCGCCGGGCTGCGGTCGCGTTCACTCCCGTGCTGCGCATGATCTCGAGCTCCATTTCACCGGCCCGCATCTCGAGCATCTCGGCCGTACGGTAAAGGATCTGCCCCTTCAAGTAGGCCGTCATCCCACTCCATTTTCCGAAAGCCTTGCGCGCCGCCACAACGGCATCCCGGAAGTCTTTCCGGGAAGCCCGGCATACCTGGGCCAACGTTGTCTTGCCGTCGGCCGCAACAGCCGGGAGAACCTTCCCGCTTTCCGAGCGGATAAAAGAACCTCCGACATACATTTTGCAGGTTTTCAAGACTTGCAAACGGCCGTTTCTTGCGGCGGAGGGGGTCTTTGCCATAGCGTGGGCAAATTACGGGATGAAACTGGAGAAGGACGAGACAATATTCGTAGCCGGACATCGCGGCATGGTCGGCAGCGCCATCCAGCAACGCCTGCTCAAGAGTGGCTTCACCAATGTTATCGGCCGCTCCCGGTCCGAGCTCGACCTCCTCGATCGGGGTGCCGTGCGCGAGTTCTTCCAAAAAGAGCGCCCTGCCGTGGTCGTGGACGCGGCCGCGAAGGTCGGCGGCATTCTCGCCAACAACGAACAGCCGGTGGAATTTCTCCTGCAAAACCTGACAATCCAAAACAATCTCATCGAGGCCACCGCCGACTTCGGTGCAGGCAAACTGCTTTTTTTGGGAAGTTCCTGCATCTACCCGAAAATGGCGCCGCAACCCATTGCCGAGGATTCTTTGCTGACCGGACCACTCGAGCCGACCAACGACGCCTACGCCCTGGCGAAAATCGCCGGGATCAAACTCTGCCAATCCTACGCCCGCCAATACGGGAAAAACTTCATCAGCGCCATGCCGACCAACCTCTACGGTCCGCACGACAACTACGACCTCCACAACTCCCACGTCCTTCCCGCCCTCATCCGCAAGGTCCACGAAGCGAAGCTAAGCGGAGCCAAGTCCATCCCCGTGTGGGGCAGCGGCACCCCGCGCCGCGAATTTCTGCACACCGACGACCTGGCCGATGCCTGCCTTTTCCTCCTCGAGAACTACGACCAGCCGGATTTGATCAACGTCGGTTGCGGCGAGGATGTCACCATTCGGGAACTCGCCGAGACGGTTTGCGACGTTCTCGGCTTTGAGGGGTCGCTGGAGTTCGACGCAAGCAAGCCCGACGGTACCCCGCGCAAACTCCTCGACATCTCCAAAATCAAATCCCTCGGCTGGAGCCCGAAAATCCCGCTCCGCCAAGGCATCGCCGACGCCTACCGCTGGTTCGTGGAAAACCAATCCACTGCCCGTCGCTGAGAACTCACATGGCACGTCACGCAGTGGAGATGGCGGAGACTATTGTGGCCACGTGAAACCTCTGCAACGCATGTACGAACCACCTCATCATCTGCCGAAGGCTTTCAAACTCTTGCCCACGTTCGCGTTGGCAACCGCAGCCATTGTTTTGGCACTGCTTGTGATCTGGGCTACCCGTCCCGGCGAGGAACCAAAAACGAGAGCCGTTTCATCAGCGCAAATACCGAGTGAGACACAACCCCTGAGTCCGGCGGAAGACATGGCGCCTGCGGTTGTTAATGCACGCGTACAGCCAAAGCAAGCCGCACCTGAAGTTTCTTGGGAGGAAAAGCTCGACGTAATCTTGACCAGCGAAGGAAGCAACAGCGAAGCCGTTCGCCGTCTTCTGCAGGAGTTCAACCGGTTACCGCCTGAGGCTCAAACCGAATACATCGCTCACGCTCTCAACCTTTGTGAAGACGAGGATTTCGGATCGGTCGAGGGCATTTACCTGCAGAGCGGCACACCAACGGAAGTGAGCGAACAAATCTTCGATGATGCGCTCAACCGTCCCGATGAACTCAAACTCCCCCTCATGGCACGCACCATGACAACTCCGAACCACCCGATGCAGGAACAGGCCAGAGAGATTCTTTGCCTCTACTTGGACCTGGATCCAGACACAGCGGGAACCGTCGACTGGAGTGCCCGCATTCGCCAATATCTGCAGGAGAACCAGGCCGTCGAATAGCCATCAGGGCCGAGGGCACGGCCCAAGGCTCACCGGATTTTGAGCGATCTGGAAACGGACGCCGGCGCGAAGTTCTTCGTACCCTCCTGCCGGGCGGTGATGGACACGCGGCCCGTCTGCAGCATGGTGGCTACGGAGCCGCTGATGGCAACAATCCCCGGCGGCTCAGCGGTGAATTGGACGGGGCCTCCGGAAGAGGCGCGGGCTGCCAATTCGAAAGTCCGCTGCGGAACAAAGCGGGGTACGCGCGGCGAGGAAAAACTAATTTTTTGCGTGGCCGGAGCGACGGTCAACACCTGTGTGGAGGACGCAGAATTCCACTGCGCACCCCCGGCTTGATGAGCCGTCACGGTGGTTGTGCCTGCTCCTACGATCCTGAGCCGACGTCCTTCCACGACGGCCACCTTGGGATTGCTGCTGGAAAATTCGATAGGGCCCCGAGATTCAGCCGAGGCACTAAGATTCAATGGTCCTCTTCCCAAAGCACACGTGGGCAGATTGGAAAAAGAAATTTTTTGATTCTTGGCCGTCGGGGTGGAGGCCGTCGCAGGCAAGACCTCCGGTTTGGTGCCATCTCCGGCTTGGGATGAAGAAGCGGAGGTTCCGAGGGTAGAACGAGCAACGTTTGGCGGCCAAGTTGTCGTATCCGCTTCATCTTCCAAGCGCACACCGAGTTCATCGAGCAAAGTGCCCCGTGCCACGGAGAGTCGTAAGACAGCCTTACGGTAGTTGGCCAAGGCGGCCAACTCACGCGTGCTGGCATCGGCAAAATCGTTTTGCAAGCGCACCACATCAAAGGTCGTCGCCTTGCCCTCCTCGAGAAGTTTCTCCTGAGCCTCGACGGTCAGCCGGGCACTGCGGGTGGTCTGTGCAGCCACCTCCACTTGTTTACGCGTTGTTTCGACGAAGCCCATCGCCGTGTCCACATCAAGTGTCAAGTCGATGGAAGCCCGATCCAGGGTGAGTTGGGCTTGATCTTGCTTGATTTTGGCCGACTGCAGGGTGGCGAGTTCCTTGTCACTGCCGAGCGGCACGGAGAAGAGCACACCGAAAGCAAGAGCGGGGCCTTGACCGCCTAAGACCTCATTGAAGGAGTTGCCGAAATTCCCCTCCAATCCCGTAATGCCATAACTGGCCTGCAAATCAACCTGCGGGTAAATTTGGTTGCGCGCGAAGCGAACTTTGATGCCTTCTTTTTCGAGTTCGGCGAGCAACTTGAGGTATTCGGGGCGCTTGGCGAAAGCATCGAGCAGGAAGAGGCTGCGATCCATGCGCAGAGGCGGAATCCGGAGATCGTCACTCGGATCCAAGCGTCCAGTGGGACCGGCGGCAACCTGAGCAACCGAGAAAATCTGTGCCTTGAGACTGTTCTGCGCCTCGAGGAACACGTTGGAAGCCCTGAGCGCGGTGTCTGCATTGTTGGCCAAGGAGGTTTGTGCCTCCCAAACATCGGACGGCCGCATCTTGCCCGCCCGCACCCTGCGGATGTTTTGCTCTTCGAGCAGTTGCGCGGTTTTGACCGCGCCCTCGCGCACTCTGAGATTTTCACTGGCAAAGACCAGATCCAAGTAGAGCGAGATGGACTGGCCCAAGGAGCGAATGAGTTGCTGTTGCCAGTCATACCAGCCGATCTCTTTCTGCACGCGCGCCACCCGAAGTTCGGCCAGATTCGCGGCGGGACCGAAGCCCTTGAGCAAGGGTTGGGTGATGGTCAGGCCGAGAACCGAGGTGTATTCGGGGAAAAAGAGGGACGGCGGGATTTGAATATTGATGTCGTTGCGCGACTGAAGTTGGTTAAGGCCCAGCGAATATTGCGTCCCGAGCGGAGTTTTACCCCCGACTTGCCAATTGAGAGAGAAGGTCTCCGCGGTGAAAATGCGCGGATCATCAAAATCGGTGATCAGACCGCCCGTCGAAATATATTCCACCGCGTTTTGCGGCGTCTCGCTGTAGGCATATTGCGTGGAAAAGGACAATTGCGGATCGAAAGCTCCGCGAGCGAAACGAATCTGTTGCTGGCCAAGTTCAGGTTGCAGGCGCTGGATTTTGATATCGACATTGTTTGTCAGCGCCATAAGCACGACATCACGCATGCTCAGCTTTTTGGGCGGAGCCATGTCGCCCGCGGCGGCCAGAAAAATAGATTGCAGTCTGAAGGAAGGCAGTGCTTCGGGGGCTTCGGCTGGACCGGGCAAGGCAATCAGAGGCCGATCGGACGCGGCCACCTCATCCTTCAAGAGCGGCGCGTAGGTTTCGATTGGGTCCGGCAAGGAGCTGTCCGGTAGCGGGCCCGGGAGACCAAGTTCTGCAGAGTCCAACGGGGCAGCGGGAACAATCTCCTCTTCCGTAGCGGCGACTCGCCCGGACTGGGCTTCTGTCGCGATGGCAGGCGATCGAACGAGGGAGAGAAGGCCGAAAAAAGCGATGGGTGCGAGGCAGTTGCACGAGAGAATTCTAAACAAAGGGCGCAACATCGGAATCGATTTTAGTAACAGCCCGAACCCTCCTTGGCAATGACGACCCGCGAGCGTTGACTCACGAATCGATGCGTTCGTAATCGCATTATCGGCCAAGCCGACAGCGGCGGGTCCGGCCAGTCCGCCTGCGGTGTGTCCTCCGTGGGACCTAGGAGCGGCGTGTAGTCCCCGGCTCCACCCCCCGCGCAAAAATACCCGCCCAGTCCTTCTCCTGCGCTTGGAATCCCCAGCCTAACTACAACAAATACCCCGTCCTGCTTTGACCGCACACTTTTGTCCTAGTTTGAATACAACACCACATCTTTTGGAAATACTATTGACAGGGGACCGAGAAAGTTTTTGCGTTAGTAAGTTTTCTCAAGAAGTAAAAATCATACAACCGGTGGAAATGCTTCTCTATACCCGAAAAAAGTGAAAGGGTAAAAAAGCCCTACTGAGGAGGAAGGCTGGAAGCAAGATGGACCAAGCAAAATCAGGATTTACCGAGGGAGGCATCAGTGAGCTTGATGAACTGCTTCGCCAACCCCTTTCCCCAGAGCAATTCTACCGGGGCTATCTCGAGGTGCTATCCAAGCTGTCCGGGTTGCGCGGCGGCCACCTGTGGATGCTGCAGGGCCGCGAGTTTGTGCCCTTGGGCGGGTCGGACCGTAAGGATCTGCTCTACGACACCGATGAGGAGCAAAAGTCTTTTGTTCTCGAGCAGATTGGCCGCTGCGCGGCCCGGCAGCAGACGCTGGTAGTCGGGGCGAGCGCCGAGGGCAACCGCTGTGCCCACCAGCTATCCTTCACCCCCCTGCTTTTTGGGCGCGGAGGCGGGGCGGTGCAGGGCGCCCAAGTGAGTTGGTGGATCCCGGGCACCATCCATGGCACCAGTGAACATATCAGCGTCCTCGACGCATGCGGTGTATACGCGGCCCGCATCATGCGCTCGCAGAAGCTCGAGTCGATGTCCCAGATTTCGGACCAACTCCAGCAAATGACACTTTTTCTCGCCGAGATCACGGGTGCCACAGACTTGGAGTCTCTGGCCGTGGTAGTGGCAAACCGCGCGCGAGAAATTGTCGGCTGCGAACGAGCAGCGCTTATTTACGTAGAGAGCGACGGAGCTCTGCGGATCAGCTCTGTTTCAAGCGTGCCCTCTCCCGATCCACGCAGCGCCGTTGGGCGGACACTGCTTCAGTTGGCTGATAGCGCCAGAAGCGGAGGCCTGCCGGCAATCTTCAGAAAAGCAAACGAAAAGACAGAAGAAAAAGGCGATTTATCCGACTATTTTTACCATTCCCATATGGAGGAGGTCATGGTGCTCGCCATACAGCCTCCCGGGAGGCCCCTGTGCGGCCTACTGCTGCTGGAGTCGGCGAGAACAGGCCACTTCGAAAATTCAAGACAGCAGACCGCGTCTGCCATTGCCGCGCAGGCAGCGGGTATGTTATCAGCGACCCTATTCGCAGAGCAGATTCCCTTCCGAAGACATTTGCTCCGATTGGCCGCATGGAGGCAGCTACCTCATGCCGAAAAGAAACGCTGGATGCTAAGGCGTATCTGGATTCCGGCGGCAGCCGCTTTGGTGGTTGCAATACTGCCTTTACAGTTCCAAATTTCAGGCGATGCAAGGGTGGTGCCGCGTGAGCGGGCCATCGTTGTTGCCGAAGCTGAAGGTCGCATCGTCCGCGTGACTGCTCGAGATGGCAAGCCGGTGAAAAAAAATGACGTATTGCTCGAGATAGACAGTTCCGAAACGCGGAAACAGCTCGAGATTGCGGTTCAGGAAGAAGCGCGATTGCAAGCGGAGGCCGACCGGCTAATGACGCTTAACGAGAGAGCCGCGGCACAGATAGCCACCCTCCAACTGGACCGTGCGAGAAAGGAAAAAAAATACTGCGAGGAAGCGCTTGCCAAGACGTCGGTGCGCAGCCCGATCGATGGCATCATCATGACCCCTGATCTGGCGACCCGCCAAGGTGATGCTGTGCTGCCGGGAACCCAACTCGCCATGGTTGGAGATCCTACTTCTTGGAACTTGGAGATCAGTTTGCCGGAAACCGACATTGCCGTGTTGCTCAAGCGTCTGCAATCCGGTGCGCAGATTCCTGTCACTTACCTTCTGAACTCGCTTCCACAAAGGCGGCTCCAGGCAATTATCAGCGATACCGATGCCGTTTCCTCTGCCTCGGAGGTTATGTCTGGGCGCAACGTTTTCCGGGTTACCGTGCCCCTGCCACAGGATGCCGAGTTTGCCTCCCTTTTCAGGGCGGGCTATACAGGAAGAGCCCGTTTGACGATCGGAAGGCGACCCTTGATTTATTTGACCACGCGGCGCTTCGTCAACTGGGCAAGAACACATGTTCTATTCTAAATACATCATTTTCAGCGCAATCGTCGCCTTGGCTCTGCTGTGCGGGTCACCGGGGTTGTCAGCCGCCGATTCCGTAACTTCCGCTGGCTTATCCGAAGCGGGCTTGCAGGTCGAGGGACTGATCGGGCCCGAGCAGGAGATAGACTTGGCCTCGCCGAGCGAAGGATTGATCGTCGAAATTCTCGCACCCGAAGGTTCACGCGTCGAAAAGGGAGCAATCATTGCGCGTTTGGCCGACGAAGAGGAACAGATTCTTTACAGGACCGCCGAGCTGCAGAGCAGAAAACTGCAGGAGGATCTCCGGGCAATGGAAAGGCTCTACAACGAAAAAGCCGCGAGCCGCGACGACTATAAGCGCGCATTGCTTGACGCTCAGAGGGCGGAGGCGGAGAGGGATCTTCAGTCAATTCGCTTGAAAAAAAGAAAGATTACCGCCCCGTTCGACGCGTACATCCTCAGGCTCCTCAAGCAGCCCGGTGAATCAGTCCAGAGCATGGAAACGTTTGGCGAACTAGTTGCGACCGACCGCCTGCATGTCACGGCGTATGTCGATGCGGAATACCTCGGGCGCATCGACGTCGGATCACAGGCTTTGATCTTGACGACCGATTCCTCGGAACCGGTAGAGGGTGCAGTTATCATCAGCGATCCCGTGCTTGATCCGGGCGGCAAGGTTTTCCGTGTGCGCGTCCGAGCGGAGGATCCCTCGAGAAGGTTGGTGCCTGGAACCCGGGCCAAGATGATATTGCCTGCCGTGCAAGCCACGGCACAAAACTAATTCCGCACGACCATGCCGGCGACCGATCTGCCAGTCCAAGCACCGTCTGGCGACGAGGGCAAGCTTCCAGAGTTTACATTCAGGCGCGAAGCCAACGTTCCCGCTCTTCGGCGTGACTTGAAGATCATCCGCGTTTCATTTCGTCGAAGGAAAGCGTGGGTCGTCAAAGACCCCGTGTCCCTGCAGTATTACCGTTGGGGAGAGCGCGAACACAGCTTGGCCATGTCGCTGGACGGCAAGCGAAGTTTGGGCCAAATCGCCGAAGATCTACGCAAGACGCACCCCGAAATGCGTGTGGAAGAGAGCGATCTACAGACCACACTGAACCTTTTTCTTCTCACCGGCCTGCTGCAGACAGAAGCGACGGCGGCCCGTCAATTGCACGAAAACGTGAAGCAGCGAAAGGCCGCCCGTTTGCGCAAGACGAAATGGCTGGGCATCGCATCCAAACTCATCACGTTCAAGATCACGCTTTTCGATCCGGATCTCCTCCTGCTTCACATGTCGAGGCGGATCTCCTTTATCTGGTCGCGCGGTGCGCTGTTTGTGCTTCTTGCCATGATGGCGGTGAGTGCTTGGCTGCTTTTTTCCGATGCGGGCCAACTAACCGAACGCATGCCCGACATTCTCGGGTGGCAAAATTTGCTGATCCTCTGGCTTGTAATGATTGCGGTGAAAGTCGTACACGAGTTCGGCCACGGGCTTTCCTGCAAACATTACGGAGGTGAGGTCCATGAAATGGGTGCCATGTTCATTATTTTTTCGCCCTTCCTTTTTTGCAATGCAACCGACAGTTGGACATTTCGGGAAAAAAAGCAGCGCTTGATTGTCACTTTCGGTGGAATTTATCTGGAGTTCTTTTTGGCGGCAGCCGCCGCGGCCCTTTGGGTGCTGACGCCGTCAGGGCTATTCAACCAGATTTGCTTCAATGTTATGTTGGTTTGCAGCGTGATGACGATTTTTTTTAATGTAAACCCGCTGATGAAGTTCGACGGTTATTATGCGCTCTCGGATTTCCTCGAGATACCCAACCTCAAGGAGCGGGGAGACAAGGCCCTGGTTTCGCGCCTGGCCGGGTTTTTCACCGGAGGGGAAGGTGTATTGCGCGATCCACTTGTCGAGAGCACCAAAGGCATTGTGCTGACCTATGCGTTAGCCAGCTATGCTTGGACTTTCACCATCGCATACAACATACTATGGGCGATCGGGGGTATGCTTCAGCCTTACGGTTTGGACCGTTTGGCCCAAAGCGTGGCCGGCTTGGTTCTGCTTGTGGGGATTGTCGCTCCGCCTTTCATGGTGGGAATGCACATCAAGCACCTCTTCAAAGGAGACGAATCGGGGGTTCTGAAACGCCGAGTTTTGCGTCGTGGCATGTTGGCCGCTTTGGTGCTGGCTGCTGTTCTAAACATCCCTTTGCCGGTGCACATACGAAGCGCGTGCGCTATTGATTCCGCCCATCGTATACGTGTCACTGCGAGTGTGGACGGCTACGTCCGCAAAGTGGCAGTAGATGACGGACAACAAGTGAAAACGGGCGAAGTTCTTGGAGTCCTTGAGAACCCGCGCCTTGAAATCCAACTTGCGACTCTCGAATCTGAAACGCTTGCGGTGCGAACGCAATTTGATGTGGCGGCTCAACAAGGCAGTAAATCCAACTTGAGTTCGCTGCGCGGGTTGGCGGCGCAATTGGAGGCCGCCATGGCAAAGATGCGACAAGATGCCCAAGGCCTCAAATTGCAGTCACCAGTGGACGGACAGGTTATAGGGCGCGATTTTTCAATGATGGAAGGTCGCCTCTTGCGGCGCGGCGAATTGTTCTGCGAAGTAATCCCCGAGGATCCCTTGGTGGTTGTGTTGGCGCTTGATGAACTCAGCGCGGGGAAAGTCGGACCCGGACAGAAAGCCGAGTTCAAATTGCGGTCGCTGCCCGGTGCAAGTTTTCACGGCAGCGTGCTCTCGGTGGAGGCAGCGCCCTCGACAACCTTTCCACACGAGGCGCTCGGACAGCATGCCGGCGGGACCGTGCCGATCACAATGACAGCCAGCCAGACTCCCGGCGGTTCGGCGCAAGCGATGCCAACGGGAACGATTTACAAAGCGCGCGTCGCCATCGACAACCCCGACGGTATTCTCCGACCCGGCATGAGCGGACGCCTGCGCATCGATTGCGGCAAGCGACCCTTGGGCAGGATTATGTGGGATGGCATCACATCGATGATCCGCACGGATTTCCGGTTATGAATGCGCTGGCGGCAACAGTTCCAAGATAAAGGCGTGGTGCAAAAAGTGGAGGCCACCAACCAGAGTCTCGGCTCCGGTTTCGTGCGGGATAGCCGCTATGATTTCGCGAAGAGTGGCGCGGCCGTCGCTCAAGCGCAATAGCTCCAGCATATAGCGGCTGAGAGTGAAGCTCTGCGGTTCGAGTACCCCATGGATCTCTACTTCCACCGTAGCCAACGCGTCCCAAGGTTCACCCAAGGGTTGGAGCTTGAAAAGCGGGAGAAAGCGGCCGACAGGAGTCCAATCCAGCAACGCCCCGGGCTCGCGCCACGGTGGTTCGGCCGGCACCTCGCGGGTGAAAACCATTTCGAAGCTGGCGGGCTGGAGGTAAGAATCAAGGAGGGAGGCCAATGCGGGAAGACTGAACGCGGCCAACAGCCCGGTGCCTCCGCCAGCGAGGGCTCGAGTCAAATAGCGTGATGTGAGGGTGGTGGCCCGCAGGTGAAGACCAGCACGAGCCGCTTGGTCGACCCAATCCGATGCGGAAAAGGCTCCTGCTCCGGACGGGCCGAACTCGGCCGCCAAGTCTTCGGGAGAAGCGCAAGCGAACCCTCCTATGGCAGCCAGCAAAGAATGCACCTGCGGCGCATCAGGCGAGGCACGGTCGAGTCCAAAAGAGGCCAGTGCCGCGTCGATTCTCCCCGCGGGATGTGCGCTGCCACGCAGCATCACGTAGAGACTGCCGTCCGGGGCACAGGCGGCAGAAAGATTACCCCACGCCCCGTCTATATTCCCGGCCTGGTGCAGAACATCGTGGGCGATGACCGCGTTGAAGTTTCCCCCGATCAATTCGCCCAGCGCCGGCTGATCGATTTGAGCATACTCGATGCGCAGGTTTCGCAGGCGGCGGCGGGTCGCCGCCGTTTTCGCCGCCCGCACACGCCGGGCCGAGTGGTCAAAAGCCACGACTTCGGCATCTTTGAGGCTGGCGGCTAGAAGGAATGCCTCTGGAAGCGTCGCGGATAAAATTCTTACCGGTTCCGCGACGACCAAGCAGGACCGGCCGGCCCCGAGGATCCAAGGCAATGGTGTGGGCCTCCATGGCCCATCGGGAGTCCTCTTGCGCCGCTTGCGCCGCTCACCCTCTGCGGCCTCCTCTTTCGCCTCGGCGGGCTTGCGTGCCATCGGTTGGCTCAGGGTTGGCTGAGGATGGCTCTTCCGCTCAGCCGGCGTGGCCGTTGGAGGCCGGCACGAGGACTCCCAGTTTGCCTAGATTCTCGAGCGCGCCGTCATACAGCCGCTCGACGACGTATCGTCCGCGCTCGATATCTTCGATCGGCTGATTGTTTTCGTTGAGCTGATACTCCTTGTTGTGCAGCGATTCGATGAGGGCGTCTATGATCGCCCCCCGATCCCGTGTTCCGTCGCAAAAGGTGATGAGCTTGGCCACGAAAGGATCGGCATTGAGCATATCCAAGCGGTTGGAACTGACGCGCTGCATCCGCGATGCTTGCCATCTTGAGAGAGGAAGTGTTTCAGGATGTTCGCCCGCGGTGCGGCGGCTGGCAGAACCGATGGTAAAATCAGCCATTTTTTTGAAATAACCGTGAATGAGGATCCGTGCGAGATCATTACGCACCGCCTCGGCGTCCTTGTCTTGGAATTGCTCGGTGAAATCCTGGGCGGTTTCCTCGACGATTTCGCGCACCGGCTTGGATCCGCGGCCGAGCGAGGCGACGCGGGTGAAGAGATCTGCCGTGATCGGCTCATTGACGGTGAGTTCGTTCCCGGCGACACCGATGAAAACAGCTGGTTGGCCTTCGGCGTAAGGTGTTTTAAGTGCAATGAGCGAGTTGATCTCCAAGTCATCGAGACATTTCGGGTCGACATTACGATTAAGCACGACTTCAGGGTGGCAGAGGAGGGTGCTGCGGAACATCCGGTTGCGCACGAAATCCATGTATTGTTCGGTGGCCAGCAAGTTCAGGTTGAGTGATTTGAGCGTCTTGGCCGCCTCGGCAGGCATATTGTCGACGACCATCGTCGCCGGTTCGGCATCCCCGAGGTATTGCAACTGGTGGGCGGCCGCGACCTTGAGAAACTCGGTGAAATACAGCGCGTCGTTCTCATCCTCGAAAAACTCGTGGGCAATGTAGCCATCGTCCACATTTTTGAGCAGTTCAAGTTCTTGGCGCAGGTATTTTCCGTAGGGCGTTTCATCACTGCAGGACTCGGCGAGAAACTTGATAAGCGCTTTGCCTTGGGCAACTTTAGCCGGCGCCTCCTTCAGCCCCGAGGTATGCATGAGCATCATGTCACGCAGAGCGCCGCGCATACGCCAGCCGGGCAGGACATTGTAGCTGATGTAGGCCAGCCCATGCGGCTTGAGGTTCTCCTTGGTGATGCGCAGAATGGCTTCTTTCACGTTGTCGGGCACCCAAGAGTACATGCCGTGGGTGATAATATAGTCGAATTGCCCGAGATCTTCCCCGATATTCGCGATATCAGCTTGGATGAAGCGCACATTCTTGAGCCCGGTGGCGGCCAGAGTTACCTCGGCGTCCTGGATTTGCTTGGCCGAGTAGTCGATCCCGACAAAATCGGCATCGGGAAAGATTTGGGCCATGGCCAACAAATTGGTCCCGCTGCTGCAGCCAAGCTCCAGAACGCGGGCGTGATCGGGGGCCGCGGCGGGAAGCGAAAAAATGCGGCCGATAGCGCCAAGCCGGCCGATGTGTGTAGCCGGGAAGGTGTAGGGCGGGTAGGGAAGCGTATCGTAAGCGTTGAGTTCGGTTATATTGTCCATGGCTTAAGGTTGCTGATAGTTGGAATATGCGTGCTTGATAGTTTGAAAATGCGTGCTAGAGGCTAAATGCTCTTGCGTTCTAATGAAACCAACATTTAAAATTTAATGCAACCCGGAAATTGACGATCAGGAGCCATCGGCGCGTATCCATGAGCAGGAGTTGACTGCGCCTACCCATCATTTGTTCCAGTAAATCCCGCGGTGATGAAAAGCTCCTTGATCCGGTTCTCCATCTCCCCGCGCGCACAGTAGATCTCGTCGTAGATCTTCTGTTCCCCGCCCTCCAAGCTTGTCCTGCCTCAGACGGAATGACCTGATGGACTGAATGGGCTAAGCTACGGGCAAACCCGAAAGGAACCCCGTAGCATGAACCAAACAAGACCGACCAAGCCCGAAGCCCCCGCCCCCCGCC
>Ga0247843_1007629_pt1 | contig 13163 bp, 14 predicted proteins | sample LaCruzMarch2017__FD_192420 | JGI IMG/M metagenome (GOLD analysis project Ga0247843, IMG submission 192420) | Freshwater microbial communities from meromictic Lake La Cruz, Castile-La Mancha, Spain - LaCruzMarch2017_8m | ecosystem: Environmental > Aquatic > Freshwater > Lake | place: Spain...
TAAGAATTTTCACGATTTGGACTTCTGAGAATTTTGATTTTTTCATAACTAAAACAATTTAAATTTAATGATTTTAAATTGTCTGAAAAACTGGGAAGTTTACCAAAGCAAGTGTTCATATAGCAGCATTGAACCATCATCCAAAATGGACCAACATGTACAACACCGTAACCGTCGAGTTAAGTACACACGACGAAGGAAACATCGTTACCGAAAAAGACAGGCAGTTGGCACAGCGATTAGACGCCATTTTAGGGTATAGGTTGGAATAAGAAATGGTAGGGGTAAAATCTTACGTATTCAATAAAATCCGATCTTTTATTTTTAAAATATACCAATATTTGGTATATTTGTAAAAATTAAAAAATCATGAGTAAGAACACATCGATTACGTTGGGTAGTTATTTTGATCAATTTATTCAAAGTATTTTAAGGGAAGGACGGTATAAAAACACAAGTGAAGTTGTTCGTGCAGGATTGAGACTACTTGAAGAAGAAGAACAAAGAATAATTGCTTTGCGTCATGCAATTGACGAAGGTATTAACAGTGGGTTAGCAGAGGACTTTGATCCGGATGAACATTTGAGAACATTAAAGGCAAAAAGAAAATAAATGGCGCAGTTTAAATTAACAAACAATGCCGTTAAGGATTTATCTGATATCTGGAATTACACCTTGGATGCCTGGTCTGAAAGTCAAGCAGACAAATATTATAAGTTAATTATCAATGCATGTACTGCAATCTCTAAAAAGCCGCAAGAAGGCAAATTATATAAAGAAATTCACCCAAATTTGAAGGGTAAAAAAGCCTCAAAGCACATCATTTTCTATCGGATATTGGAAGATAAATCAATTGAAATTACTAGAATCCTTCATGAGAGAATGGATTTGAAGAATAAATTAACTCCATTGCCACCTTCGGAGGTAAAATAAGAAACCCACTTAACATCTTTGACAATAGCGGACTTCAGATCAAGTTTGATAAAAAAGAGAAGCGCTTGATTATGTCGGTTTATCACAAGAAGCAATTAAAAGATAAATTCATGTTACTTTCCTTAGACCATGTTAAAATGAAAAACGGGGAACAAGGATATAAGTTGACCATGCGTAGAATCGTATGAATCCAGCCTTAATCGACTTCATCCAACACCTATACCCTCCCTTTTCAGCCATTCTGTCATACAACTGAAAAAGGCACAAGCCTTGTAAGATTCAACCCGTGAAACACGAACATTTCGATAAACGCCTTTGGCCCTATGCCCTCCCCGGTGCCTTTATCCTTGCGTTCCTTTGGTTAATTCAATGGGCGCAGCATTTATTTGCCCAGCCATTTTATAAATACGGTATTTTACCAAGAACCCTAGAAGGCTTGAAAGGCATCCTGTTTATGCCGCTAATTCATGACAAATTCGATATCAACCACCTGTTTAACAATTCCATCGCTTTTCTATTGCTTTCTACCCTACTCGCGTATTCATACCGAAAAGTGTTTCTTCCCGTATTACTGATCAGTTGGCTTTCTTGCGGCATCCTCTTGTGGGGTTTTGCAGAAAATCATGGGTCCTATCACATTGGCATTAGCGGCGTGATTTACTCCTTGTTTTCTTTCCTTTTTGTATCGGGAATTATTCGCCGTTATTTTCCGCTACAAGCCTTATCGTTTTTGGTGGTCTTTCTTTACGGCAGTTTGATTTGGGGGATTTTCCCCATTGACCAGCACATTTCTTGGGAAGGACATCTAGCGGGTTTCGTGAGTGGGATTATCCTCGCGGTTGTATTTCGTAAGCAGGGACCCGTTCGTCCGAAATATCAATATGAAGTAGAGCGCGAATTAGGCATTGATCCCCCAGACTTAGAAGGAGAATGGTTGCGTCGTATGCAAGAACAAGAAGAAAAATCAGACCCCTTGATTATAACGTATCAATACATTCCTAAGCGTGCTGAGCCGGTAGCTACACCTCCGGACGTTCATACGCAATCAAACTCGCCGTCCCAGGACCAAGCGCCATCGGATCCGAACCAAGAAAATCAACCGTAACCAAGGCTCCCGTTTGCACGTGAATGTTGGCGCCTGTTAACCAGGTCAAGCATTCTGATATGCCGTCGTTGTGCCCAATATAAAGCCTATGATCTTGCGCCTCGTTCGAAAGCATCCGTTTCCATTGCTCAAGGGGAGCCAAGTAAAGCTCCTCTGAAAAGGTTATTGGAAGTAAGGGATTACAAGCCATCGCTGTTTCTCGGGTACGTTGTGCAGTAGAACAGTGAATTGAGGTGATTGGAAGTAGGTTCAATAATTCCTTAAGTTCCGCCACTTGTTTGATTCCTTTCGGTGCCAAGCGCCGATCGATATCTTTACCGCTCCATGCCTCACGCTCCGTTTTTGCATGCCTTAAAAAATACCACCTCATAGGCTTTGATTTTTCAATAAGCGTTCATTGAGCAGTTTCAAATGCGGTAGATTTAAGTGGTTTTCTAACACAACCAAATGATCCATCCGATGCGCATCTGTTCCCACGAAATCCACGGTAAATTGATCCAACATACGCTCTGCTTGTTTTTTAACATCCGGACCATAATGTCCCGTTAAAGAATTCAAGTTGAGTTGAATGTTTACCCCCATCGCACGGTATTTTTCCGCGGAGGCTAAGGATCCATGAAAATAGACGTAGCGTTCAAAATGTGCTAAAATCGGGGTGTAGCCCTTGTCTATGATCCGTTGAAAGGTTTCTATCTCAAATACGGGTGCATTCACAAAACTAAATTCAACCAAGACATAGCGCTGGGGGCCAAAAGATAAGAGCGGAGTGTTTTCTAAGCGGTTTAGAAAGTGATCATCCAAATAATATTCTGCCGCCAACTCCACCCGGATCGTTAATCCCGCTGCATCCATTGCCTGGGTAAGCTCCAAAAACCTAACCTGAAGGTCGGCCTCCGAATTGGGGTACATATCCATTTTGATGTGTGGCGTAAGGATGCATTTTTGATAGCCCAACTCCTGCATTTTACTTAGCATCGCAAGCGATTCTTCCATCGTGCGCGCACCATCATCCACTCCAGGTAAAAAATGGCTATGCATATCCGTGTTAAACCATGATAAATTCAAGGGAGGGTGTAAATGCTGCGAGTTAGACCTAGAAAAAATTCGCGACAACCAGCCCATTAGCCGTACATTTTCTTGTAATAATCTAAGTATGCTCCAGAAGTCACATGCGCAATCCAATCCGGATTATTCAAGTACCAATCTATGGTTTTGGATAAGCCTTCTTCGAACGTAATAGACGGTTTCCAACCGATTTCTTCTTCCAATTTTGATGCATCAATCGCGTAACGCATGTCGTGCCCAGCACGGTCTTTAACAAAGCGAATCAACCCGCGCGAAGTACCTTCGGTGCGTTCCAATTTCACATCCATCAAGTCACACAAGCGATGTACTAAATCTAAGTTGGTCCATTCATTAAGCCCTCCAACATTATAGGATTCCCCGAGTCTACCTTTGTGGAAAATCGCATCAATGGCTGCCGCATGGTCCTCCACCCATAACCAATCGCGCACATTAGATCCTGCACCATACACAGGCAAGTCTTTACCGTGAACGATGTTATTGATCATAAGCGGGATCAGTTTCTCTGGAAAGTGATGACTGCCGTAGTTGTTTGAACAATTCGACATTTTAACGGGCATACCATACGTATGAAAATAAGCCATCACAAAATGATCAGAAGCGGCCTTTGACGCTGAATACGGACTGCGCGGGTCGTACGGTGTTTCTTCGGTAAAATATCCCGTTTCACCTAAACTTCCATACACCTCATCGGTAGACACATGATGGAACACGTGATTTGATAAATCTACTCCCCAACAGGTACGTGCTGCTTCTAACACATTAACGGTTCCCAGTACATTCGTTTTTACAAATTCTAAAGGTCCTTCAATGGATCGATCCACATGGGATTCTGCGGCTAAATGAATAACATCCGTGATTTGATAGGTCTCAAACACCGAGCGCACTGCGTCTAAGTCCTGAATATCAACTTTTACGAATTGATAATTAGGTAAATCCGCTACATCGCTTAAATTTTCTAAATTCCCGGCATAGGTCAACTTATCTAGATTGATCAGTTGATACATGGGGTAGGTGGTCAACAACCGACGTACTACGTGGGATCCAATAAACCCGGCGCCTCCTGTAACTAAAATTCGTTTTTGAAACTCCATCACAAACTCCAATAAACTAGCGAATTAATTTTCCCTTTATAGATTCCTTTAACATCGATAAATACCCCTTGACCATCCTTCAATAAGCCCTTGAAATACGGTTCATCTAAGGCCGCATATTCGCGGTGGTTTACTGCAACAATAATGGCATCATATTGGGTTCCGGGTTGTTCAATCAGCCCAACGCCATATTCATGCATCATTTCTTCTGAAGAGGCATGTGGGTCCACTAAATCAACCGACATCTGAAAGGATTTCAACTCGTTTACGATATCTATCACCTTAGAATTTCGAATATCCGATACATCTTCTTTAAAGGTAGTACCCATAATTAAGGCCCGTGCCTCTTGAATAATTTTCCCTTGAGCAATGACACGTTTCACCGCTTGCTTAGCGATGTAAAAACCCATGGAATCATTCACGTAACGTCCACTGGTTATAACTTTCGAATGGTATCCTGCTTGTTGAGCGCGGTGGGTTAAGTAATATGGGTCTACGCCGATGCAATGTCCACCCACTAAGCCCGGTGAAAATTTCAGGAAGTTCCACTTTGTTCCAGCCGCCTCTAATACATCGTAGGTATTGATGTTTAGCTTATTGAAAATGATCGATAACTCATTGATAAGTGCAATGTTAACGTCTCGTTGCGTATTTTCAATAATTTTTGCCGCTTCAGCTACTTTAATGGTTGGCGCACGGTGTACCCCAGCATCTACGACCATTTCATATACTTGAGCAACCGCTTCAAGTGCTTCCGGGGTGGAACCTGAAACTACTTTAACAACGTTTTGCAGTGTATGTACTTTATCTCCTGGATTAATTCGTTCTGGAGAGTACCCCACGAAAAAGTCTTCATTGTATTTGAGTCCTGAAACCCGTTCTAAGATAGGAATGCAATCTTCTTCGGTACAACCGGGGTAAACAGTAGATTCAAAAACTACACAATCTCCTTTTTTCAAGGTCTTTGCAACAGTTTCTGTAGCGGATAGCAAGGGTTTAAGGTCTGGTAGATTTGAGGCGTCGATTGGTGTGGGAACGGCAACAATATAGAAGGATACGGAATCCAAATCCGGGAGCTGATGCGTGAACGTTATATCACACCCTTCAAATGCTTCCGAATCCAACTCATTGCTTGGGTCGATGCCGCGATTCATTAAGGCAATACGATCTGCATTGATATCGAATCCAACCACCTTTAGTTTACGCGCAAAGGCTAAGGCAATTGGTAAACCCACATATCCTAAACCGATTACCGCAAGGGACTCTTGCTTCGATAGCAACTGTTCTATGTTTAAATTACTCATGGTCATTTCCTTGTATAATTGCCTGTTCGTCTCTTACCTTATAAATTCGTTCAATGATATCAACCACTTTCAACCCTTCGAGTGCATTCGTGGTAGCAGAAGTTCTACCTTTCAAGGTATCTATTACGTTACCCATGACATAGTTATGATTCGCCGCAGAGCCTTTATACGCTCCGTAATCGTTTGCGGGGTTTGATGCATTCAAGGTTGGCATCTCGTAATCCTTAACATTACAAACTTCTACTTCATTCATGTATTGTCCGCCGATCTTCACGCTTCCCTTACTGCCAATAATCGTTAAGGAACTCTCTAAATTTTGATTAGCAACCGCGGTTGAATAATTTATGCAACCCATACCGCCATTTAAAAACTTAAAACTCACAAAGCCGGAATCTTCAAAATCCGTTGAATCCCCGTGATTAAAATCAGCAAATTTTCCTTGAATTTGTTCGATATCTCCGAATAACCAATACATAATATCTATAAAATGAGAAAACTGGGTAAACAAAGTCCCCCCGTCTAAATCGCTAGATCCTTTCCATCCACCTTTCTTGTAATAGCGCTCATCCCGATTCCAGTAACAATTTACTTGCACCATATAGATTTCTCCTAATACGCCATCCTCTACTACCGATTTAATCCATTCCGATGGCGGTGAATACCTGTTTTGCATGACACAAAAAACCTGTCGATTCATCTGCAATGCGGTGTAGATTACTCGTTCACAACTCTCTTTGGTAAGTCCCATAGGTTTTTCAACCACAACGTGTTTTCCTGCCTTCAATGCAGCAATGGCTTGTTCGGCATGTAATCCATTTGGTGTACAGATATTTACTACATCAAAATCCAACCCTGAATGTAATAATTCCTCCATGGTATTTAGATGAGGAACGGCGTAAGTCGCTGTATCGCACGCTTCCATCGACCGAACATCACACATGGCAACCAATTCGGCCTCTGCATCTCGCTGGATCATTTCTGCATGGCGCTTACCAATATGACCTGCACCGACGACGGCGAACTTTATTTTTTCTTTATTATTCATCATGAAATACGTTGTACTTGTTCATTTAATAGCTCATAGACCTGATTAGTCTCTGGACAGGTAGCGCGGTTGTTATCATCAAACTGCAAGCGATGTCCATATTCGCTCACCCAACCAATTTGTCTACCGGGATTTCCAACAATCAAGGCATATGGCTTCACTGCTTTGGTGATTACCGTTCCTGCGCCGATCAAGGAAAAAGTGCCAATTTCATTACCACACACCACGGTGGCATTGGCTCCAATACTCGCTCCTTTCCGCACGACAGTTTGTGCATACTGATCTTTTCGAATCACATGACTTCGCGGGTTGATCACATTAGTGAATACCATGGAAGGCCCTAGAAACACATCATCTTCGCAAACAACACCGGTGTAGATGGATACATTATTTTGAACTTTAACATTTTTCCCAAGCACAACTCCAGGAGAAACCACAACGTTTTGTCCAATATTACACCCTTCACCAAGGTGTGAATCCGGCATAATATGCGAGAAATGCCAGATTTTAACCCCTTTACCAATGTGGCAACCGGCATCAACTACGGCAGTATCGTGTACAAAATAATCCATCATTTTTGATTATAAGCGTCAAAATTCTTGTGCTCCATCGCATAAAGCTCCTCCGTGCTCAAGCCTTTAAAATATTCATAGGTTAAGGCTAATCCTTCTGCCCTCCCTACTTTCGGCTTCCAACCCAATAAGGAGGTAGCCAGTGAAATATCCGGTCGACGTTGTTTAGGGTCGTCAACGGGCAAGGGTTCAAAAACGATTTTTTCATCGGTTTTCGTAAGTTGGATAATTTCTTCGGCAAAATCTAACATGGTAATCTCGTCTGGATTCCCAAGATTCACAGGCTGCACATAGTCACTCATTAATAAGCGATAAATGCCTTCAACCAAATCATCCACATAGCAAAAGGATCGCGTTTGGGAGCCTTCTCCAAAGACCGTAAGATCCTCGCCTCGTAAGGCCTGACCAATGAATGCGGGTAAAACACGTCCATCATTTAATCTCATTCTTGGACCATAGGTATTAAAAATACGGGCGATTCGGGTCTCAAGTCCATGAAAGGTATGATAGGCCATGGTCATGGCTTCTTGAAAACGTTTTGCTTCGTCATATACTCCTCTAGGTCCTACTGGATTCACATTACCCCAATACGATTCAGTTTGGGGATGAACCTCTGGGTCTCCGTATACTTCGGAGGTAGAAGCAATCAGAATGCGTGCATTTTTTTCTTTAGCCAATCCCAAACAATGGTGAACCCCCAGGGATCCAACCTTTAACGTTTGAATTGGGATCTTTAAATAATCGATAGGGCTTGCTGGAGAGGCAAAATGCAAGATATAATGCAATTCACCAGGAATATGAATAAATTTAGAAACATCATGGCGATAGAATTCGAAGTCTGCTAAGGGCAACAAATGTTCAATATTCGCCATTCTCCCTGTGATTAAATTATCCATTCCAATCACATGAAATCCTTCACGAATGAAGCGATCACACAAATGTGAGCCTAAAAATCCAGCTGCACCGGTAATCAATATGCGTTGCTTAGTTTTCATCTTCCAATACTAAAATAATCAAATCCTTCAGCCCGCACTTCTTCTGGTTCAAAGATGTTCCGGCCATCAAAAATCACATGTTGATTCATGTTCTTACGCATCACGGCAAAGTCTGGACTTCTAAACACAGACCATTCCGTGCAAATTATTAACCCGTCCATCGTTTCCAAGGCTTGATAAGGATTCAGCGCATAGCGTACGCGATCGCCAAATTGTGTTGCCACGTTATCCATTGCTTCCGGATCATACACGGTTACGGATGCCCCGGCATCCAAAAGCGCTTGTATTAAGTATAAAGCTGGGGCCTCTCTAATGTCGTCGGTATCTGGCTTAAAACTTAAGCCCCATATCGCAAGCTTTTTGTTGGTCAGATCTTGATGAAAATACGTTTTTATTTTCGGTAGTAAGATGGTTTTTTGCTTGTCATTCACGCGCATAACGGCATCTAACAGTTGAAAATGAAACCCTTCCATCACCCCACTGTGATGCAAGGCTTGAACATCTTTAGGAAAGCAGGAACCTCCATACCCCATTCCTGGAAATAGAAACCGTTTTCCAATGCGTTCATCGGATCCCATCCCTAAGCGAACGGCATCTACATTTGCCCCTACACGCTCGCAAAAATTTGCAATCTCATTCATGAAGGTGATTTTGGTAGCTAAGAACGCATTTGATGCGTACTTCGTAAGTTCAGCGGATTTCTCATCCATAACCAGAATGGGATTTCCTTGACGAACAAAGGGTTTGTACAAGGATTCCATGACCTTAATGGCTCGTTGATCAGACGCCCCGATAACAATTCTATCCGGTTTCATGAAATCTGTTACCGCAAAACCTTCCCGTAAAAATTCAGGGTTTGATACCACACTAAAATCAACCCTTGCGTGCTTCGCAACGTGTTCTTTTACTAACTCAGCAGTACCAACAGGAACCGTACTTTTATCAACAATTACTACGTATTGGCTCAATAAAGGTCCGAGCTCATCGGCAACATTCAAAATATAGGTTAAATCTGCTTGGCCGTCTGCACCAGGAGGCGTGGGTAGGGCTAAAAAAATAAGCGCTGCACCTGCTATTCCATCAACTAAACTCGAAGTAAAATGTAAGCGGCCTTCAGTCAAATTACGTTCGATCAATACCGATAAGTTTGGCTCATAAATCGGTGTAATTCCTTGTTTTAATGTGGTGATTTTCGCTTCATCGATGTCTACGCACGTAACCGTATTTCCTGTTTCAGCCAAACATGTACCTGTAACAAGACCTACATATCCTGTTCCAATAACAGCTATTCTCATAATTGCTTAAAAAAGGATTGAACAGTGGTAACAATGTAATCGCGTTGATCTTGTTTCATTTCCGTATGCATGGGTAAACTAATCACGCGTTCCGTAAGATAGTCGGTCACCGGTAAGACCAAGGAATCGGAACCGAAGGCGCTAAACATAAGCTGGCGATGTGCAGGAACCGGATAATAGATCATGCTCGGGATCTCTCGTTCCGCTAAATATTCATGCAGTCGATCTCTAAGCTCAGGATTCACCTGCAAGGTATACTGATGATACACGTGTGTGGAATATGCTTTTCTAACAGGGATTGTTATCCCAGGAATGGATTGAAATGCGGAATCATAGTGAGCCGCGAGGTTTTGACGCGCATCATTGTATGAATCTAGGTGTTGCAATTTAATTCGCAATACGGCGGCTTGCACGGAATCCAACCTTGAATTACATCCCACTTGATCGTGATAATACCGCTTACTTTGTCCATGATTAGCAATCATCCGAAGCTTAGACGCGAGTTCATCGTCATTGGTCATCATGGCTCCGCCGTCCCCAAAACACCCCAAATTTTTACTTGGGAAAAATGAAGTGCATCCGACATGTCCGATTGTACCGGTTTTTTCGACATCCCCCGATGAAAAATAATAATCGCAACCAATGGCTTGTGCGTTATCTTCAATCACATACAGGTTATGGACGTTGGCAATGCGCATAATCTCCTCCATGTTTGCCGCGTGACCGTATAAATGCACCGGTACAATTGCTTTGGTTTTGGGAGTGATGGCTTTCGCTAGGGAAATCGGGTCCATGCAAAATGTTTCCGCATCCACCTCAACAAATACAGGCGTTAATCCCAATAAGGCAATAACCTCCGTAGTTGCAATGTAGGTAAATGAAGGCGTAATGACCTCATCACCCGGTTGCAGTCCAAAGCCCATCATGGCGATTTGAAGGGCGTCTGTACCGTTGGCACATGGAATCACATGCTTTACACCGAGGTACTCCGACAACTCTTCTTGAAATGTTGAAACCTCGGGGCCATTAATAAACTGGGCCTTAGTAATAACGGATTGAATTGCGGCATCTACTGAGGGTTTAATGCGCTCGTACTGAGCAATCAAATCAACCATTTGAATTTTATTCATTCACTTTGTTTTGAATTACAAAAGTAGGTAAAATCATCGGTTCTCATAACCTACTTACGACAGGAATCCTTAATAAAACCAAAGATTATTACCTATCTTTGCTTCATGTGGAAAAGAACACTCCCCATCTTATTTATGGCCCATTTTGCAAACGGACAAGTAACGCTTGCTGATACAGCCGCTGAAGCACGTGTGTTGGTAAGTATTCATTATGCTACCGGTTGGACCGGTGGGGATATGGTGAATCGTTACGGATATTTAAACCTTGTTGGATTTAGCGGTGGATATAAATTTCGAAACAATTGGTTTTTACTTGGTGATGCTAATTTTATGTTTGGCAGCCAAGTAAAAATACCCGCGTTATTAGATGGTCTTAAAGATTCATTCGGCAACATTACCGATGTAAATGGCGACCCCGCAACAGTGAGTGTATTGACGAGGGGCGTATTGGTGAATGCGCAAATTGGCAAATTAATTCCATGGAGCAAAAGGAATCAAAACTCAGGGATAATGGTGCATTTTGGGGCTGGTTATCTCAATCACCGCATACGCATCGAAACGCAAACGCAAGTAGTTCCTTTAATTGAATTAGACTACAAAAAAGGCTATGATCGCCTGACTACAGGAATAAGCGCTACACAGTTTTTAGGGTACGCTTACATGCCAAGAAACGGATTTTATAATTTCTACGGGGGCATCTACGCGATAGAAGGATTTACAAAAAACCGCAGAACCATCTTTTTTGATGAGCCCTCAGTACCTGTTTCAACTAAAACCCGTTTGGATGTAATTGTCGGGCTAAAAATAGGGTGGTACATTCCATTCTATTCCACAAAAAAAGACTACTATATCGAATATTGATGCGCAGTTTATACGATTTTTCTATTTTTTTATTCGGAATCGGAATCTTCATTGCGCGCTTCTTTAATGCCAAAGCGAGGCAACGTTTTCAAACCAGGAATGCTTGGAAATTCGAAATTCCACCTGGGCCGTATGACCTGTGGATACACTGTGCTTCATTGGGAGAATTCGATCAAGGGCTTCCCGTACTTTGGGAGTTTAAATCCACCTATCCAAATACCAAAATCCTAGTCACCTTTTTCTCACCGTCGGGCTTAAATCATTACCAAAAACGTCATCATTGTGTAGATCATGCCTGCTTAATCCCACTTGATCACCGGAAGAATGTAGTGCAGTTTTTAAATCATGTACAGCCCAAAAGTGTGATATTTGTAAAATATGAATTTTGGTTGAATTTTATTTTTGGCATTTCTAAAAGGCATATACCGCTTTTTAGCATCTCAACCCTGCTTCGTAAAAAGCAATTTATATTCAATCCATTCGGAGGAATTTTCAGAAAGGGCTTATCCCGGTTCAATCATTTTTATGTTCAAAACGAGGCAACGAAATTACTGTTATCCAAGATCGGTATTCAGCAAGTTACGGTGAGTGGGGATACGCGGTATGATCATGTACTGCATCAACAAAAAAACACCTTAGAAAACCAACATACTACTCCCGAATTGGCAACCCTGCAGAAATACTGTGGCGATAAAACCGTGTTTATTCTTGGCAGCAGCTGGTTAGTTGAAGAGGAAATGGTATATGCCATTCACGACAAAACACCACTTGACCTTACTATTATTGCCCCCCACGACATTTCAGAGAAACACCTGTATGAAATCGAAGCCATGTTTGGGGATGAGTGTATTCGCTTGAGTGAGATTGATGGCGTTACCCGTGAATCCGTGATTCTTGTTGATTGCATTGGATTATTGCACCAACTTTATCAATTGGCTAACATTGCTTTTATTGGCGGGGGTTTTACCGGAAGATTACACAATATTTTAGAACCAGCCGTCTATGGTCTTCCTGTGATTTTTGGACCGAAGCACCATAAGTTCCCGGAAGCCGATGAGTTTGTGGCGAAAGGGCTTGGAAGTGAGGTTTTGACAGCTCAAGAATTACTCGAAAAAATTCAATTATTCCTGCAAAATGAGGAGGCAACAAAAAGCAAGATTATAGGATTTATGGGCGAAAAATCAGGTGCCACAAAGCGCATAAGCAGTCACTTATTTAGTACGCTCGCTCATTCCGGTTTTCCATCCAATTAATAAAGGATTTATTTACGACTTTATTACCTCCAGGGGTCGGATAATCCCCAGTAAAATACCAATCGCCGGTATGACCTGGACAGGCCTTGTGCAGATTATCCACGGTTTGAAAGATAATAGTAACTTCTGAGTTAGCCTCTTTTGGACGCAATAACATGGAGATTCTGTTGGATATTTCCTCATCAGTAAACGACTCATAAATGCGTTTAACCTCATTCTTTACCGCTTCTTTTGGAATCAACAATTGGTCTAAACAGGCTTGATATACTTCTTCAATGATATGATCTAAATTGCGTTCTTTCAATAAAGAAATTGCCGCCTCAAAGGCAATGAAATCGCCCATCTTTGCCATATCGATTCCATAACAGTCGGGATATCGAATTTGGGGAGCCGAAGAGATGATGATAATTCGTTTAGGTTCTAAGCGACTCAACATCCGTAAAATACTCTTTTTTAACGTCGTGCCGCGAACAATGCTATCATCAATTACCAC
>Ga0247843_1007632_pt1 | contig 13154 bp, 8 predicted proteins | sample LaCruzMarch2017__FD_192420 | JGI IMG/M metagenome (GOLD analysis project Ga0247843, IMG submission 192420) | Freshwater microbial communities from meromictic Lake La Cruz, Castile-La Mancha, Spain - LaCruzMarch2017_8m | ecosystem: Environmental > Aquatic > Freshwater > Lake | place: Spain...
CGACGGCCGCCCCCTCTGCACCTACCTCGTGACCGACGCCGAGCTCGACGACCTCGTCGCCTCGCTCCACTCAGTGCCGTCACCGCAAGCCTTCGTCCTCGCCGGCGCCGAGCTCTGGCGACGCCACTACGCGGGCGGTGCCTGGGAGTGGAGCGTCATCACCACGCCGCTTCGCCTCTCATTCGCCCCTCGCGACCTCACCGCTCTGACCGAGCGAGGCCTGCGCTTCTGGGGGCGCGACATCCTCCGCCTGCACCGCGACGAGTACCTCGCCTCCATCGCTCGCGAGGCCGGCATCCCCTCGCCCGTCCTCCAATCTGAAGGCAAGCGGATCCGCCGCTTCTTCAAGCGTCTCCTCGAGGATCTCGCCCTCTACGGCACAACTCGCGCCAAGGTCCTCGCTGACCTCGCTGCCACCTCCCTCCCCGAGCGCCTCCGCAACCCGACCTTCCGAGACCTCGCGGTCGAGTGTGCGTTGAGCGCCCGCGACCTCGCGGCCCTCAAAGTGCCGCTCGCCGATATCCCCGACTGGCGCTCCCGCTTTCCCCTGCGTCTCGACGATCAGGCCGCTCAAGACCTCGTCAACAACCTGGTCGACACTGCCCGCGAGGCCCCGCCTCAGCGTCCGCTCAAGGTCGTCACCCACCTCCTCGACGCAGGCACCGCGCCGAAGCTCCGTCGCATCCTGCGTCTTCCAGCCGCCATCTCCCCGGACGCCCTCTGCGATTTCGCCTCGCTCACCCCCCACCAACTTGCCCCCCGAATCGACCTCCTCACGATCCCCATGGGCCACCGCCCTCCGAGCCTTCTCGCCCACCTCATACGACGCGGCGACGCCTACGTGGTCGAGATCCTCACGGACCGACTCCCGCCCGATCACGAGATCACGCTCGCGCTCCGCGCCCAGGGCCAGGTCCTCGCGACCTTCAGACCGCCGGGCGCCACACTCTCTGAGCTTCCCTGGGTCTTCGCCCCCGATCCCGGCGATGACAGCCTCCACCGCCTGGTGGCGCAGGGCTCCGCGCGTTTTCCAGCTGGCAGCCACCTCCTCGTCGCGGCTTCGGACGGCTGCACCATCGCCCCGCCAATCTCGACTCAATCGAAGCTCGGTGACCGCACTCTCTATCGCATCGATGACGACACGCGCCTGATCGGTCCCGACTACGAGCTTCGGCTCCGCGTCGGGACCCCTCACCCGACGACACCTACACCTGGCAAGGCGAGACCCTCCCGTTCGATGACAGCCTCTATCTCGGCGCGCCTGGTCTCATCGTCCAGCGCGAGGACGGCACCACTCGCGTCATCCCCGCACGCTCTCTTGATATCGCCCAGCCGGCGCTTGGCCGCACGAGGATCCGTTACCTCGCGCACGGCGAGATCCTCTACGAGGACCGCCTGGACCTGCTGCCGAAGGACCTGAAGCTCCAGGTCAAGCCGCTCGCCGACTCCCCGGGAGCCCCGCGCCAGCGCGTCTCGCTCTCCGTCACGAGCGCCGACCAGCCGCTTCTCGGCACCACACTCACCGTACTCGAGCGTACCGACACTTCGCTCGTCATCGCCCCGACCGGCGACAGACCTCCGGCCACCATCGAGCTCCACCTCACCTGGCCGCGGCATGGTGCTCATGTCGACCTCCGCCTTCCGTATCCACGCACGACGGTCACCCTGATCGACCTCGACTCCGACAGCCCCGTCGCTCCGGGTGTTTCCCTTTCGCTCGATACCCTCCATCGCTACCGTGCCGAGGGGTTCTCTTCGCGCAAGCACCCGGTCTTCCAGGTCGAAGCCCGCCTCGACTCCCGCGACATCCAGACCAGCTACATCCCGTTGGCCCATCTATCTCCCCAGCGGGGGGACGTCCACTCGCTCCCACTCTACGCCATCGGTCGGCGGATTGAGCGCCTCCTGTCGCTCACCATGACCGTCGACGCCAAGGTCAACATCCAGTTCGTCGACGAAGCGGGTCGGACGCCTCCCAATACCCGATTCGCCGTGGCCCACTTCGGCGCGGAGCTCGACATCGATCGCAGGGCCAAGGTGGTGCGCCTCGCAGAACCCGACGTGGAGCTCGTCGCGCTCGACCTCCAGGCGCCAACCACCCTCCATCCACTCGCCTCTGACGCACAAGGCACCTGGTCTCTCCGCAGCCTCGATGACACCACCACGAGCTGGATGGTCTTCGCGCGGCGGGGCAGCGCCGTCATCGCGGCTCCCAAGCTCTACGCATCCCAGGCTTCTGAGCAGGTCGACGCCGCCCCCCTCGACAACCCCGAACCGAGCCCACTTCAGCAGGCTATTGGTCTCGTGCGCTTCGAAGACCGTCGCGCCGCCATCGAGCACCGACTCCGAGAGCTCGCGACACTCCCCGGCGATTCCGAGTGGGGGCACCTCGAGGCCTTCCTCTCTCACGACTTCCCGATCTCCACCTTCGAGTCCATCCGGGCTCTCATCCGCGTCCCGGCGGCGCTCTGCACACTGCTCCTGCGCAGCCCACACCCCCAGATCCTCGTCGAGCGCTTCGAAGACCTCCCGTTCATCTGGTGCTGCTTGCCCTTCGCCAGCATCCTCACCGCCCTGGACGCTCATCACACACACCACCGGTCGCTCATCGCCCAGCACCCCAACTTCGCGAACCTGCTTGCCGAGGACCACAAGCGCAAGACCCGCGCCTTCGTAGACGCCCTCACTCAGCACGCCCCGGGTTTCGGCGTCATCTTCGCCGCCATAGAGCTGCGGCACCCCGGCATATTGCCTCGTGGCGTTATCGACATCGCGCGGGACACCCACTTCGCACTGACCCAGCCTGCGCTCGCCGCTGGGCACCTCTCGAACCTCCAAACCCAAGTAGTCGACGACCTCCGCCGGCGTCACGCGGACTCCCACTGGCCGCACCACGATGCTCTCGACAGCCTTGCCAAGCGGCTTCCGGCGCCCACGACGGAGCTCCGCGACCTGCCCGAATACCAGCGGCCAGTCGTCAACGCCCCGCTCTTGGCGGCGCAATGTGCCGCCGCCGGTGTCCTCCCCGAGCCGCTCGAAGCCTACGCCCTCCGACTCTGCCAGGGCTTCGATCCCACCTTCTTCGACGAGGCCTACCGGCTCGCCCTCCCCCTGGCCATCTCCCAACTCACGTGGGGCGCCCCATGAGCTTCTCTTTCCAGGCCCTCGATCAGTCCCTCGCCCGCCACCTCGCGCGCGCGGTCACGAGCCGCTTGCACCCCCAGTCCGATGCGCTTCGCACCCACCTGTCACATGTCCTCTCCGCGCCAGCCAACACCGCGGGCAGCCTTTTGTCCGACCCGGTCTTCGAGGCGACCTTCGACTACGAACGCGTCGCACATACACTCGCGGACCTGGTTGGCGACCTCTTATCACCCACGCTCATCGATGCGCTCGACGCCCCTGGTCCTCGCCGCTTCGCCCGGCACCTGCGCCCATTCACCCATCAAGTAGCCGCCTGGCGCGCCCTCCTCTCCGACACGCCGCAGTCCGCGCTCATCTCCTCGGGCACCGGCTCAGGCAAGACCGAGTGTTTCCTCATCCCGATCCTCGAAGACCTTGTTCGCCTCTCGGCCGCAGTCGGTCCTCTCGTCGGTGTGCGCGCGCTCTTCCTTTATCCTCTCAACGCGCTGATCGAGTCTCAGCGGGGTCGCCTCGACGCCTGGACGGCCCCTCTTGGCGGCCGGGTCCGCTTCTCCCTCTACAACGGCCTGACCCCCGAAGAGGTCAAGAACCACGACTTCTCGAAGTCGAGGTCACAGGTCCCCGACCGTAAACGTCTGCGCGAATCGCCGCCGCCGATCCTCGTGACCAACGCGACCATGCTCGAGTACATGCTCGTGCGCACGCAGGACCGCGCCATCCTCGAAGCGAGCAAGGGCAAGCTGCGCTGGATCGTGCTCGACGAAGCTCACACCTACATTGGCTCGCAGGCCGCCGAGCTGGCACTGCTCATCCGTCGCGTCATGCAGGCCTTCGCCGTCGAACCGACCGACGTGCGGCTCGTCGCAACTTCGGCGACCATCGGCTCCGCGCAAGGGGAGGGGCTCCGCCAGTTCCTCGCCGATGTCGGAGGTCTTCCACTCGAGAGCGTCGTCTTTGTCCGGGGTCAACGCGGCTTCGCTCCACTCGCGGTCCCGCCCACGAACCCCGGCCTACCCGACGCAGCCACTCGCGCGGTCATCACGTCCTCGGCGCCCGACACCCGCTTCGAGCTCCTCGCACGCTACGAGACCATCCAGAACCTCCGCGCCGACCTCGCCGAGGGACCCAAGACCCTCACCGAGCTCGCGGAGCGACACGACGAAGCCCCTGACGACATCGCCTCCTGCCTCGATCTCGCACACACGGCCCTCCACGATGGCCAACCTCTCTTGCCGCTCCGCGGCCACCGCTTCATTCGCACGCTGCCGGGCATCTGGGCCTGCCTCAACCCAGCCTGCACCGGACGCCAGGGCACCGCTCTCGACCACCCGAGCTGGACCCACGGGAAGCTCTACTTCGAAAATCGAGATACCTGTGAAGCCTGCGACGCGCTCGTCGCCGAGCTCGTCTTCTGTCGCACCTGTGGCACGGACTGGCTGGCCTTTGGCCTGGAGGACGGGCAGGGCGTCCCAGCGCTCGTCCCTTATCGCTTCACCCCGCCAGATGTGGGCGAGCTCGCGTCCGACAAGTCCTCTGCCGGAGACAACGACGATGACGCAGCTCCCTCCACATCGCGCGCACAACGGGTTCGCCTCGTCGGCCCCGCATCTGGTGCTCCGGTGCGACTCAGCCCCGATGGACGCTGGGAGGACCCCGATGGTTTCCCCTTGGGGGTCGCTCCCATCGCGCCCGATGGTCGAATCACTTGCGGCCATTGCGGTGAGGCCGCCGACTCCGTCACCGACCTGACCGTCCGCGGCTACGCCTCTCGCCCGTTTCTCCTCGGAGTGGCGCTCCCGCTTGCTCTCGGCCACATGCCCCCAGACCCCATTGACCCATTCAGCCCGAAACCGGAGTACAAGCTCCCTCTCGAGGGTCGGCGCCTGCTCACCTTCACCGACAGCCGCCAGGGCTCCGCGCGCTTCGCGATGTTGCTCAAGCAGGAGGGCGAACGACGCTTCGTGCAGAGCGTGGTCTACCACCAGCTCTGGGCCGAGTCGTCGATGCACGAGCTGCCCGAACAAGAGGCCAAAGTAGCCCAGCTCGAGAACGCTGTTGGCATGGTTCCAACGCTCCTGCCGATGCTCGCAGCAGAGCGCACGAAGCTCGAAGCCATGCGGCGGAGCGGTCCCAGCATGGTCTGGGACAAGCTCGTCGACCGCCTCGCAGACACCTCCGAGCTTCAGTGGATTAGGAAGGTCAACTTCCCGCTGCACCCGAAGTTCGACAACCCAAAGGCGCTCGCGCACTTCTTGCTCCAGCGCGAGTTCTTGCGGCGCCCCCGCCGCAACGTCACTCTCGAGACCCTGGGCCTCGCCGCCCTGCGCGACCCCAACCTCGCCCTCCGCTCCGCGCCGACCACCTTTCGCTCGCTCGGCGGCGTCGACGCCGAATGGCAGGACTTCCTCGGTCTGGCCCTCGAGCAGGTCCGGGCCCGTAACGCCGTCGCCGTGGACGAAGATCTCGCCCAGTGGCTCGGCGAAGAGTTCCACCGCTCCTTCCTCGTCAGCGCAGAGGTCGCAGACGTCCTGAAGCCCAGCGTCCGCTTCTACTCGCGCAGCGAGGGCTATCCACCGCGCGGTCGTCTCGTCAACGTACTCATGCACCGCTTCCAGCTCGACCCCACCTCCCAACGCGACGCCACTAAGATTCGCGCGGTCCTCGAAGAGACCTGGGAGGCCCTCGCATCTCGAGGCGCCCTCACCCATGAGCCGGACGGACGCCGCCTCGACTGGTCGCGCCTCGAGGTCTTCATCCCCCTATCGGTCGTCCGATGCCCCATCACGCTGCGTGCGCTACCCTTCGCGCCCGGCGACGTCTCGCCCTACGCCACCCCTTCGGTGCCCTCCGAGCTGGCACGCGGCGTGCGGTACGACATGCCTCGCTTCGCTCACGCCTTCTCGACTCGCACCAATCCGACGCAAGGACGACTGGCAACGACAACCTGGCTCAACGAAGACCCCACCATCGCGACGCTCCGCGCGGTCGGTCTCTGGGTCGAGTTTTCCGACCGCATCGCAGAATTTGCCGACTATTTCCGCGCGCACGAGCACTCGGCGCAGATCCCTCCCGGCCTGCTGCGCGACCTCGAGAAGCAGTTCTCCGAGGGGCACGTCAACATCCTCTCGTGCTCGACGACGATGGAGATGGGCATCGACATCGGGGGCCTCTCAGTCGTGGCCATGAACAATGCACCTCCCGGCCCTGCGAACTTCCTCCAGCGCGCAGGCCGCGCCGGACGCCGAGGTGAGACGACGTCGCTGAGCCTCACCATGTGCCGCCCCTCACCACACGACGAAGCGATCTGGCACAACCCCACCTGGCCCTTCCGCACCCCGATCGCCATCCCGCGTGTCGCCCTCGAGAGTCGCCGCATCGTTCAACGCCACCTCAACGCATTCTTCCTCGGCCGCTTTCTCGCGGAACACCCGGACACCAATGCGACGACTCTCCAATGCGGCCACTTCTTTGGTGCGACACAGCAGACTCACGCCTCGGGCGCGGTCGGCATGGCTCCACCCTACGAGCAGTTCAAGCGCTGGTTGGCGTCGACCGATCGCCCCACGACGCTCGCCGAGCCGCTCGCCCGACTCACGCTCGGGTCCCCGCTCGCGACCCATTCGGCCTCCGACCTTCTGGCAACCTCGAGCAGCGAGCTGATGCGCATTGCGGAGGACTGGCTCTCCGAACACTCGTTGCTCACCGCCGAGCTCGGCGCCTTCACCACCGGCACAGTCGACGAGAGCAAGGCTATCAAGGCGCTCGAGCTCAACCTCAAGCGACTCGAAGGTGAGTTTCTGCTCAAAGAGCTGAGCCAGAAGGCCTGGCTTCCGGTTCACGGATTCCCGACGGACGTCGTCCCCTTCATCCCGCTCCATCTCGCTGATATCCTGCGGCTCAAGGACGACTCATCCCGAGGACAGGGACGAAACGATGACCTTCGTTCAGCGGGCACGTTTCCGACGCGTAATCTGCCCATCGCGCTATCGGAGTACGCTCCGGGCTCGGGGGTCGTCATCGACGGCAAGGTCCACATCTCACGGGGCGTGACGCTCAATTGGAAGTATCAGCCGCAGCCCGATGACACGGGGACTGAGATCCAGGCGCTGAGACAGGCAGCGCGGTGCAGGACCTGCGGAGCGATCGCCGACCACACCTACCGGATCGAGCTTTGCGAAACCTGTGGCAGCGAAGACCTGGAGCGAGCCCCCTATCTGTTGCCGGCGGGCTTCGCAGTCGACCTCATGGAGGCCGCGCACAATGACCTGTCCAAGGCCGTGGCCTCGCCGTCGGCTGACCCATGGGTGGCGTGTGAGGGAGCACCCTGGACGGATGCCACACCATATCTCCGTTATCGCCAGAGCCACGACGGCAAGATCTTCTATCACCACCGCGGCGACGGAAGCGGCTTCGGCATCTGCCTGCGATGTGGTGCGGCGGCCCCGATGCAAGGCGACAGCTGCCCGGGTCTGAAGAATCATCGACCGCTTCGGGGCTACAAGTCGCAGAAGAGCAAGAGCGGATATTGTCTTGGAAATGAAGAGACTCACGCCATTCAGCACAAGCGTTACCTCGGCAAGCTCGCGACGTCCGACCTCTTCGAGCTGCAGCTCCGCTTCCCCGAGAGCCTCGCCGTTCCGTCGCAAACGGCTCTCGTCTCCCTGGCCGTCGCCCTTCAGAGCGCCCTGAGCCGCCAGCTCGGCATCGACAGGCGCGAATTGGGATTCGCCATCACGCGGCACGACTGGGACGGAGTCTCCGCTGGCGCCATCGCCATCTTCGATACCGCGCCGGGTGGCGCTGGCTATTCGCCGCGTGCCGCCGATGACGGCGTAAGGGGCATCGAGGCATTGATTCGCGATGCCGAGGAAGTCCTCGCATGCCACGAACACCAGTGCGACCGTGCGTGCCACGGCTGCCTCCTCTCATTCGACACAGACCGCCTCGCCCACCATCTCGACCGACATGAAGGCGGCCTCCTCGCCTCCGCAGTCCTCACGAGCACTTCTCCCGATCGCAAGCCGAAACACCACCATCCAGGCATCGCGAGCGAGCTCGGGCATGACCCGGCCGTCGATGTATCTACCGGGCGCGGGTTCGACCTGGAATCTGATCTTCCCCCCGAAGACGAGGCTGAGAATTGACCCCTCCTACACACCGGAGTCTCGAGCTCCCCCGCCTCGGACTCATCGCCGTCGAAGTCGAGGCTCGCGCCCTGCGAGACACGCAACTTCCACCCTATCTCGGTGCGACGTTGCGCGGCAGCCTGGGTCGGGCGCTGCGTCAGGCGGTCTGTGTCACCGAAGCACCGACCTGCGACGGGTGCGCCCTCGTCGCTCGCTGCCCATACGGCTCGACCTGGGAGGCGAAGAGCGAACATGTCGGCGACATGGGTGCGCTCGGTCGGGGCGAGTGGCCCAGGCCTTACGTCATCGGTGTCTGGAAAGCCCCCGAGCTCTTACGCACCGGCAAGACCATCCGCTTCCGACTCTCGCTCTTCGGTCGCGCCCGCGACTTTCTGCCTCACTATCTGGTCGCGCTTCGCACCGCGCTCGAGCACGGGCTCGGTCCCCGACGCGCCCCCTTCGTCATCGAGAGAGCGGTCACAGCCGGGCTCACGGGAGGACCTCACCCAGATGCACGCGGGCTGGTGCTGGTCTCGGAGAACGAGCTCATCCCGTGGGCGGCCCTCCCCGACACGACGCTCTGGAATCTCGTCCACCGACGTGTCGACCAACCCAACGAGACAGTCGAACTGGAGCTCGCCACGCCGCTAGCGATCCAGGTCGATGGACGCGTGTCGACGACGCTCGTGATCGGCGCCCTCGTCTCGCGTCTGTGCGAGCGAATCGACCGCCTTCAGATGGCTTGGGGAGGCGGCTTCGAGCCACTGCTCGACTACGAGGCCCTCCAGGCGCTCGCCGCTTCAGCGCGTGTCACCCGACTCGACACCCGACTGGTCGCGTTCGAGCGTCGCTCGGACCGCTCCGGTCGTGTCCCCATGGAAGGCATCGTCGGCCGCGCGACATTGACCGGGCTCGCGCCACCGCTGTTCTCCTTGCTGGCTGCCGCCGAATGGACCCACGTCGGCAAACAGGCCACCTTCGGATTCGGGCGAATCTCACTCCGAGCGCCGAATCACAGAACCTGACGAACCGATCTGAAACGGAGCGACCATGCGTAATGCCCTCCTCGACGACCTTCAAGCAATCCGTCAGATAGCGGCCGAGGGCCGCCTCGAGGAAGCGCAGAAGCAATTGGAAGGCCTGACCTCGGATCGGATCGCTCTTCCCGGTGACCACCTTCAATGTGCCGAGCTCGCCATGGAGCTTGCCATGCTCAAGGTGGCCGAGCGCGAGCTTCAGCTCGAGCTCAGAGACCTCCGTGTACACCCCGAGCCGAGTCGCCAACAGCGGGCGTTGGCCGCGTCAGCCGAGGTCTCCGAAGCCCTGGGCAATCGAGCCCGCTCTCACACCTACCGGAGCTTGCTCGCCAAGGTGCGCGGCGAGGCACCGCCGCCCACACCGCGCTTCGACCCGATCGGCTCGACGCCCGCGACCCGGCCCACTGCCCGCTCAGATATCGCAAGACCAACTCCGGCCCGCCCCCAGAGAGCGCCACATGCGGCTACAACCGACGAGGCGGCACGTCCGGCGCGGGCGAGCCCAAGGCCCTCGCCCCAGGGACTCGCTCCACCGCGGACGAGCGACATCGCCCGCTTCCTGCACCTCTACTCCGGGCGCGAAAATGTCCACGCGCGGCAATGGCTGGATCCCTCGGGCAGAGGTGGATATAGCCCGGTACAGAAGGCGCTCACCCATGAGCTGCTCTCGGCCCATTTCGCTGGCACGATGACACTCGGCGTCTATCAGACGCGCATCGATGGAAGTGTCACGTTCTTTGCGCTCGACCTCGACGCGACCAAGCTCGCCCTGAACCGTGCGAGCCAGAGCCCGAAAGCGGCTGCCGACCTTGCCGAGTCGATTGCGATGCAAGGTCGGAGAATGCACGCGGAGGCGAGACGGCTGGGCCTCGACCTCGTCCTCGAGGACAGCGGCTACAAAGGACGACACCTCTGGGGGTTCCTCGAGACGCCGATGGCCGCAGGTGTCATCCGCAACTTCATCAAGGCGCTCGGTCGCGCTCTCGCGCCGAATGACGAACGGCTCGCGCTCGAGTGTTTTCCGAAGCAGGAGAAGCTCGGGGCCGACCAGATCGGCAATCTCATCAAGCTGCCGCTGGGGATCCACCTGAAGACCGGCAGACGAGCGCAATTGCTCGAACCCAACGGTGAGGTCGCAGCCGATCCGTGGCAGCTACTCGCAGAGGCCCGGCGTCACACGCACGAGGAGCTCATGGAGGTCTGGTCTCGGCTCAAGGTCGGGCCCATGGATCCAGGCCATGGTGAGCGACCGCAGGATGGTATCCGGCCAGCAGCCCCCCTCCCGGCACCACCGGACTTCTCCGAGATCGACTTCAGCACCCATCCCGAGCTCCGCGATGCTCTCGGTGGATGCGCGGTTCTTCGGAAGCTCGTGAAGCAGGGGCTCGAGACGCGACGCCTGAGTCACGCGGAACAAATCGTGGTGAGACATACCCTCGGCCATCGCCCGATCGGAATCGCGGCGGTCAATTACCTCTTCCGGCGGTGCCCCGAGGTCGGACCGGACATGTACCTCAAGAGTGTCTTGTCGGGGCATCCGATCTCCTGCCCGAAGATCCGCAAGCGTATCCCCGAAGTGACGTCGAGACTTCCCTGCAATTGCCACTTCGGCGATCAGCTCGACCATTATCCGACGCCCAATCTCCACATCCGTAAGTTGGAGGCAGACGCGTCGAATGAGCCGGCAAGCGTAGCCCGCACATCGACGGCGACGAGCGCTCCGCAATCCCCTGGTTCGTCAGTTGAAAAGGCTGCGGTGGCCGACGCCTTGCGCCCATCGATGCGCGAAGCTGCGGAGCGACGGGCCGACACGAGCTCCGGCCTCGACGCGAGTCCGCCGGTTGCTCACCGCGAGGGCAAGGAGCAGGTAAGCGCACCTGCGCCGCGGCGGCCGAGCTCGCCTGTTGACGCGCGCGAAGAGGCCATACCCCGGTCGGCCCCGGCAGCGCCCTCGGACCTGGGAAAGCTCCCCCTCATCGCGCAGCGCTACTGGCACCTGACCGAACGGGTCCATCGGCTCGGGCTCGAGCTCGCGGCGAGCGAGCACGAGTTCCTCGAGGCCCTGCGACTCATTCCGGGTGAACGTTACGAGGACAGTGAGGGCACGACCGAGGTCGTGAGGGTCGGCGGGATTCCCAAGATTCGCTTCACACCAAAGGGGTCTTCCACGTCATGAAGGGCATCGTGGCGATCCAAGATCAAGATGTCATGGTGGGGGCCAAGAAGATGGCGCTCGTCATTTCACGAGAGGGCGCGGAGGTGCGTCGTATTCCGATCGGCACGATATCGGAGGTGCATCTCTTCGGGGCCATCGAGGTCTCTGCGAGAGCGAGAGATCTCTTGTTGCGCGAGGGCGTGGATGTCGTCTGTCTCACGCGCGCCGGGAGCTATCTCGGTCGATGGCTTGGGGTCGAGTCTCGATGGTCCGAACGTCGCCTCGCTCAGTATCAGAGGTTGTCGGACCCGGGGTTCGCGCTCGAGCTGGCTCGCCGGGTGGTGGCGGGCAAGCTGCAGAATCAGCGCTCGTTCTGCCAGCGGATCGCACGCGAGCGAGACATCCAGGAAGTGTCGGCCGCCGTGGTCGCAATCCGAGCACTCGAGCGCGGAGTCGGCTCCATCCAGGCAGTCGATGTCCTCATGGGTCTCGAAGGTCGCGCGAGCGTTCTCTATTATCGAAGTCTCGGCAAGGCTTTGAGACATCCTGAGATAGCGTTCCTACGCAGAACTCGTCGGCCGCCACGTGATCCGGTGAATGCGTGCCTGTCGTTCGGGTACACCCTGCTCTTGTCGAAGGTAGTCGCCGCGATTCATCGAGCCGGGCTCGACCCTCACCTCGGGGGGCTCCATCAAGCCGGGCGGGGCAAGCCAGCGCTGGCGCTCGACCTGATGGAGGGCTGGCGCCCGCTGGTGGACCGGTTGGTTTGGAAGCTGTTCAATCGGAGACAGCTCGGCCCCAATGACTTCGAGACGCCTGCGTCCTGGGCCGAGGAAGAGCCCACGAAGGACCCTGTCCCCTCGAGCGGGGTCGAGGTCCGTTCCGACGACGATACAGAGCCGCTGCCGTCTCCCGTCTACCTGGCGGCATCGGGGCGGACCGTCCTGCTCTCCGAATGGGGTGCGCTATGGCGCCATCGGCAAACCTATGAGCCGAGGAGCGCGAAGTTCGAGCTCGGCCAGATCCTCGACCTCGAGGTACAGTGGGTCACCCGCTGCATCGAGGAGGGGACCCTCGACTGGACACCGTGCCAGCTGATTGGATAGGAGGTCGGGCCGTGTATCATGTCGTCGTCTGTTATGATGTGGTCGCCGATGCTCGGCGCGCGCGGCTCTGCGACGGACTCAAGGGCTACCTCCAGCACGTACAGAAGAGCGTCTTCGAGGGTAGGATTTCACCTCGCGATTATGGTAGGCTGCTCTCGTGGTTGGGCGAGACCATCGACCAGAGCGAGGACAACGTGCGCGTCTATCGACTGTGCCCGGGATGCAGGGGAGAAACCGAACACCTGGGCAAGGCCTTCGTCGTCGCCACGAAGGCAGAAGACATCATCATATGATGCGGGACCCATTGCGCAGACCGGCGCCCACGAGGGAGAACTGCTTCATGGAAAAACAAGCGCGGACCCAGGCGGCACCCAGGTGGACCGCATTGTACCGTCGAGGTCCGCATACGACGGCTTCCCACAACCCATTGCGAGTACGACATTTTTTGATCAAGCTGAGCGCTGAACCATCCGCCCGCCCCCAGACCCCAGCAGGTTCGCGCCAGGGACACGAAAGAACGTTGGCAAGCGCGGACCTCACGAGGCCGCTCGCGCAGCACATCCCTCCCGGCAGACGGGATTGAAAG
>Ga0247843_1007634_pt1 | contig 13153 bp, 30 predicted proteins | sample LaCruzMarch2017__FD_192420 | JGI IMG/M metagenome (GOLD analysis project Ga0247843, IMG submission 192420) | Freshwater microbial communities from meromictic Lake La Cruz, Castile-La Mancha, Spain - LaCruzMarch2017_8m | ecosystem: Environmental > Aquatic > Freshwater > Lake | place: Spain...
GTCCATGTTGAAGCTGCTACACCACCACCACCACCACCACCACCACCACCAGCCGGAATCTTAAAAATCAAACCCATAATACAATCTCCTTATATGTACACAATCTATTTATCGGGTAGGGTGCAAAATTGAAACCCAACCGCACCGCTCCCCAGCGAACCATAAAAAATGGGGCCCGTGAAGGCCCCATTTTTCCTATACTGAGTATTACTCGTACCAACCTGCATTGTATCCAGTAGGAACTGGATTAGTGAATGCTGTTGCTCCGAAGTTCATTGTAACAAAGCGACCAGCACCAGGCCCATATACACTTACAGCTGGATAGATCACTGTCCCAGGTGTCCATGTCCATACCAGTGTAGCTCCCCCACCGTAGATCACCTGTGCTGTACCTGCATCAGCATCAATTGCAAACATAACTGGAGTGTTTATAGCGGTTGTTGGTTGGCTTCCTGCAACGGTAAATCCACCACCATTCAAAATTCCTTGGTTTTGAATGAGTATGATCCCACCAAAAGTCCTACCTAGGTAGGAATTTGCCCAGCCAGTTGCACCACTCTGTACGAGTCCAATCCCTGAATAGTACACTGGATCGTACACCGCTTCGAAAACCCATTTACCAGACGACTTCCCTTGTGACGCCTGAACGCTATTCCACGTACCTGTGTTGGTAGAGAATGTCAAATCGCCATTGGACAGGGATCCACTCGAGCTTACTCCCATCACGAATGTTGCGTACGTCTGAGTACCGCCGCCACCACCACCACCGCCAGCTGGAATCTTAAAACAAAACCCATAATAAAATACCCCTATATTGCAGGAGTATTTATCAGTATTAGGGTAAAGAAAATCAGATTGCAGTAAAGCTATCGGATTGCCCGCTCGTAAACGATCCATTATTAAGAGTGATCACGTATGTGTAGTTAGGAAGATCATTAGGATCACGGATGCACGACACAACACGCCATGTAGGATGCCCTGTAACGTACCACCCAGGTTGAATGTCAGTGAAGTTAGGATGCGGTCCACTACCGTTCACTCTGAAGAATAGACCCCGGCCAGCTGCACTGTCAATGTAGTTAGCGACATTCTGGACTGATTCAGTTGATTGCCCTGCATACGGCCCAGCGACATAAGGAATTTTTGAATACCAAGCCCATATAAAGTACCCTATAAGTGTTCACGCTATTTACACTATAGCGAGCACCTGCATAATTAGGGTACACTGTGTTTACTTTAAGATTGCAGTGAAAGTGTTGACAGGGTTCAGTGGGTGGATCTGAGTACCATCAGCATCTTCCACCCAGCAGACCATGAACTTTTCCACACCATCAGATGCAATGTGTGAGAACGAGCGAAACGGGTTTGGCAATACACAGTACACCCAATTGACGCAATTACGTGTATACGCAATCACATTGATCCAGTCGTACCAATTGTCCCACAGTGCAGCAACAACAACGCCATTACCAACTGCAAGAGTATTTGCTTTTATTGTGTTCTTGCCCGTCCCAGTTACCCCACCCGGTGCGAATGCAGTGCCATTTAGTACATTAGGGTCACTAACGGAGTAGCCAGTAGCACTGATTACTTTCTCACCAAGATCCTGCAACCCCCAGCCAACCAGACTGTAGTAATTGTTCTGCACTTGCCCGTACGTATTCGATTCTGTGTGAGCAACTAACCACGCATCAGTCCGCGCGGTAAGTAAGCTATTCTGTAGTGCTCCGGTTGATGAGTAATTAGTAATAGATGTGTTACTAGGCAGAACAATTGGTGCAACTTGAAAAGTAATTGCATTGCGTGGAGGGGTGAATCTATTAGACGGGCTCATCAGGTAGTTGCTCCAGTTAACCGCATCCACAGATGTGTACTGTGTATTTGTTATGTAGTTGATTGCGTAGAACCGTCCAGCACCGGTTAGTTGACTTTCCTCCATATACACAATCCGCGCCAGCTGCCCAACACCGAGTGGCACATTACCGTATGTCCATGTCAGTCCATTATCAGTTGACCGTGCTGATTTACTGTTCGATGGGTTGCCATACTGCCCGTACGTTGAATAGTCTGTTGTCCCGTCCCATCCAGTTGTCACAGCAACCCACCCTATCTTCCTACCGTACGCAAACGACCACCCGGTCACGGGTGTCAGAGTTGTCAGCTCAGTCCATGTCAGCCCCTTATCGCGTGATACTAGCGGCCGGACTGACTTGTATGATAGGTATACACCCGGTGTCGCAAAGTATCCGGCAGGCTGAACAATCCATATGCCATTACCGTATGCGAGCGATCCCCCACCTTTCGTACCTGGCTTCAGTATGATCCGTTGCCATGTTGCTCCGTCATTGACTGATCGCCATACTGCAATATCATCCGTTGAGGTTGACGGATTACGTTCTGTTGCAAGCCACACACCGTCACCGTACTTGACTTCGCTTAGTAGTGACGGGATAGCAATCCGTGCGTTGTCTGTTAATAGACCACTGAACGGTGGAATCCTACGACTGGTATTGGGGCTACCAAGTAGTCCGGGGGCGTTTGATGCAGGCATATTAGTATGTGTGCGACAGTATGTATACCTTATTTATACACACCGTGAACACTGATGTAGTGATCATTGCAAGAACGGAGCTAGCACAGTTGAGCATACTATAAGCACCGTCCCGGTGGCAACTGTGTAAGAATATTACAATAATCACAATGGTTACAATCTGGTGACAAAAAATGAATAACCTGTGGAAAACGTCAAAAACCGTAGGTAACACACTGAAAAACTTTGTGAAAAACTTTAGCTGTGCACAATTGTGTGCATAACTCCCATTCCCCCAGCGAAAACTGTGTGCATAACTCTGTGCATAACTTTTACCAGCATTACTGCTAACGATGCTCCCCAGCGAGGATTCCCCAGCGGCTGCAGAATAGTTATTAACAATCTGCATAACCTGTGCATAACTTTGCCATCTCGCTGGGGGAATAGTGAAAAACTATAGCATGATTGCCATAGGTTATGCACAGGTTATGCACCCCGTGCGAGCATGATAGCACTGCCTGTGGATAACGTTTGCATAACCTGTGGATAACGTTTGCACAATAGTGAAAGACGATACTGCAGCCGCTGGGGGACTAGTTCGGACGTCAGCTCCCCAGCGGCTGGGGGATTGCTCGGGAAGGTTTCCCCAGCGGCTGCAGAATAGTTTAAGACTAATCCCCCAGCGGCCGGGGGATTGTCTGCAGCATGACGTTTGATGTTGCCATCAATGCTGTGCTGATGTATAATTAAGCTATTCGAACAAAGGGGGGTGGACGGTGGTTGCAACCGATGTTAAATGCAACTTTGTATGCTCTCCGCACTTTATTATACATCATATATGATCACTTGGCAACATGCAAATATAATCACAAATATATCTGCAAATCTGTTGACCATCACTATTCATGCGGATTCGCATAATGAGCTGACTGTTGACAAGGTTGGTGTGTATGATGTATAATAAGGTTGGCCAAAGATGGAAGTAGATGCTAGCAAAAGTAGTCAAGCGCTCTCCAGGTCCATTCCGAGAGTGCCTCTTCAAATGCATGAAGCTATTATCTCCCCTTATGCAAACAAAGTCAACTAAACCTTGCGAATTCTCCAAATGTCTCTGCTGCGACTTTCTGATAGACTTCATGCGCCTCTTCGGGGGTAGCATAGTTGCCCTGACGGGTTTGCCTGCCATTGATCTTGATGTATACGACATACGGCTTCCCGCCCATTCGCTTCTCATGTACCACACCTTTATATCCCAGCTTGTTGCGGGGGTTGATCCCTGTGTTGCGAGCATTCTCCGCAAGGGTGGCAGGACGGAGGTTCTCAATGCGGTTGTCTGCTGCGTTGCCATTGATATGGTCAACAGTCTCCGGAAGGTATCCGTGATGCAGTAAGAAGATCACTCTGTGCACCCGCAGACGATGAGTGATCATATTGTTTTGTTTGATCTGCACAGTTCGATACGGGGTGATAGAGTTTCTCGCTCCGACTGGTTTGTTATGTCTGTTAGACACCAACTCACCATCAGCATAGTGCCAGCGCTCCCTGCATAGTGCAAGCAACTCCTCAATATTCTCGTCATACTTGTTAGCAACTGCCATACAGTCTCCCGCGGTGATGGCGTATTTATGCCTGGAACGCTCTCCCCTCCATCCCTACAAAAAAGTTAACCACCCTATGCGTGCATCCCAGTCACTTTCGAATAAGCCTATTATACTACATCCGACCATGTTGGGCAACTGTTGACACTATTTGCAAAGTGAGTGATAATGAATGGGGGACCGTCTGCGCTGGGTTGGCTAGTGCTCGGTAAGATGGGACGTCCGCTCTCTGTGTCTACCCCGGGCATGTCCCTTCGAATCCATGTCTCTATTATCTCCCCCTTTTGTCATATGGTCAACAGTCTTGCCACCTTATTCGATTATCAATACGATTGGATCACAACCATTCCCATATAAGGTTAACAAAAAATGCAATACATTCTGACTCAGGAAGAATTTGATCAGCTCAAGTCCGATCAAGAGCAGCGCCTCGCTGTAGACTTGGGCAAGCTGCAACGGTTGTGTACCAAGATCTGCAACGAGATGCCAGTCGAGTGGGGCTGGGGTGGTGATCCCAAGCCCTGGGGCTGCATGCTGACTAAAGAAAACGAGTTTGATGAGGAGTGGTGCTGTGATCGCTGTCCTGTGGCAACGATCTGTCCCTGCGTAGATAAGCGCTGGAGTCAGTGAGATGAATGAACGAATTAAACAACTTGCTGAACAGGCTGGTTATACAGACGCATACTATGAGTCTGATGATGGTCCTTTTGTTCCTGCAGAATTTGACAAAGAAAAGTTCGCCGAGTTGATTGTTCGTCAATGCGGATACTATGCCGATGTGTTTGAATCACTTGGTTGTCCTGTAGACATGGATCCTACCGAAACAAAACCTAGCGACTACATTAAGAAACATTTCGGAGTTGAAGAATGATGTTTGATATTTTCAAAAGAAGCACAGTTGATAACCTTGTGAACGGAGCTTACAAAGTGCCTCCCGTAGTGCCTCCTATACCAAATATGGGAGGCACTGCACCTGAATGTCAGTACACTGTGGGAACTACTTCAGACGGGATGACAGTGTTAAAAGTTGGAGATTCGTATATCACAACTCTTACAATGAATGAAGCCGCTACTCGTCAGCTAATCCGCATGTTAGAGGCAACTCTACGGGATAGTGATCACAATGATCAATGAACGAATTCGACAACTTAGGAAACAGGCTTGGTACTATGCTGATGATAATAGCCGTGATGGTGATGATGGGAAGCATGGTCAGTTGTATGCCGAAAAGTTCGCTGAGTTGATTGTCAAGGAATGTTGTGGCATTCTAATGACTCCAGAGTATGTTATGAAGTATCCAGACGAACTTACCTACTACAATCGTGGGTGGGTCAATGGGCGGCTTCATGGCATTGAACACATCAAACTACTTCTCGGAGTAAAGGAATGAACGAACAAATTAGGCAATTTGCTGCACATGCTGGATTCGTATCTGGTATATGGGCACCTGACAATGTTGCAGCAATTAATTGCAGAGCAGAACTAGATAAGTTTGCCGAGCTGATTGTGCGAGAATGTGCTCGCATTGCTCGAGCAACGCCTTGCCCTTATCAAGAAGATGAAGTAAGACAGAGACTGGGGCATACATGGGATATGGCTTCCTTAGAAGCGGGGCGCGAGATTGTAAAACATTTTGGAGTACAAGAATGAAATTATGTAAAGACTGTGAGTATTTTTCTCATTCTCATGTAGCAAACTTCTGCAAATCTCCGCAAAACGGAGTGTCTCTTATAGACGGGTCACCTACTGTGATGTGGGCACAAGCCAACCGGAGCGGGACTAGTGGAAAACATTGCGGCGAAGATGCTATTTTCTGGGTCGAGAAGACAGTGAAGAACCCTTGGTACAAATTTTGGAAATAACATGAACGAACGAATTCGACTACTTGCTGAACAGGCTGGTATTGCCGTGTGGGGTGATGCTGTGTATATGTACAATCCAAAAGATACTCTGGACTCTACTGTGATGAAAAAGTTCGCCGAGTTGATTGTCAGGGAATGCGCTGATATTGCTTATAAAACTTCTTGGAACGATCTAGTTCATGGGTATGGTCAGGCAGTGATCCCACTCCATTTACACAATACAATCAAACAACACTTCGGAGTTGATGATGGCAACTGATTACATGCTGGTAAGGCATTCGAGGAAAGAGCAGCCTGTCAGAGTAACGATTGAACCCCGAGGGTACGACCTAACTGATTACTCCTACTTCCGTCAGTGGCCTGACAATCCGCAAATGGCTGAGTGGGTTTGGACAGAAGATTTGGACGAGTACAAAAAAAGCTGAGATGATCTTCCGCCGCGTATGATGTAGTGTTGCCTTGTTGCCAATATGGGGAGATAATACATTCCTAGGCAGTACAAAGGGGATTGAAAATGTCATTCATGCAAGAAGCAGTCCGTCAGTGGTCTTGTGATATCGGTTCTGATCGCCCAACCGAACAATGGTTACTGTCTGACTACGATACTTGGGAACGTAATCCACACTACATCGGACCTGATCAAGGTCATCCAGAATTCGATGAACCTGCTTGCTCAGTGTTTCTCACGTTCAAGGAAGCGTCAACGCAAGCCAAGTGTCTTGCAAAGTATCTCAGTGCTTGTGTTTCCGTTGAGAAGTATGAAGGTCGGTGCTGGGTAGTTCGTCACTAATCACAAAAGCAACATAGTGTTGCCTTGTTAACAATATGGGGAGATAATCGGGGCATGCATTCGAAGGAGCACATCCGGGGTGGCCGGCGAGAGCACTTGCTCAACTTTCCGTGCACCTACTTCCATCTTAGCGCAATACATTATCACACACTTTGCTAACATTGTCAACAGATTGTATCTTACTATCATTAGCACAGTCCGATGCAAACATACAATTTGTTGCCACATTGCCAGCACTGTGCTATAATGTATTGCCCTAAGATGCGAGCAGATGCTGGGAAAGTTAGACAAGCGCCACCACCGTCCACCCCCACTATGTTCGAACGATAGCATATTATCGCACAATAGTGCTAAGATGTCAACTGTTGCCACTTTGTTAAGACTATGTGATAATGAGTGGGGGACCGTCTGCACCAGGTTGGCTAGTGCTGGTAAGATGGGACGTCCGCTCTCTGTGTCTATCCCGGGCGTGTCCCTTCGAATCCATGTCTCTATTATCTCCCCCAATGGGGAGAATGTCAACACAATGTCTGCGTGTCAGGGAACAAATACCTCAACAACCCTTGCAAGGTACTGTCCGCCACCGTCTCGAATCGCGTCGCCAATCGTTTCTTCGACAATCTGACGGTGGCGGACCATCAGCGGGCGTGGGTTGCCAGCTTGTGCCCAGGCGGCGGCAAGCTCTGGCCACAGTACCTGCACCAGCTCACCATCCGGTAAGCCTAGCCGACCAGCCATAAATTTGTGCGCTGGGCCGGTGTAGCGTTCCAGTAAGATCGTAGTCATCGTGTCAGTCCTTTGTTGTAACCGCCAACTATATCCCCTAATTAGAATTAAGGCAACAACTTTTCTGTTGTCTACCTTATATTAATAAGGGATAGTCAGTTCTTTTCAATGCTAACTCAATGACGTTCTATAAGACATACAGAGTGACTGCCTCAACAGCCCTTCGAGTGAAGACGGCTTCGTGGCTGCTTGACGTACGCTGTTCACCAGCCAATAAATCAATACCCAAAGCACTTGCAATTGTGGATGATTTAATCAATGGGGGTCGATTGAAATAGTACTCTCCGACAATGAGGTAGCTCTTGCAGAAGACATCTGCACATTCACCGAGGTCGCGCATGAAGATCCGTTTGAAAAGCAAGTGATGACGCAAGCTGAGTACTTTGCGCTACGCGATCGTGGTGCTGCAAGTGATGCAGAAGCTGCGATTGCTTACTGTAAGCTGGATGCACAAGGGCTAGTGAACCATAATCCATTCGGTTGACATTGATTCTAACAAAATAGAGGCACTATGCAAACAGTAGTTCATATCGTCGATGGTCACGTAGTCCGTGCAGAGGTCCCAACTGATTGGATCCTGTGCTCGGTCTCGGGCGAGTACCGGCCGCCAGAAGAGTATTGCAAACAAGGTGAGCAACATCAGTCCCGCACGAACTGTACGCGGACGTATCTGATGCCACTCAACGAGATGAAACTGCTATCCGACAGTGTCAAGCAGCTAGGACGAGCGCTAGAAAAGATGAAAGCAGAAGTCCGTCACGAGATGCAGGATAAGAATGCTGGGATGCCGATTGCGGACTACATCACAATGCTGCAAGAGATCGCTGCAAGCAATCCTAATGCGCGGATCGTATATGTTGATAATGGGTGCTTCGATGTACCCTACGTTCAACTGATGGATGGATACAACAACCTGTACAGTTGACCTCTATTTAATTAGGGTAGATAATTACCTCATCGACAAACAACGGAGCAGATATGACGAAGTTTATCAAAGCAGAGTTCTCTTCTGGTGAATATGTTACCTACAATGGTAAGTTCGTTGCTCGGTTCAAGCGTGGTCATCGTGGAAGTTTCCTGACATTTCTTGCTAAGAACTTCACTGTCGAAGAATACTTCAGCCATCTGGATGCTGGTGTAGCTCCCCTGACGATCCTCGAATCTAAAGGTTACGTTCTCCCACACATCCGCAAGTGGTTGAAGGAAGGTGGGTACCCGATCACCCCTGCAGGTATGCGTCAGATGATTGGTGACCAGATTGCTGCTAGAGCGACTGCTTGACAATAAATTAAAAGGGGTTTCAATGTTCTAGTCAGTACATCAAAAAGTTCGCCGAGTTGATTGTAGGGAATGTGCGTCTTAACCCCTTCAAAGTGTTGACCTCTATTTAATTAGGGTAGATAATTACCATATGAACAAACCAACATACACTATCAAGAAAGCCTACGCCGAGACCAGCACTGGTGCCGAGAAGGTAGTCTGGTACATTATGGATGGTGACTTCGTCGTTGATGCTTGCGACCTGAAACGGGATGCCAAGTTTTATTGCGACAAGTGGAATGCAGAGACTGCACTTTAAGATAACTGATTGACAACAAATAAGGAAACAATATGAGCGTACCAGAGGATGGTGAGGAGAGCTTCGGCTTGGTGCTGACGATCACTGAGCGGATGCGTCACTACATAAAGCCAAAAGGTACTGCACCTATTGTTCAGCTGCATCTTGCAGACCACGGTATGTTCAACCACGACTTCATTACCGCATGCATTGATGAGCTGGACAAGATGCCAATCCGTGCAGCACTTGGTCAGCCACCAACGAAGTTGGAGCAGCTTGCATATCAACTGTTGTGCGACAGCGCTTACATTGAACGGAAAGACCGTTGACCTGATTTCAATTAGGGTAGATAATTGTCTCATCAAACAAAGGAACGCAAAATGACCGTAACTCAACTCATCGAAATGCTGCAAGACCTCGAAGCCCAAGGTAAGGGTGGGATGGAAGTGCAGACCAGTTACAGCTCTGGTGACTACTGGGGGACTACCGTTGCACACGGTATTGACGAGCTTGAGGAAGCTATCGTCAAGTACTCCGAGTACCATTCGATGGACAAGGTTGTTGAGTATGATGCAGACGACGAAGGTCAGCCTGCAGAAGATTCCCGCACTGTGATCATGCTGTCATAAGGAGAGCGCAATGACCACGTTCACTCGTGAGCAACGGTACCAGATCCTGTGCGCTATCAAGCGGGGTAAGTTCCGTGAAGGTTATCCGTCTACACTTACGGAAGAAGAGCAAGCATTCGTCATTCAGTTCGCTACCGAGAAGTTTGATGAGCTGATGCGAGACCCAGAAGTCGTCGCAGTGATGAAAAGATTGAAAGACCGTTGACCTAATTGTAATTAGGGTAGATAATTGACTCATCGCAACAATCAAAGGACTTGACAAAATGTTTGCACCAAAAGATCAAAAAGCTCAGTTCCGCATTGGTTCCAAAGTAATGTATGACTACTGTGCTGGTGTGTTTGAAGGTCTTGGGTGCCCTGATGATATGGATCCTACTGACACTAAACCAAGCGACTTCATGAAGCGAAAATTTGGAGTTAAATAATGAACGAACGAATTCAAAATCTATGGGAAGATAGTGATACTATCGGGGTTCGCTATCCAGAACAAGGAAGTCCAGTAAGTGTTTCTGCAACGACTTTGGAAGCGTTCGCTGAGCTGGTTGTGCAACAATGTATTGAAACTCTAATGAAACCAGATTATCCCATGACTCATCCTGAAAAACTCAGTGGATACAACAAGGGGTGGGTTCACGGAAGGCTATTGGGAATAGAACATATCAAAAAACATTTTGGAGTTGAAGAATGAACATAGATCGTAGTGCAATATTTTCTCAGTGTGTATATGATGTCGATAATCGGTATGTTGGTTTAACACTTAGACCAGATGCTGCATATTCCCGTGCATTTATGCTTACAATGACAGACACATCCAATGATGCAGAAATGGACATGCTGATTGAGCTTTTTCTGACAGAAGGTGATTTGAAGAACATTATTGACAGGCTGACTTGGGTGCTGAAAAATTCAATCTGGAGTTGAAAAATGAGTGGATTATATAATATGCTGTTTGGTGAGAATAAACACCAGGCGTCATTTCTTTTCGCCTTGCTTGGCAAGGCACCTGACGACTTCGGCAGGTACCGTGACATCTACGTGACGGACACGCACATCGTTGTTCATACCCGCAATGGCGGCGGTAATCGTGATAGTTATCAGGATGTGTTCGATCAGATGGCTACTCATCCTCTGTATGACTATGATGAGGACGATGGCTTTGATTGCACTTATGCAGACCTCTATTTCAAGCACCCCGCTGAATATTCAGACGTACTGAAAGAAATGGCTGTGGGTACTGTCACGCCATCCGAGAAGTGGAAGGCATTGTTTAATGCATTGGACACAAGTAATGAACGAACGACTACGTGAACTAATGGTAGAAGCAGGCTATGCCGCTCCTGAGATTGGTAAACGCGCGCCGAAGTTGGCGGAGTTGATTATCAGAGAGTGTGCTGGCATTGCGCTACAGAGCGGAAATGTCACCAACAAAGGTATTCCAGCAAAGGTTGAAGCTGAAAGAATCTACCACAAGATCAATGAGCGCTTTGGAGTTGAACAATGAGTGGTGATAACACTTACGATGAATGCGTGGAATCTGCTAAAAAGTATATTGGCAAAAGTGAGCTTTGGATTTTTGAAGATACTGAAGGTAAGTTTCATCATATTGTGTTAGTTGATAACAACACGTTCAATCACTATGCACTTATTAAGTGGATACCGCGTGGCAGGGTGTTCACTGAAACCAAAGTAGTGACAATGTGGACAGGAGTAGTAATTCCATGAACGAACGCATAAAAGAGATTGCTGAACAGGCTGGTATTGCTGTGTGGGGTGATGCTGTGTATATGTACCATCCAGATAATACCTTGGACTCAACTGTCATGGCAAAGTTTGCTGAGTTGATTATTCGGGATTGTGTCGAAATCAACAAGCAAGTACTTTCGTTTAATGCATTCGCGCAATTGCTCGACAAGTACAAAGATCACTTCGGGGTCAGTAATGAAATTTGAAATGGTTCTAGCGATATTATTCACAATTGGAGCATTTGTAATGCTCCTGCCCCTATTTTGGAGTTAAAGAATGACAGTAACAAAAATCCCACTAGAGATCAATAATAGAATGTTGCGTATTGGGCTTGGTAAGAACGATGGTAACTGGTTTGCTAGAATTGACCTCTGGATGTTTGGGATCAGGATCACTAAGTGACTTATCGCACTAGTTGCCGCCTTATTTCATTAGTCAGACGATTGAATACTCTTACATTTGACACCCACGTGTGGTAACCCTGGAAATCGTATGGACGCAACTACCTATCTAAAGTCTTTAATTGCTGGAATGGAAATGGGGTCTGAAATCCCTGTCCAATTGTCCGAGCTGAAACTATTGCTGACGCTATTGGAACATGCAGCTGCCTGTAAACTATAATAGCTTAGACTGGCTTCAGAAACGTGCCGTCCGCGAGCAGTATGTTAAATTACAAGGTGGCAAGTGTGCTCACTGTGGCAATGACCTTGGTGGGCCGCCTTCTGAGAAGATCACTAAGTTGTGGATCAATCGGAAGCTATTCCCACCATCATTCTTCCGCTGGCCACTGCACCTTCACCACGATCACGATACTGAGATGACTATCGGTACTGTCCACAACACTTGCAATGCTGTCTTGTGGCAGTACGAGGCAAAATAACATGAATGACAAAATACAAAAACTTTGCCTTGAGTCTGGCCTAGGATATCATAGCAGTGTTCACCCTGACACTGTCAAGAAGTTCGCTGAGATGATTGTCGGGGAGTGCAGTAATGCGGTGCTAAGTGTGCCGTGCTACTATAAAGATTATCGCAGTCAGATTGAAGAAGCGGTTATTAATGATTGCGCCCGCGTGGTGCTAGAACATTTTGGAGTTAAAGAATGAAATATTGTACAGACTGTCAGTTTTTTTCTGGTGGACACCTAGCTAACTTATGTAAATCTCCACAGAATGGGAGATCGTTAATAGATGGCACAGTTAAAACTAGATTTGCTGACTCAAACAGAACTGGCTCGTACAGCGATGGTATTGCGTGTGGGCCAGATGCGATATTCTGGGTTGAAAAAAGCCGGGTCGAGAAAAGTCCTTGGTATAAGTTTTGGAAATAACATGATAGCAAAAGACGAACTGATCATGATGGCACGTAGGGCGGGGGGCGCCGACATCACAAGCAACGGTTGGACTTCTTGGGTCGGCACTCAATCAACCGAATTTCTCGAACGCTTTGCTAACATCGTAGCTACCGAGGAGTGTGAGGCTTGTGCGAAGTTGGTTTTGGAAATGCAAACCCCCTATGAAAACAATGCTCCCGACACAGCTATTGCGATTCTTGCAAGGATTACGGAATGAATCCACGAATTGAACAGCTTGCTGGGCAAGCACTGGATCAGGAAGTCCCATACACTTGGACCACGCTAGATCGGTTTGAGCTTATC
>Ga0247843_1007639_pt1 | contig 13144 bp, 12 predicted proteins | sample LaCruzMarch2017__FD_192420 | JGI IMG/M metagenome (GOLD analysis project Ga0247843, IMG submission 192420) | Freshwater microbial communities from meromictic Lake La Cruz, Castile-La Mancha, Spain - LaCruzMarch2017_8m | ecosystem: Environmental > Aquatic > Freshwater > Lake | place: Spain...
TGGTCTATGCCGGCGCGCTTGTCTCCGGCCCCATGACCGGGCCGCTGATCCGTCGCTTCGGCGGGGTGCGGGTGTTGCAGGTCGGGCTGCTGATCATGGGCGGGGGCATTGGGCTTGCGGCGCTGGGCAGCCCGGCGGCGCTGGCGCTCTCGGCCCTGGTCGCGGGGCTCGGGCATGGGCCGGTGACACCCGCCGGCAGCCATCTGATCGCCGCCCGCACGCCGCCGCGCCGCCGGGCGCTGGTGTTCAGCCTGAAGCAGGCGGGCGTGCCGCTTGGTGCCATGGGCGTGGCCGCGGCCGCGCCGGCCATCGCGATCGGCTTCGGCTGGCGCGCCGGCGTGCTGACCATGGCCGCCATGGGGCTGGTCGTGGCCCTGCTGCTGCAACCCTTGCGCGCCGCCCTGGATGCGGATCGCGACACGCAGGCAAGGCGCACGGGGCCGCGCGCGATCCTGACGGAAAGCGCCAGCGCACTCGGCCAGTTGCGGCGCGATCCGGCGCTGGCGCGGCTGACCGTGATGTCCAGCGCCTATGGGGTGGCGCAATTCTGCTTCTCGACCTTCTTCGTGGCCTTCCAGGTGGCCACCCTCGCCACGCCGCTCGCCGAGGCCGGGGTGCGGCTGGCGCTGGCGCAGGCGGCCGGCGTGGCCGGGCGGATCATCTGGGCGCTGCTGGCCGACCGGTTCGGTGCTTTGCCGATCCTGCTGATCTGCGGGATTGGCGTGCTGGCGGCCGCGATCGCCCTGGCCCTGGCCGGGCCCGGCTGGCCGGGCCTGCTGGTGGTTGGCGCGGGGCTGCTGATGGGGGCCACCGCCGTCGGCTGGAACGGGGTGATGCTGGCCGAGGCCGCGCGCCTGGCGCCGCCGGGCCAGGTGGGCAGCACCACCTCGGCCCTGTCCTTCTGCTTCGGTGCCACGATGCTGGTGGCGCCCCCCGCCTTCAGCCTGCTGATCGGGCTGACCGGCGGCTATGCGGCCGGCTTCTGGATGTGCGCGGCCGCCGTCGCGATCGGCGTCGTCGCCATTTCGTTCAGTCTTCGGCGCGGCTGAACACCAGCATCAGGCTGCGCTGCAGCGCATGCTCATTATCGTCCGACAGCAGCAGCAGGTGGCGCGGCGTCACGGCCAGCCCTTCCCAATTCTCCGCCGGCAGGGGATCGGACAGGCGCAGCAGCTCCTCCCCCGCCAGGACCGGCTGGTCCAGGTTTGCGGCCGCCACCCGCACCAGGCGGCCGGTGAACCCGCCAAGGCCAAAGCCGCGTTCCAGCACCAGCAGGTCGCCCGCCGCGGTCGCGGCCGCGTCGGTCGGCGCCAGGCCCCAGCCGGGGCGATAGGCGATCGGCTGCCAGCTTCCGGGGCCACCGATCCAGCCGCGCAGCGTGCCGGGTGGGGCGGCCGGCAGCGCTTCCGTCAGCGCCAGCAGGCGGCCATCGGGCAGCGCGGCCAGCGCCTCGATCCCGCCATTGGCCGGCGCCGCCGCCAGCCCCGGCGGCGGGGCGATGGGCCGGGAAGCGGCACCGAGGGTTGGCATGTGCAGCAGCCGATGCTCGCGCTCCAGCGCCACCAGCCAGCCATCGGGCATGCGCACCAGCGCTTCGGCGTCGCGCCCGCGCCCGGCCAGCGGGCGGCCAGCGCCATCCACCAGCCGGCCCGCGCGCCGCAGCTCCAGCCGCGGCGCCGCGTCCAGGAGCAGGCGCAATTCCGCAAAATGCCCCGTGTCGCTGATCACCGAGACAAGCCCATCCGCTTCGAGATGCAGGCCCGACAGCCCGCCAAAGCCAAGCGCCGCGCGGTCGATCTCGACGCCGCCCAGCAGCGTGAGGCCATGGGCCGCGAAGGGCGGCAGCGTCAGCGGCCGGGTCAGGGCGGTGGCATCCGCCGCGCAGCCTGCCGCGCCCAGCGCCGCGAGCAGGGTGCGCCGGCGGAGCACCCTCTGCGCCATCACGCCAGGGCCGGCGCCCGCTCATTGGCGGCGCGCTGCCAGGCCAGCGCGGCATCCTCGTCGAACAGCTCGGCCAGCTTCTTCATCATGGTGCCGCCCAGCTCCTCGGCATCCACGATGGTGACGGCGCGACGATAGTAGCGCGTGACGTCATGGCCGATCCCGATGGCGATCAGTTCGACCGCCTCGCGCGCCTCGATCTCGTTGATCACCTTGCGCAGGTGGCGTTCCAGATAGTTGCCCGGATTCACCGACAGCGTGCTGTCATCCACCGGCGCGCCATCGCTGATCACCATCAGGATGCGGCGATGCTCGGTGCGGGTCAGCAGGCGGCGATAGGCCCAGTCGAGCGCCTCGCCATCGATGTTTTCCTTGAGCAGCCCCTCGCGCAGCATCAGCCCGAGATTCTTGCGCGCGCGCCGCCAGGGCGCGTCGGCGGCCTTGTAGACCACGTGGCGCAGGTCGTTCAGGCGCCCCGGGTTGCGCGGCTTGCCCTCGGCCACCCAGCGTTCGCGCGATTGGCCGCCCTTCCAGGCGCGGGTGGTGAAGCCCAATATCTCCACCTTCACGCTGCAGCGTTCCAGCGTGCGCGCCAGGATGTCGCAGCACATGGCCGCGACCGTGATCGGCCGGCCGCGCATGCTGCCGGAATTGTCGATCAGCAGCGTCACCACCGTGTCGCGGAAATCCGCGTCGCGTTCGCGCTTGTAGGATAGCGACTGCATCGGATTGACCACCACGCGGGCCAGCCGCGCCACATCCAGCAGCCCTTCCTCCAGGTCGAATTCCCAGGCGCGCTGCTGCTGCGCCATCAGCCGCCGCTGCAGCCGGTTGGCCAGCTTGGAGACCACGCCCTGCAGGTGCGACAGTTGCTGGTCCAGCTGCTGGCGCAGCCGCGCCAATTCCTCGGCGTCGCAAAGATCGTCGGCCTCCACCACCTCGTCGAAATTCTTGGTGAAGGCGCGGTAGAGGCTGGCATCGTCGGTGGGCGGTGCCTCGCGCCGCTGCTGCGGACCACCCGGACGGTCATCGCCCTCGGCGGCGGCGCCATCTTCCTCGCCCTGGTCGGTCTCCTCGTCGGCGGCTTCGCCCGGCGCGGTCTCGGGCTGGGCGCCGAGCGCGGTCTCGGTCTCCTGGGCGCGGCTCTCGCCCTCGCCGGACTGGTCCTGCTGGGTGGTGCTTTCGCCGCCCTCGCCTTCCTCCTCATCCTGCTCGCTCTCGGTCTCCACCTCGGCCTCGGCCAGGTCGAGGGCGGCGAGCAGCTTGCGGGCGGCGCGGCCGAAGGCGTCCTGGTCGCCACGCTTGGCGGCCATCTCGGCGAGCGCGGCTTCGCAGGCCGGGTCGATCGTGTCGCGCCACAGATCCAGCACGCGGCGCGCGGCGGCGGGCGCGGGGTCGCCGGTCAGGCGTTCGCGGGCCAGCAGGGACAGGGCCGCCGGCAGCGGCAGCTGGTCCTTGCGGGTCATCCGGTCGAAGCCTTCCGCCTCGCACTGGTCGGCCAGGCGGGCGCGGAGGTTGGCGGCCACACCCTCCATGAACTGGCTGCCGACCGTCTCGACGCGCACATCCTCCAGCGCGTCGAACACTTCGCGGGCTTCCCGGCGGGCCGGCACGCGGGCGGCGTGCACGCCCTCATCATGGTGGCGGAGCTTGAGCGCGATGGCGTCTGCGGCGCCGCGCAGCTTCGCCATCTCGGCGGGCGGCAGGGCGCGCGTGGGCAGCGGCAGGCGGGCGCGCTTGCCGGCCAGGCCCGAGGGGCCGGGCTGGTAGGCCACCTGAACCTCCGGCTGCTGCGCGATGGCGCGCAGCGTGCCGGCGGTGGCGCGCTTGAATTCCTCCTGCCGGGTCTGGTCCTTCTGGCTCATCCGGCCTTCCGCAGCATCAGGCCGCTCGGCAGTTCCTCGTTGAAGCAGCGCTGGTAATATTCGGCCACGGTCGACCGCTCGGCCTCATCGCACTTGTTCAGGAAGGTCAGGCGGAAGGCGAAGCCGATATCGCCGAAGATCTTGGTATTCTCGGCCCAGGTGATGACAGTGCGCGGCGACATGACGGTGGAGATGTCGCCGGCGATGAAGCCCGCGCGCGTCAGGTCGGCCAGCGCCACCATCGCTTCCGTCCGGCGCTTCGCCTTGGCGTCCTTCTCATCCATGCCGAGCTTCGCCATGACGATCGCCGTCTCCTGCGCATGCGGCAGGTAGTTCAGCGTGGCGACGATGCTCCAGCGGTCCATCTGGCCCTGATTGATCTGCTGCGTGCCGTGATAGAGGCCCGTCGTATCGCCGAGGCCCACCGTGTTGGCGGTGGCGAACAGGCGGAAGTAGGGGTTCGGCCGGATCACCTTGTTCTGGTCGAGCAGCGTCAGCTTGCCCTCCACCTCCAGCACCCGCTGGATCACGAACATCACGTCCGGCCGGCCGGCGTCATATTCGTCGAACACCAGCGCGCAGGGATGCTGGAGCGCCCAGGGCAGGATGCCCTCGCGGAACTCGGTCACCTGCTTGCCATCCTTCAGCACGATGGCGTCCTTGCCGATCAGGTCGATGCGGCTGATGTGGCTGTCGAGGTTGATGCGGATGCAGGGCCAGTTCAGCCGCGCCGCCACCTGCTCGATATGCGTGGACTTGCCGGTGCCGTGATAGCCCTGGACCATCACGCGGCGATTGTGGGCGAAGCCGGCCAGGATCGCCAGCGTGGTGTCGCGGTCGAAGCGGTAGGTATGGTCGATCTCGGGCACATGCTCGCCGCGGGTCGAGAAGCCCGGAACTTTCATGTCGACATCAATGCCGAACATGTCCCGCACCACGACCTCGGTGTCGGGCTTGCTGAGGGCGATGGTCGAGCTGGTCTCGGCGGTCATGATCGGGTCCGGTCCTGGTTCGAGGCAATCTTACAGGGGTGCGCCGCGGCGCAAACCCCAGGGGGAATGGGCAAAGGGCCGCGCCGCGTCAATCCGCGCCGCCCGCGGCGGCACGCGCCGCGCTGGGGACACGCCGGCGCAACAGCGAATAGGCGCGGTTGATGTCCTTCAGCTTTTCCTCGGCCGCCCGGTCACCGCCATTCGCATCCGGATGGTAGCGCTTGGCCAGATCCTTGTAGCGCGCGCGCAGCGCTGCGGCATCCAGCGGCCAGGGCAGTTCCAGCAGATCCAGCGCCGCGCGCAATTCGCCGGGCGGGGCCTCGGGCGCGCCCGGCTGCGGCGCGCGGCGACGCGCCCCGTGCAGCCTTGTGGCATGCAGCAGGCCCAGCGGATCCTTGGTCCATTCCTGGGCGAAGGGGTTCTGCCCCCCCAGCCGGCCAAGCGGCCAGGTGGGGCGCTGCCAGCCGGCATCCTGGCGCAGATGGCCCTCGATCTCGGCGGGGCCCATGCCCTTGTAGTAATCCCAGGCGCGGTTGAACTCGCGGATATGCTCCAGGCAGAACCAGCGATATTGGTTCAGCCGCTGCCGATCCATGGGCGCGCGATATTCGCCCGCCAACGCGCAACCGGAATGCTCGCACGGGCGCATCGGCGCCTCCGGCGCCGCTGTCGGTCGGGTCCGGTCGCTCCGCCTTGGCATCTGCCCGTTATGGTCGCGGGGGGCGGGGTGCGCAAGGCGCGGTTGTCGTCGCGCCCGCGCGGCCGCATATGCGCGCCATGACCCGAGCCGACCGCATGGAAGCGCTGCTGCGCGCCGACTTCGCCCCGACCCGCCTCGCGATCCGCGACGATAGTGCCAGCCATGCCGGCCATGCCGGCGCCGCGCCGGGCGGGGAGACGCATTACACGGTGCAGTTGGAAAGCCCGGCCTTCATCGGCATGGGCCGCCTGGCGCGCAGCCGCGCCGTGCACGCGACCCTGGCGCCGGAATTCGCCCGCGGCCTGCACGCGCTGTCGCTGAAGCTGGCCGCGCCCGGGGAATAGAGCGGGCTATTCCTCGGCCTGCACCTGGTGGCGCAGCACCAGCGGGCTGTCCGGCGCATAGGCGTAGCAGGTGCCGATCGGCAGGCTGCGGCTGGGCGGCGGCGTTTCCCCGGCGGCGATGGCGGCCGCCCGCGCCGCCTTGGCGCGCCGCCACAGGATGGGCGCCACCGTCTGGTAGGCGACGGTCGCCATCTGCGCCAGCAATTCGCGCAGATGCGTGCAGCCCAGCGCGCCGCCCAGGCGCTCCTTCACCGCCCGGTTGAAGCCGGGCCCGACCGACACGCCGGCCAGCACCGCGAAGTTCGGCGTGACCAGCGGACAGATGTCGTAGGGGGTGAAGTCGCTGACCGCCTCGCAGGTCTGGATCACCATCTTCTCATCGATGGTCAGGCGCAGCCACATGCCGTGCAGCGCCTCGCCCGGCTGGATCTGGCCACGGTCGAAATTGCCGAAGGCGTAGGTCTTGGTGTCGACCAGATGCGCCTCGATGTCGAACAGCCCATCCTCGCGCTGATAGCCATGCATCTCGATGGCGCGGCGATGGAGGGCGGCGCGGGGCGCGGGGCGCGAAAGCGGCATCGGGCGGTCTCCGGCGGTTCGCCTGCCTATCGCATGCCCATGCGGTTCAATCCAACGCGCCTTCGTCGCGCAGCAGCGAAGCGACGGCGGCTTCGGCCACGTCGCCGGCGGTGAAGGCATCGCCGGCGCCGCGCAGCAGCACGAAGCGCATCGCCCCGTCGCGCGCCTTCTTGTCCTTGCGCATCCGCCCGATCAGCGCGTTGGTCCCGAACTGCCGGGGCAGGTCCGCCAGCCGCGCCGGCAACCCGACCTCGGTGAGATGCGCGATCACGCGGGAGGGCCATTCCTGGGACGCATGGCCGAGCCGCGCGGAGAGCGACGCCGCCAGCCCGAGCCCGACCGCCACCGCCTCGCCATGCAGCAGCCCGCCATCATAGCCAGCCTCGGCTTCCAGCGCGTGGCCGAAAGTATGGCCCAGGTTCAGCAGGGCGCGACCGCCCTCGGGCAGTTCTTCCCGCTCATCGGCGGCGACCACGGCGCCCTTCAACCGGCAGGATTCCAGGACGGCATGGGCCAGCGCCACCGGGTCGCCAGCCACGGCGCGCGCGCCATGCGCCTCGCACCAATCCCACAGCGCACCCTGCAGCAGGCCATGCTTCGCCACCTCGGCGTAACCGGCGCGCAATTCGCGCGGCGGCAGGGTGGCCAGCACGCCGGTATCGGCCAGCACCAGGCGCGGCTGGTGGAAGGCGCCGACCAGGTTCTTGCCGAGCGCCAAATTCACCCCGGTCTTGCCGCCGACCGAACTGTCCACCTGCGCCAGCAAGGTGGTCGGCATCTGGATGAAGGGCAGGCCGCGCAGGCAGATGGCGGCGACGAAGCCCGCCAGGTCGCCCACCACGCCCCCGCCCAGCGCCACGATGCTGGTGCGCCGATCGACCCCGGCGGCCAGCAGCTGCTCCAGCACCACCTGGACCTGGCCAAGGTTCTTGCTGGCTTCCCCCGGTGGCACCACGGCCACCGCCGGCACGGCGATGCCGGCGGCCGCCAGCGCCGCCTGCAAGGGCGCCAAATGCAGCGCCGCCACCTGGCTGTCGGTGATGATCGCCACGCGCGGGGCGGGCAGCAGCGGCGCCATCAGCGCGCCGGCGCGGGCCAGCAGCCCGGGCCCCACCAGGATCTCATAGGCACGTTCCTGCAGGCGCACCGTCAGGCTGTGCGGCGGAACCTGGGCGAAGATGGCCTCGGCCACCTTGCGCGTCGTCGTCTCGGGCGGGTCATCGGCGCAATCCACGGTCACATCGGCCTCGGCAAAAATCGGGTGGCGGGTTTCCATCAGCCGCTCCAGCACCTCGCGCGGGTCGGCGTTCAGGAACATCGGCCGATGCTCCCGCCCGGCCACCCGGCGGAGCAGCGTGGCAAGACTGCAGCGCAGCCACACGCTGGTCGCCGTCGTGGCGCGAATCGCGGCACGGGTGCGCGAATCGGCGAAGGCGCCGCCCCCGGTCGCCAGCACCACGGGCGGTCCGGCCAGGATTCGGGTGATCACCCTGCGCTCGCCATCGCGGAAATACGCCTCGCCATAGCGGGCGAAGATTTCCGTGATGGGCAGGCCAGCCGCGGTCTCTATCTCGGCGTCGGCGTCCAGGAAAGGCAGGCCGAGTCTGGGTGCAAGCCGTCGACCAATGGAGGATTTGCCCGATCCGGGCATCCCGACCAGCACCACATGGCGTGGGAGCATGGCGGGCCCGGCGGGCTCGGGGAGGGGGGTGGGTTCGTCATGGTTGCGCGACACGGGACACAGCGTTAGCACGCTCATGCCTGACTGAGGATCGTGCCACCCGATGTTCCGCAACCCGGTGCTGCTGCTGGTGTTGATTTTGGTCGGACTGGTGGTGGCCGGCCTGCTGGCGATCGGCGCCTTCCCGCCCAGCGCCACCCCGGTGGTGCAGGAACGCGCCATTCCCGGCGAGCGATTCGCACCGCGCTGAGATGGCGCGAATCGAGGCCTTCCTCGAAATGCTGGCCGCCGAACGCGGCGCGGCGCGCAACACCTGCCTGGCCTACGCCGCCGACCTTGAGGATTTCGCGGCGCATGCCCGCGCCCATGGCAGCAGCGCCGAAGCCGCGGACAGCGCCGTGGTGCGATCCTACCTCCAGGGCCTGGCTGCGGCCGGGCTGTCAGCCCGCACGGCGGCGCGGCGCCTGTCGGCACTTCGGCAATTCTTTCTGTTCCTGGTGGCCCAGGGGCAGCGCAGCGACAATCCGACCGAGCTTGTCGATGGCCCGACCCTGCCGCGTGGCCTGCCAAAGCCATTGTCGCGCGAGGAGCTGGAGGCGCTGCTGGTGGGCGCCGCCAGCCTGGACCGGCGCGGGGCGATGGCCGTGGCACTGGTGGAACTGCTCTATTGCTCGGGGCTGCGCGTGACCGAACTGGTGACGCTGCCGGCGCATGCGCTGCGGGCGGACGCGCCGCTGATCCTGGTGATGGGCAAGGGGCGCAAGGAAAGGCTGGTGCCGATTTCGATGCGCGCCCGCGCCGCCGTGAAGGCGGCGGCCAAGCACAGCACGCGCTTCCTGTTCGGCAGCCGGGGCGCGGGCGGGCACCTGACGCGCCAGGCCGTGGGCCAGATCCTGAAGGCGGCGGCGCTGGCGGCCGGGCTCGATCCGGCGCGGGTCAGCCCGCATGTGCTGCGCCATTCCTTCGCCACGCACCTGCTGGAAGGTGGGGCGGATTTGCGCAGCCTGCAGATCCTGCTCGGCCATGCCGACATCGCCACCACGCAGATCTATACCGGTGTCGCGCAGGCGCGGCTGGCAGCCCTGCTGCGCGCCCATCATCCGCTGTCCGAGACAATGCCGTGATGGACCATCGCGGCGCCTTGGAATCGCCCTTCGCCGGCAACATAAACCGGCGGCAGCGGAGGCGTTCGACATGGGTCTGATCGGGGCGATCATCATCGGCTTCTTCGCCGGGCTGCTGGCGCGCTGGCTGACGCCGGGCGAATTCAAGGCCGGCATCCTGCTGACCACGGCGATCGGCATGGTGGGCGCCGTGCTGGCCACGCTGCTCGGCCAATGGATCGGCTGGTATGCGCCCGGCGAAGGCGCAGGCTTCTTCGGCGCGGTGGTGGGCGCCATCACCTTGCTCGCCATGCTCCGCTTCGCCCGCCGGATCAGCTGAAGGCGCGGCCCCCTCGCCGCGGCACGGGTTCAGCGCCGCGCGGCGGCCTGCCGCGCCAGCGCCAGCACCGCCGCCCGTGCGATGGTCGCATCGGCATGGCGGAAGGCGGTGGTCTTGGTGCGCCGCTCGGCTTCCAGCAGCGCCGCGCCGGCGGATTCCAGGGCGGCGAGCGGCCAAAGCCGCAGCGCCCGATCGAAGGCGGCACGGTGCCGGAAGAAGACCGGCGGGCGGAGCCCCCCCGCATCGCCACCCGCCGCCACCGCCTCATGCAGCCGCTGCACATGGCGGAGCGCGGCGCGCACCACCATCACCGGGTTCGCGCCTTCGGCAAAGGCGGCGTTCAGCGCGGCCTCGGCCGCCACGGCATTGCCCTCGGTGGCCGCCATCAGCGCCTGGTCGAGGTCGAGCACCGCCCCCTCGGCCACGCATTCGGCCGCCGCCGCCTCATCCAGCCGGCCGCCCGGCCCGGCATAGAGCGCCAGCACCTCCACCGCCCGGCGGAGCAGCATCCGATCCTCGCCAAGCCGCGCCGCCAGCCAGGCGAGCGCCGGCGGGTCCGCCACCACGCCCTGCTCCTTCAAAAGCCGGCCGATGGTGGCGGCCAGCTCCGGCCCTGATTCGCGGTAGCAAGGGATGGCCACCATGGCGGGCTCGGCCTCGGCCAGGGCGCGGAGCTTGGCGCGCGGGCCGAGTTCACCGGCCTCCAGCAGCAGCAGCGCCTCACCCTTGGTGGCCAGCGCTTCCTTCACCGCGGCGGCGTGCGCGTCCGTCGCTTCCCGAAGCCGCACCAGGCGCCGCCCGCCCGTGAGGGAGAGGGCCGCCATCTCGCCGGCCAGCCGGCCGGGCTTCGCGGCTTCCTCGCGCGTCAGGTCGGACAGGCGGAACGGGTCGTCGCGGGCACCGCCCAGCACCGTGGCCAGCAGCGCCTCCGCCCGCTCGCGCGCCAGACCCTGATCCTCACCATACAAAAGCACGCCCCGGCAGGGGCCGGGATCGGCCAGGAAGGCAGCCAGCCGGCGCTGATCAAGCTTCGCCACAAACTCAGCCCTGGCGGAGCGAGCTGAGCGGATCCTCGGGGAGCGGCAGCGGCACGGGCCCCGGCGCGGGCACGGCTGCCGGGTCCACCGGTGGCGCCGCCCCATCCAGCCGGCGCCGCATGGCCAGGCTGACGCGCAGCACCACCTCATCGACCAGCGCCTCGGCCAGCCGGCGCTCCGCTGCCTCGCGCCCCAGATCGGCGGAGAAATACTGGGTGGTCGGGACGTTGTACGCCTCGGTCGCGCGCTCGAAGCCGGTGGCCAGCACCGTGACCGGCGGGCCGATGCCGAGCAGCGCCCAGGTGGCGCCCGCCACCATGCGCACGCGCGTCGCCGCACCGGTCAGGTCGATGGCCGAGCCTTCATAGCTCAAGGCCGGCACCAGCCGCAGCTCATAGCGGGGCGTGACCGCCCCGGGCGCGCCGGCCGCCAGCTTCTGCTGCAAGCCCCGGCGGGTGAGCTGGCCGAAGCGTTCCGCAATCACCGGCACGCGCACGGCGGCCAGTTCCGAGGCCAGCACGGGATCCGCGCCGCGCGGCGCATGCAGCGGCCGGAAGCCGCAGCCGCCCAGGCCCAGCGCCACGGCGCCGAGCAGCCCGCGACGGCCGATCCCGCCCCTATGCGACCAGATTGACCACCCGCCCCGGAACATGAATCCGCTTCTTCACCGGCTTGCCTGCCAGCGCACGCTGCACATTCTCCTCGGCTTCCGCCAGGGCGAAGATCTCGGCCTCCGGCAGGCCGACCGGCACCTCGATGGTGGCGCGGAGCTTGCCCAGCACCTGCACGGCCAGCGTCATGGTCTCGGCGCGCAGCAGATCGGGCTCGGGCGTGAGCCAGGGGAGCTCGGCCACCAGCTCGGTCGCATCGGGGCGCAGCAGCTGCCAGGCTTCCTCGGCCAGATGCGGCATCATCGGCGCCGAGAGGCGGACCAGCGCCTCCAGCGCCTCCCGCCGGGCGGCGGGATCGCTGGCTTCCGCGATGGCGTTGGCCAGCTCATGGATGCGCGCGACGGCCACGTTGAAGGCGAAGCTTTCCAGCGCCTCGGTCACCAGCGCGATGGTGCGGTGGGTGGCCTGGCGCAGCCGCCGCCCCTCCGGGCCCGCTTCCGTGCCGGGGGGCGGCAGGGTGGGCAGCGCCGCATGCACCAGGCGGAACAGGCGCTGGGTGAAGCGGTAGGCACCGGCCACGCCGCTTTCCGTCCATTCCATGTCGCGCTCGGGCGGGTTGTCGCTCAGGATGAACCAGCGGGCGGTGTCGGCGCCGTATTGCGCGATGATCGCGCCCGGATCGACGGTGTTGCGCTTCGACTTCGACATCGCCTCGGTGCGGCCGATGGTGACCGGTTCATTGGTGCCCTTCACGGTCGCGAGGCGCGCGCCATCGGTGGTGGTGGTGAATTCCACCTCCTCCGGATAGAGCCAGCGGCCATCGGCGCCCTTGTAGCTTTCGTGCTGCACCATGCCCTGGGTGAACAGGCCGGCGAAGGGCTCGGCGAGGGCGAGGTGCCCGGTTTCGCGCATCGCGCGGGTAAAGAAGCGGCTGTAGAGCAGGTGAAGGATCGCATGCTCGATGCCGCCAATATACTGGTCGACCGGCAGCCAGGCATCGACCGCCGCGCGGGTGACGGGTTCCGCCGCGCCGGGCGAGCAGAAGCGGGCAAAATACCAGCTGCTGTCGACGAAGGTGTCGCAGGTATCCGTCTCCCGCCGGGCGGGCTTGCCGCAGGATGGGCAGGCGACGTGCTTCCAGCTCGGGTGGTGGTCCAGCGGATTGCCGGGGCGGGAGAAATCCACATCCTGCGGCAGTTCCACGGGCAGCTGGTCCGCCGGCACCGGCACCACGCCGCAAGCCTCGCAATGGATGACCGGGATCGGGCAGCCCCAATAGCGCTGGCGGGAGACACCCCAGTCGCGCAGGCGCCAATTCACCACCCCATGGCCTTGGCTCGCGGCCTCCAGCCGGTCGATCACCGCACGCTTGGCGGCCGGCACATCCAGCCCGTCCAGGAAGTCCGAGCTGAAGATCGCCCCATCCTCGGTGAAGGCGGTGTCGCCCACCGCGAAGCTGGCCGGATCGGCGCCCGGCGGCAGCACCACCGGCGTCACCTCCAGCCCGTATTTCCGGGCGAAGTCGAGGTCGCGCTGGTCATGCGCCGGGCAGCCGAAGATGGCGCCGGTGCCATATTCCATCAGCACGAAATTGGCGATCCAGACCGGGTAGGTGCGGCCGTTGAACGGGTGCGCCACGCGCAAGCCCGTGTCGAAGCCCTTCTTCTCGCCCTGCTCGATGGCGACTTCGGAGGTGCCGCTGGTCCGGCATTCGGCGATGAAGGCGGCCGCCGCCGGGTTGCTTTGCGCGGCCAGCGCCGCGATCGGGTGTTCGGCCGCGACCGCCAGGAAGGACATGCCGAACAGCGTGTCTGGGCGCGTGGTGAATACCTCGATCTCGTGCGCCTGCGGCGCGCCGGCCTGATTCAGACCCTCGGCCAATGGCCTCGGATCATCAGGTGTGTCTTGCGGCGCCTGCGGCGCGCCGGCCTGATTCAGACCCTCGGCCACT
>Ga0247843_1007641_pt1 | contig 13140 bp, 5 predicted proteins | sample LaCruzMarch2017__FD_192420 | JGI IMG/M metagenome (GOLD analysis project Ga0247843, IMG submission 192420) | Freshwater microbial communities from meromictic Lake La Cruz, Castile-La Mancha, Spain - LaCruzMarch2017_8m | ecosystem: Environmental > Aquatic > Freshwater > Lake | place: Spain...
TGCAGGGAATTGCCATTACTTCCTATCAAGGTGGCCATATCGAATTCTTTAAGTACATGTATGAATTGCTGAGAGAAAAAGGGGCTGGTCATATACAATTGTTCGGTGGCGGCGGTGGCACCATCCTGCCTGATGAAATAAAAGAACTGCATGCCTTCGGTATCAATCGTATATTCTCGCCCGACGATGGCAGAGCCATGGGCTTACAAGGCATGATCAATATGGTGCTGCAAGCCTGTGATTATGAAACCAGAACCTCACTCGGCGATGATTGGAAGCATATTGCCGAGCGTGACCCAAAGCGTATTGGCCAAGTAATTTCTGTAATTGAAAACTATCAAAATACCAGCGATGCATTTCTAACTGAAATTCGTCGTATGATACAAGATACCAAGGTGCCTGTACTAGGTATCACCGGCACCGGCGGCGCCGGCAAATCTTCACTCACAGATGAACTCGTACGCCGATTTCTGGCAGACTTTACAGACAAAAATATTGCTATCGTTTCGGTAGACCCTTCTAAACGCAAAACTGGAGGCGCCTTACTGGGTGACCGAATACGCATGAACAGTATTCATGGCGAAAGGGTGTACATGAGATCCCTTGCTACGCGAGAAGCCAATACCTCCATATCCAAAGCCTTGAGAGAGGCAATTGATGTTCTAAAAGCAGCGGCGTATGACCTCATCATTGTTGAAACCGCTGGCATTGGGCAATCTGGATCCGAAATCACCGACCTCGCTGATGTATTCTTATATGTCATGACCCCTGAATATGGGGCCGCAACACAGTTGGAAAAAATCGATATGCTCGATTACGCTGATATTATCGCTATCAATAAATTCGACAAGCGCGGGGCGCTAGATGCGGTAAGAGATGTAAAAAAACAATATCAGCGAAACCATCAGCGCTTTGATGAAAAGCCCGACCTCATGCCTGTGTTTGGTACCATTGCCTCACAGTTTAATGACCCTGGCGTCAATGCACTATACGCTGCACTCATGCAGAAAATCGCCCTTAAAACCGGCGCACCTCTACATACCAACTTTCAAGCCAGCGATGAAATGAGTGAGAAGATTTATATCATCCCACCCGATAGAACTCGATACCTGTCTGAAATCGCAGAAGAAAATTATCGTTATCAAAAATATGTAGAGCAGCAATCAAACTTGGCTACACAGCTCTATCAATTAGAAGGTGCATATGCCGTTTTGATGCAAGATACAGAGCTACCCGAAGATGCCAAAGCCAGTATGTTGCAAATGCTGACGCAAAAACAACAGGCTGTTGAAAGAGCATTGGATGCGCCAGCCAAAAAAATACTGGATACTTGGCAAGAAAAACTAGATTCCTATACCGTTGATGAGTTTGTATTTGAAGTTAGAGGTAAAGAAATACGCATTCCTAATTTCACAGAATCCTTATCGCATCTCAAAATCCCCAAAGTAAGTCTGCCAAGATTTAAATCTTACGGTGAAATCTTACAATGGGTATTTACAGAGAATGTGCCCGGCGAGTTTCCTTTTGCCGCTGGGGTATATCCTTATAAGCGCACGCAAGAAGACCCAACCCGCATGTTTGCCGGTGAGGGTGGCCCTGAACGTACCAACCGACGATTTCATTACCTGTCAAAGGGAATGCCCGCCGCAAGACTCAGTACCGCGTTTGATTCCGTTACCCTCTATGGTGAAGACCCAGGCGTAAGACCTGATATCTTTGGTAAAATTGGAAATTCCGGCGTCTCGGTACCATCATTAGATGATGCCAAAAAACTATATTCCGGATTTGACCTCTGTGCACCCACGTCCTCTGTGTCTATGACCATCAATGGCCCAGCACCCATCGTGCTGGCGTTCTTTATGAATGCTGCCATTGACCAGCAATGTGAATTGTATATTCAGAAACATGGACTCGAGTATGAAGTGGAAGCAAAAATCGCTGCACTCGTCAAACAAAATGGAGGCATCAGACCCCAATATCACGGTGATTTGCCCGAAGGGCATAATGGTTTAGGACTGTCTCTGCTTGGCTTCAGTGGCGACCAGGTACTGCCCGATAATGTGTACCAGCAACTTAAAACCATCGCACTAAACTCCGTAAGAGGAACAGTACAGGCTGATATCCTCAAAGAAGATCAGGCACAAAATACTTGCATCTTCTCTACAGAATTTGCCCTCAGAATGATGGGCGATATTCAAAGTTATTTTATTGAACAGAAAGTTCGAAATTTTTACTCCGTAAGTATCTCTGGTTATCATATCGCCGAAGCCGGCGCTAATCCAGTAACCCAATTGGCCCTCACGCTTTCTAATGGGTTTACCTACGTAGAATACTACCTGTCAAGGGGTATGCATATCGATGATTTCGCCCCTAATTTGTCTTTCTTTTTCTCCAATGGTATCGACCCCGAATACGCCGTTATCGGTAGAGTAGCAAGAAGAATTTGGGCAAAAGCTATTAAATATAAATACGGTGGAAATGAGCGTAGTCAGATGCTCAAATATCATATTCAAACTTCAGGCCGATCTTTGCATGCCCAAGAAATTGACTTCAATGATATCCGTACCACCTTGCAGGCATTGTATGCAATTTATGATAATTGCAATTCACTGCATACCAATGCCTATGATGAGGCAATTACGACTCCCACTGAAGAGTCGGTGCGCAGAGCTATGGCCATTCAGCTTATTATCAATAAGGAATTAGGGCTAACCAAAAATGAAAACCCTTTGCAGGGTAGTTTTATTATTGAAGAACTTACAGACCTGGTAGAGGAGGCTGTCTTGGAAGAGTTTAAACGCATATCGGATCGTGGTGGCGTACTTGGCGCTATGGAAACCATGTATCAGAGAGCCAAAATCCAGGAAGAATCCCTGTACTACGAAACCCTAAAACATACAGGTGAATTTCCCATTATTGGTGTGAATACCTTTTTAAGCTCCAAAGGCTCACCAACAGTGGTACCAATGGAAGTGATTCGTTCTACAGAAGACGAGAAGCAAGCACAGATTCGGGCAGTAGAACAACTGTATAATCGTTTTCCCGAAAAAGCAGCACAGGAGCTAAGGCTCTTGAAAAAAGCCGCCATTCAAAATGAAAATATATTTGAGCGCTTAATGGAGTGTGTAAAGTATTGCTCCCTAGGGCAAATTACACATGCTTTGTATGAAGTGGGGGGGCAATACAGACGAAACATGTAATCACAATGAATTTCTTTGACATAGGAAGCAAAAAAAAGCATGCGCGTAAGGTAAATTCTGTGCCATTTTCCTTTATTGCCATATTCGATTGCGCCACAGTCACAAAATACCTAGAAATACATGTGGGCATCCACGTAAGTGAATTCTGCGAAAAATGGCTGGAAATTGTATTGTCTAAGCAAGCTGATGCTATCATTATCCGTGATTCAGGCAAAACAGAAACTCTTTTTGACGAAGCCCTAGCTTTTTTAATTCAGCATAGACCAGAGCATATTCCAATCCTTTGTAATCACAGATCTCAGATCTGGATACCTGGGACCAACGGTGTGCATTATAAGCGAGGAAGCAAACGAGAGTTCCCTGCAGAAAAAGGCTATGCTGGTGTTTCAGCACACTCAACAGAAGGATGCTTCGATGCCGCAGCTCAGAATTTTGATTACGTTTTTATATCCCCCATATTTGAAACCCAAAGCCATCCAGGTCAAAAAGGCTTGGGCCTTGATAAATTATCCCGAATTTGTGCTTCCGTAGATATTCCAGTGTTTGCCCTCGGGGGTATAACAGAAGCAAACCGACATGCCTGCAAAGTTTCAGGCGCAAAGGGTACTGCCTCCATTTCATTGTTTATGCCCAAAGATGCGTAAGCCACTTTACAAAATCCTGTTCCTAATTATAGCCACTTCGAGCGCTGTATTTCCCCCTGGTAATCTTACTGCCCAATCCAGAACACAAGCACTGCAAGATCTGCAAGAACTTTGCTCGCCACGTATGGCTGGTCGTGGGTATCAAGATAGTGGCCATGTGCATGCCGCACACTTTATCGCTCAACGATTCTCAAATCTCAAACTTGCCACCTTTCGAAAATTTTCTGATAACCTCCACGCTTACTATCAGCCCTTTTTCCTCGATGTAAATTTGTGTGACTCTCTTTCCCTAATTGCCGGAAATCAAATTTTATTGCCCGGTACAGATTTTATTCTGCATCCCGCATCTGGATCTATACAGGGCACTTTCCCTTTCTTGAATATCGGATTTGGTATGGGAGAAGATTGGGAAGGCAATAAAGTAAAAGGAAAAGCCGTAAAAGTAAGGCTTGGATACCCCCCCGATTATAGAAACGATGAAATCACCAAGAAAACTTTCGAGCCACAAAGCATGCCTGCTTTTAAATATGAAATGGCTGACGTGCATGCTCCGGCATTGCTTTTCGTAGAAAAAAATAAATTAACAGCATCACTCTCAGCACAAGCCTACCCATTTGCCGCAATAGACATCTTGCCCGGACGCATACCCAAAGGCACACGCAAAATCTCAGCCTTTATTCAGATGCGACAACAGAAAGTCCAAACACAGAATGTTATTGGCAGCATTCCAGGCAAAAAACACCCAGACTCACTCATTATCTTTTGTGCGCATTACGACCATCTTGGTAAACAGGGTAGCGCCGTATTCTCAGGCGCAAACGATAATGCATCCGGCATAGCTTTCTTATTGGCATTGGCTGCATATTATGCCAAACCTGAAAACCATTCAGATTATACACTTATGTTTATTGCCTTTGGTGCTGAGGAAGCAGGCCTCAAAGGTTCATTACATTTTGTAAGCCATCTGCTACCAGAGGAAAAAGATAAAATTAAATTCGTTCTCAATTTTGATTTGATGGGAAACGGTGATCAAGGTATAACATTGGTTGCTGCCAATATGTATCCTGAGCATGCCCGGATCATTCAACAGCAGATGGAGGCTGATACAATACTTACCGAATTGCGCGATAATGCTCCTAATTCAGATCATTACCCTTTTACCCGAATAGACGTACCTGCTCTATTTCTCTATACCAAAGGAGGACCGCCACATTATCATGATGTAATGGACACCCCTGACCAAGTGCAATTTCCCCGTTGGGATGCCTTGTTTCAGGGTATCACAAAGGCTATTGAACACATGCCCTAAGTGAGCAGGCGCCCTCGTATTGCCATTCGTTTTTATTGCCGGTATTGAACGCTTGCAATTCTACCATTGTAACGATAATGCCTCTACACAGCCTCCGAATACAAAGTCCATATGCTAGTGGTACATACAAAACACCATCAGCTACTATACAGGCATCTTTTGGGCACCTGCCGGTCACTGCCATGCGGCAGGCCCGGCACCCGGCTATTCACTCTATGCGCCCCTTCATTTTAACCCTAGGCTACCATGCAGGCAGGGCGCATGCCGCTTCTATCCGTGGCGCAATACTTGATATCCTAGCTGTGAAATGACATTCACATATCTAAGTAAGGCTTCCTCAGAAAGTAAAACATGGAACTGCATTTTGCGAGGGGTTTTACCGCCTCGCTAAGATATGCCGCACTTTCAGTGCTTTTTGAATTTGACTTGTAACGGTTAGATATATGTATGCTGAATCTAAGCTTGCAATTCTGCCATTCCCCTCCATTGGAGGGATGCCCAACGGGCCGGGTGGTCTGCAAAACGAGAGCGAGATTGAGAACGCGTATGTGCATGACATCAGGCACTATCTCAATCGAGTTCTAAAAATATAGAAATCAACGAGAATAACATGCACGCTTTTTGAGCACCTTAGTCAAATTTCCTTGCATGCAGAAATAATAAATACCATTGAAACTCAACAACAGCAAGGTCTGACGCTTTCTGTGGAAGCCCTATATTAGATCAATCCACAGGTTTGGGTACCAAATGGGTCAATTACTTTCTAAGGGTACTCAATATAAACCGATTACTTTGCTATTGCTCGAATAGCACCGGCAAAGCGATCCAAATCCTCCTCCAATGTAAAAACATTCGGCGTTACCCGCACACAGGATAAACTTTCACGCTCAATAGCAACTGTATGAATCTTATACTTGTCCAATAGCTTACTCTCTAATGCTTGCGGGGTCATACCCTCCAAACGAATCGTTGCTAATGCACAACTCAGGTCTGCCACGCTTGGCGATGGTATACTCACGCCCGGAAAACCCTTCACCTGCTCTATCCAATAATTCCGCAAATACATCAATCGCTCCCGCTTAAGCCCAGTACCAATACGATTATGAAAATCCAATGCCACATGAATCGCTTGCTCTATCGGCATACTCCGCGTTCCTAAGCTCTCAAATTTGCGGATATCATCACTCTCCGGATTCTCATGACTCAGCAATGGCCATACCTCTGCGATCTGAGACTTACGTATATACAACATGCCACTGCCCAATGGGCCACACATCCATTTGTGCAAACTAGTGCCATAGTAATCGCAATTCAAATCCGGTATCTTGAAATCCAATTGCGCAAAGGCATGCGCCCCATCTACTAGTACTTTGATATTACGCGCTTGGGCCGCATCGGCTATGGCGCGCACCGGTAAAACCTGCCCGTTCCAATTAATCACTTGTGTGATATGTACCACCCGGGTTTTTGACGTAAAGGCCTCAGCAAACAAAGAGGTAAGCTTCTCGGCATCATCGCAGGGTATAGGTATCTCTACCCATACCAGCTTAATGCCTTCCCTTTTCTCCCTTTGCTTCCAAGCATGTATCATATTGGGGTAATCCATTTTGCTCAGTACCACCTCATCACCTTTTTGCAGCGGCAATCCAAAGATTACGGTGTTAATGGCTTCGGTGGCATTCCGGTTGATAGCGATTTCTTCAGTATCGCATCCCGCCAACTTTGCCAAGCTTGCTCGCAGCGGCTCTCGACCTTGATCTAATATTCGCCACATATAGTAAGAGGGCCCCTGATTACTCATGCGATTGTATTGATCAACCGCATCCTGCACCATCTCAGCGGATGGGCTTACACCACCACTATTGAGATTTAGCAAGCCAGGGTTTATTGTGAATGCCTGACGTATTTCACGCCAGAAGCTTTCGTCTGTTACGAGTGTATGTGCTGCTTTGCTTTGTGTCTTTTCAGATATGCGGGTCATAAGCTCAGGCGACAGCATATTGCTGAAACCGGTCAGCGAAAATCCGCTGAGCAACAATCCGGATTGGCGTATAAATTCACGGCGGGGGTTGTATTTCATGGCAGGTGTTTGGCTTTCAAAGCCCTAAGGTAAATGAAAATCCATTTCGGGCGATATCAAGGGTATCAGGAAAAGAAAGATGGGGGTAATGCAGGGCAGAAAATCGAGTATCTTTTCTCAAAAAATCAGCAAAATTGAGGTGAAAAATGAAAATGAAGGGGGTAGCTGAGGGATAGATTTAGGCACAAAAACCCACCTATCCACATAAATCTAATTGAGCTGAATGTATTTTTTTAATTGATTTTCAATAACTTAGTGTATTTATTAAAAAAATATTCAGACACCCTTGACATTGGTTAATAAATGGATCTATCTTTGCACTCCCATTCGGGAACAAACAACCAGTTCTTTACACAAATAAAAAAAGGCAAAATATTTTCACAAATATTTGCGGTGTAAGAAAAAGTTTGTATCTTTGCACTCCCATTCGGGAATGAATAACAAAGTAAACGAATGGCAAACGAGTAAAAAAAGTAAGACTGCGAAGTCTGAGATACTGAGGGGCAGATTAAGAGGGGTTGAAAAGAGTTCTGTGAAGTAGCGAAGGAAAAATCAGTACGACTAGGTTCAATAAGTCGTTTCTGAGAATTAAACATACAACGGGGCCGGAGACAAATCTCTGAAAAGAACGATGAGACGCGAGTTTCATCACAAGATTACAATGGAGAGTTTGATCCTGGCTCAGGATGAACGCTAGCGGCAGGCCTAATACATGCAAGTCGAACGGTAGACAGTAGCAATATTGTTGAGAGTGGCGCACGGGTGCGTAACGCGTATGCAACCTACCTCCCTGCGGGGGATAGCCTGGAGAAATTCAGATTAATACCGCATAACATTATGATACGGCATCGTATTATAATTAAAGGATTTATTCACAGGGAGATGGGCATGCGTGCCATTAGTTAGATGGAGAGGTAACGGCTCCCCATGACTACGATGGCTAACTGGTCTGAGAGGATGATCAGTCACACTGGCACTGAGACACGGGCCAGACTCCTACGGGAGGCAGCAGTAGGGAATATTGGTCAATGGACGCAAGTCTGAACCAGCCATGCCGCGTGCAGGAAGAAGGTCCTCTGGATTGTAAACTGCTTTTGTCCGGGAATAAATCTATCTTAATAGGTAGTTGAAGGTACCGGAAGAATAAGCACCGGCTAACTCCGTGCCAGCAGCCGCGGTAATACGGAGGGTGCAAGCGTTGTCCGGATTTATTGGGTTTAAAGGGTGCGTAGGCGGCCTTTTAAGTCAGTGGTGAAAGACGGTGGCTCAACCATCGCAGTGCCATTGATACTGAAAGGCTTGAGTACAGTTGAGGTAGTTGGAATGAGTAGTGTAGCGGTGAAATGCATAGATATTACTCAGAACACCGATTGCGAAGGCAGATTACTAAACTGGAACTGACGCTGAGGCACGAAAGCGTGGGGATCAAACAGGATTAGATACCCTGGTAGTCCACGCCGTAAACGTTGGATACTCGATGCGCGCGATAAACAGTGCGTGTCCAAGCGAAAGCGATAAGTATCCCACCTGGGGAGTACGCCCGCAAGGGTGAAACTCAAAGGAATTGACGGGGGCCCGCACAAGCGGTGGAGCATGTGGTTTAATTCGATGATACGCGAGGAACCTTACCTGGGCTAGAATGCGATCGACGTTATCTGAAAGGATAATTACCCGCAAGGGACGAGAAGCAAGGTGCTGCATGGCTGTCGTCAGCTCGTGCCGTGAGGTGTTGGGTTAAGTCCCGCAACGAGCGCAACCCCTATCATTAGTTGCCAGCGAGTCATGTCGGGGACTCTAATGAGACTGCCTGCGCAAGCAGTGAGGAAGGTGGGGACGACGTCAAGTCATCATGGCCCTTACGCCCAGGGCTACACACGTGCTACAATGGTTGGTACAGAGGGCAGCGACACGGCAACGTGAAGCAAATCTCATAAAGCCAATCTCAGTTCGGATTGGGGTCTGCAACTCGACCCCATGAAGTTGGAATCGCTAGTAATCGCGCATCAGCAATGGCGCGGTGAATACGTTCCCGGGCCTTGTACACACCGCCCGTCAAGCCATGGGAGCTGGGGGTGCCTGAAGTCGGTTTCCGCAAGGAGCTGCCTAGGGCAAAACCGGTGACTAGGGCTAAGTCGTAACAAGGTAGCCGTACCGGAAGGTGTGGCTGGATCACCTCCTTTCTGGAGCCCTGTTGTTACAATGACGATTAAGAGACGACGAATTTAGTTGTCTGATTTTCCTTCAAACTTCATAGTAAAATTTTGTGCGGTTTGCGTGCACACTCATACGGATACGCAATCACGGGCTTGTAGCTCAGGTGGTTAGAGCGCAACACTGATAATGTTGAGGTCCGTGGTTCGAGTCCACGCAGGCCCACTGTACATATAAGCTCTCGCTTATTGTAAAGTCAGCCCTAAACAGGCAAAATTGAAATGATTAATTTACTTCTTCGGAAGTATAGCATACAAGAATCAAATGCAGGAAGACCGATGTTTTCAGGCCCCTGCAGGATTCTAATACGAGAAAGTAGTGTAATAGCTACGTAGTTCTTTGGTTTAAGGGAATAAGAAAACATACAAGTAGATGAAAATGGATATTATACATCGCAGTGATGCGTGTATGTATCATCGAGCAATCGAAGAGAAAGTAAATAAGAGTATGTGGGGGATGCCTAGGCACTCAGAGGCGAAGAAGGACGTGGTAAGCTGCGATAAGCTTCGGGTAGGTGCAAACAACCTTTGATCCGAAGATTTCCGAATGGGGCAACCCATCTTGATGAAGTCAAGATACCTAAATAGGAGCGAACGCAGGGAACTGAAACATCTAAGTACCTGCAGGAAGAGAAAACAATAGTGATTTCCCAAGTAGTGGCGAGCGAACGGGAAGAAGCCCAAACCATGTTGGTTACGGCCAACATGGGGTTGTAGGACAGACATAAAGGTTATTACTAAAAATGAACACGCATGGAAAGGCGGACCATAGAGGGTGACAGTCCCGTAAGTGTATAAGTAATAACTGGGTTTGAATCCTGAGTACCGCGGGGTCGGAGACGCCCTGTGGGAATCCGCCGGCACCATCCGGCAAGGCTAAATACTCCTGAGTGACCGATAGTGAACTAGTACCGTGAGGGAAAGGTGAAAAGAACCTCGAACAGAGGAGTGAAAGAGAACCTGAAACCGCATACTTACAATCTATAGGAGCCTTAACGTAAGTTAGGGTGACTGTGTGCCTTTTGCATAATGAGCCTACGAGTTGCACCTCAGTAGCGAGGTTAATTCCTTAAGGGAAGTATCCGAAGCGAAAGCGAGTCTTAACAGGGCGTAAAGTTACTGGGGGCAGACGCGAAACCTTGTGATCTACCCATGGTCAGGATGAAGGATCGGTAACACGATCTGGAGGTCCGAACTGGTATACGTTGAAAAGTATTCGGATGAACTGTGGGTAGGGGTGAAAGGCTAATCAAACTGGGAAATAGCTCGTACTCCCCGAAATGTTTTTAGGAACAGCCTTGTGGAGAGTATGGCAGAGGTAGAGCTACTGATAGGACTAGGGGGAGTCAAATCCTACCAAACCCTGACAAACTCCGAATGCTGCCATATATACACAGGAGTGAGCCCTTGGGTGCTAAGGTCCGAGGGCGAGAGGGCAACAACCCAGACCATCAGCTAAGGTCCCCAAATGTAAGTTAAGTTGAACTAACGAGGTCTGATTGCATAGACAGCTAGGATGTTGGCTTGGAAGCAGCCATTCATTTAAAGAGTGCGTAACAGCTCACTAGTCGAGCGATCGGGCGTGGATAATAATCGGGCATCAAACTTACTACCGAAGCTATGGTATATATCGTAAGATATATAGGTAGGGGAGCATTCCATGGGCAGGGAAGGCGTTGCGTGAGCAATGCTGGAGCGCATGGAAAAGCAAATGTAGGCATGAGTAACGATAATCCAGGCGAGAAACCTGGACGCCGATAGACTAAGGTTTCCTGATCAACGCTAATCGGATCAGGGTTAGTCGGGGCCTAAGGAACACCCGAAGGGGGAAATCCGATGGACAAGCAGTTAATATTCTGCTACTTGTGTATGGAGTGATGGAGAGACGCAGGAGTGAAAGTGCTGCCATGTGACGGAATACATGGTTGAATCACAAAGGTAAATCTGTAGTAGTGAAATGCGCTATGGATGCTGAAGTGAGACAGTATAAGGAGTCTTCGGACGAATTAATATGCACCTAATCAGACTGCCGAGAAAATCTTCTAAACATATGCATACACAACCCGTACCGCAAACCGACACAGGTAGTCAAGGAGAGAATCCTAAGGCGCTCGAGTGAATCATGGCTAAGGAACTCGGCAAAATAGTCCTGTAACTTCGGGAGAAGGGACGCCATCCGCAAGGGTGGCCGCAGTGAAAAGGCCCAGGCGACTGTTTAACAAAAACACATGTCTTTGCAAAATCGAAAGATGAAGTATAAGGACTGACACCTGCCCGGTGCCGGAAGGTTAAAAGGGGGGGTTAGCAGCAATGCGAAGCTCTGAATTGAAGCCCCGGTAAACGGCGGCCGTAACTATAACGGTCCTAAGGTAGCGAAATTCCTTGTCGGGTAAGTTCCGACCTGCACGAATGGTGTAACGATCTGGGCACTGTCTCAGCCATGAGCTCGGTGAAATTGTAGTGCCGGTGAAGATGCCGGCTACCCGCTACGGGACGAAAAGACCCCGTGCACCTTCACTGCAACTTAGCATTGACGACGGATAAGGGATGTGTAGGATAGGTGGGAGGCTATGAAGCGGTATCGCTAGGTATCGTGGAGCCAACGTTGAAATACCACCCTTCCCTTATTTTTCGCCTAACTCCGCAAAGCGGAGGACATTGCTTGGTGGGTAGTTTGACTGGGGTGGTCGCCTCCAAAAGAGTATCGGAGGCTCCCAAAGGTTTCCTCAGCACGCTTGGTAACCGTGCATAGAGTGTAATAGCATAAGGAAGCTTGACTGTGAGGCCGACAAGCCGAGCAGGAACGAAAGTTGGGTATAGTGATCCGGTGGTTCCGCATGGAAGGGCCATCGCTCAAAGGATAAAAGGTACGCCGGGGATAACAGGCTGATCTCCCCCAAGAGCTCATATCGACGGGGAGGTTTGGCACCTCGATGTCGGCTCGTCACATCCTGGGGCTGAAGAAGGTCCCAAGGGTTCGGCTGTTCGCCGATTAAAGTGGCACGCGAGCTGGGTTCAGAACGTCGCGAGACAGTTCGGTCTCTATCTGTAGTGGGCGTTAGATATTTGAGTGGACCTGACCTTAGTACGAGAGGACCGGGTTGGACGAACCTCTAGTGTACCTGTTGTGGCGCCAGCTGCATCGCAGGGTAGCTACGTTCGGAAGAGATAAGCACTGAAAGCATCTAAGTGCGAAACTCGCCACAAGATGAGATATCTTTTAAGAGTCGTAGAAGACTACTACGTTGATAGGCTGTAGATGTAAAGTCAGTAATGACAAAGTCGAGCAGTACTAATTACTCGTAGCTTTCCTTCTAACCGCCGTTTTCTAAAACTTGTATGTTTTCTCCTTTAAACCATATTATATTGGTATCTTCTGAAATACACAGAAATGCTACACCGTTTTGGTGACTATAGCATGGGTGATCACCTCTTCCCATTCCGAACAGAGAAGTTAAGCCCCATTGCGCCGATGGTACTTGGATAACACCAGGGAGAGTAGGTCGTCGCCGCTTTTAAATGAAAAGCCCCGAGTAATCGGGGCTTTTTTGTACTTGTTATATACGACATTGCATGCAGTATGAATTACAAACGCCATTCTATCAAATCCTGTTTGTATCTATTGTGTGTTCTATATTATATTGGCATCTTCTGAAATACACAGAAATGCTACACCTTTTTGGTGACTATAGCATGG
>Ga0247843_1007646_pt1 | contig 13133 bp, 10 predicted proteins | sample LaCruzMarch2017__FD_192420 | JGI IMG/M metagenome (GOLD analysis project Ga0247843, IMG submission 192420) | Freshwater microbial communities from meromictic Lake La Cruz, Castile-La Mancha, Spain - LaCruzMarch2017_8m | ecosystem: Environmental > Aquatic > Freshwater > Lake | place: Spain...
GCCGCATCCCCGGCCCTACGCGCTCTTCCTGGGGCGTGTCGCCACCAAGAAGGGCTTGATTCCATTGGTGAAGGCGCTGGCCGAGCGGGCAGGCGGGGCGGCCGTGTCTGCCCTGGACCTCGCCATCGTCGGCCCCGACGAGCGAGGTCATGCCGCCGAGGTGCGCCAACTCTTCGATTCGCTCGGGCTCGGTGGGCGTGTCCGCCTGGTCGGGCCCGTCTTCGACGTCCATGAGAAGGCCCGCTGGTACGCCCACGCCGCGGCCTTCTGCCTGCCGTCGGCCGATGAGAACTTCGGCCTCACGGTCGTCGAGGCTTCGCGTTTCGGGGTCCCGCTCCTCGTCTCGCCCGACGTAGGGCTCGCCCCCGCCATCGCCAAGAACGGGGCGGGCCTGGTCGTGCCTGCCGAGCCAGCGGCCATCGCAGGTGCGTTGGCCGAGCTGGTTGGCCCTCGTCGCCCGGCGTTCGCTGAGGGTGCCCTGCGACTCGGTGCCGCCTTCGAGTGGGCCGAGCGCGCGGCCGAGCTCGAAGCGGTGTACTACCAGGCCGTCGCCAGGCGCTGAGCCCCGTTCACTGTTCGGGCTTCGCGCGCACCTTGAAGCGCATGCCGCGGGCGACCGGGTGGCAGGCGACGAAGCGCCCGGGCTCGACCTCGGTGAGCTGCGGCTCTTCGGCCTTACACGCGGTCTCCGCGTAGGCGCAGCGCGGGTGGAAGCGGCAGCCGCTGGGCGGGTTGAGCGGGCTTGGGATTTCGCCCTCGAGCTGGATCCGCCTGCGGTTCTTCTGTTCGGGGTCGGGGATCGGCACCGCCGAAATCAACGCCTGCGTGTACGGGTGCAGCGGCGAATCGTAGACGGTATCGGCTTCGCCCAGTTCGGCGATGCGGCCGAGGTACATGACCGCGATGCGGTCCGAGATGTGTTTCACCGCCGCGAGGTCGTGGGCGATGAAGAGATACGTCAGGTGAAAGCGGTCCTGCAGCTCGGCCATGAGATTCATGACCTGGGCCTGGATCGACACGTCGAGCGCGGAGATCGGCTCGTCGCACACGATGAACTTTGGGCTCACCGCTAGCGCCCGGGCGATACCGATGCGTTGCCGCTGACCGCCCGAGAACTCGTGCGGATAGCGGTTCGCCATGGACGGAGAAAGTCCAACGGTTTCAAGTAATTCGTGAATTCTGCGCTGGATCTCGCCGCCGCTCGCGAGGCGATGGATTTTGAACGGTTCCGCCAGCGTGGACCCGACCGTCATCCGTGGATTGAGCGATGCGTACGGGTCTTGGAAGATGATCTGCAGGTCCTTTCGGAAGGGCCTGAGCTTCGCCTGATCGTGTTTGCGCCCGAGCTCCGCAAGGTCGGTCCCCTGGTAGATGACCTGGCCCGAGATCTCGGCCACCCGCGGCGAATAGAGCTGCAGGATCGCGCGCCCGGTCGTGGACTTGCCACACCCCGACTCGCCGACAAGGCCGACCGTTTCGCCTGCAAAGACATCGAGATCGATGCCGTCGACGGCCTTCACCGCGAGCTTCTTCTTCTTCTTGAAGAGCCCGCCATCCTTGATCGGGAAGTGGACCTTCAACCCTCTGAGGGAGACGAGTGGCGTCATGCTCCGACCCCTTTTGCGGAGCCCGCCGCCACGTCGATGCGCACCCGCTCGAGCAGCTCGCCACGGGCCACGTCGGCCTTCACCGCGTCCACGGCAAAGCAGCTCGAGCGATGGGTCGCCGTGAGCTGCACCATCGGCGGGCGCTCGCTGTCGCAGACGTTCTGCTTGAAGCGGCAGCGTGGCGCGAACGGGCAGCCGGGCGGACGCGAGTCGATGTCGGGTGGGCGCCCAGGGATCGAATAGAGCCGCTCGACCTTGAGGTCGGGGCGCGGGATGCTCTGCAGGAGGCCAAGCGTGTAGGGGTGGGACGGGCTTCGGAAGACCTCGACCGCGAGCCCCTGCTCCATGACGCGGCCGGCGTACATGACGATGACGTGGTCGGCCATGCCCGCCACCACGCCAAGGTCGTGGGTGATGAGTGTGATGGCCATGCCGATCTCCTTCTGGAGATCTTTGAGCAGGTCCAGGATCTGCGCCTGGATGGTCACGTCGAGCGCCGTCGTCGGCTCGTCCGCGATCAACACCTCGGGGCGATTGAGGAGCATCATCGCGATCATCACGCGTTGCCGCATGCCGCCCGAGAACTGATGCGGGTACTGGTCGAAACGTTTCCTGGCGCCCGGGATGCCGACTCGCTCGAGCATGTGCAGGGCCGCCTCACGCGCAGCGTCGCCCTTCATGTTCTGATGGAGCTCGAGGACCTCGGTGAGCTGGCGGCTGACCTTCAAATACGGGTTCAGGCTCGTCATCGGGTCCTGGAAGATCATCGCGATGCGGTTGCCGCGGATCTTCTGCAGCTCGCGCTCCGATGCCTTCACCAGGTCCTTGCCGTGAAAGCGGATCTGTCCCCGCGGGATCCGTGCAGGCGGTCGCTGCAAGAGGCCCATGACCGCAAGATTGGTCACGGACTTGCCCGACCCTGACTCGCCGACGACGCCGATGGTCTCGCCCTTTCGCAGGGTGTAGCTGAGCCCATCGACGGCCGCGAAGTAGCCGCTTTCATGCCGGAATTCGACCACGAGGTCCTCGACCTCGAGAATGGGAGGGGTAGCATTGGACGTCTGGCCCGAGCTTGCGTCGACGGTCATTTCTTGCCCCGAAGCTGCGGATCCATGGCGTCGCGCACGCCGTCGCCGAGGAAGTTCAGCGCGAAGAGGGTGACCGCGAGCCCCAGGCCGGGGAAGACGATCTGCCACGGGTAGGCGCTGAGGCTCGTGATGTTGGCGCCTTCGGCGATCATCTTGCCGAGCGAGTCCGACAGGCCGAGGCCAAGGAAGCTGAGGAACGCCTCTTCCAGGATGACGGCCGGCACGAGCAGCGTCGCGTACACGATGACCGGGCCGAGCGCGTTGGGGATGAGGTGCTTCAACACGATGTTGAAGCGGCCGGCGCCCAGCGCGCGTTGGGCCTCGATGAACTCGCGGTTCTTGAGGCTCAGGACCTGACCGCGGACCACACGCGCGGTGGTCAACCACTGCACACAGCCGAGCAGGATGAAGACCGTCACCGGGTCGTCGCGGTCCTGGACGATGGCCATGATGAGGATGACGAGGAACATGAACGGCAGGCCGTACATGATGTCGACGATGCGCATCATGATGTTGTCGGTGCGCCCCCCGGTGTAGCCCGCGATGGCGCCATAGAGCACGCCGATCAGCAGCGAGACGAAGGTCGACAGGAGCCCGATGGTGATGGAGAGCCGCACGCCGTAGAGCAGGCGGGTCAGGATGTCGCGGCCTGCGTTGTCAGTGCCGAGCTCGAAGGTGTGCAGCACCGGGGCGCCAGGGAACTCGGCGAGGCTGAGCTTCAGGTCGCGGTTCTTGTCGTGGTTCAGGATGAAGGGCTCATAGCTGCGGGCGCCGGACGCTTCGAGCGAGGTGTAACGCACGTAGCGGGCGCGCTCGACGACCTCCCAGCGGGCGATGGTGTTGTCGCCGTCGATGTCGAGCTTGCGGAAGCCGTCGGGCCCCGTGAGGCCGAGGCCGCGGAACTGCGAGGCCACGTCGGCGTCGTCCTTGGGGAACTCGCGCCAGGTGATGAAGTCGTCGCGGTCGGTGTCTCCCGGCATCGGCTCGGTGTCGCCGCGGGCGACGTCGAAGTCCGCGAAGAGGTCGTCGTAGAAGCGCGCCGCGAGGGTCACGAGGCGCAGCTCCGGGCACTCGAGCGGGCCGGGGGTGCCGTCGGCCCACTGCGTCCTTGCGCACGCGATGACGCCGTCGCGATCGAGGTCGATGACGTCGAAGCCGGCCTTGTCGCCGTCATAGGTCGGGTAGGTGACGGAGACGGCGCGGGTGCCCGGGGCCCGATTGGCGAGCGCCTGGTTCTGCTCGGTCGGCGAGAAGTGGGTGACGTGCGGTGCCCAGATGAGTGGAGCGGTGTAGCCGACGAACGTCACCGTCGCGATGATGACGAGGCTCACCATGGCGAGGCGGTTGTGTTTGAGGCGTCGCCACGCGTCGGCCCCGAGGCTGTGCCCCTTGTCCTTCGTCTTCGGTGTCGGGTCGCCCATCAGTCGAGGCTCACGCGTGGGTCGAGGAAGGTGTAGACGATGTCCACGACGAGGTTGAGCAACACCAGGATGGCCGCGTAGACGACGACGACGCCGATGACCATCGGGTAGTCGCGGTTGAGCGCCGGCTTGACGAAGTTCTCGGCGAGGCCGGGGATGCCAAAGAGGCTCTCGACCACGACCGAGCCGGTGATGATGCTGGCCATGCCCGGGCCGAGCCACGAGACGAGGGGCAGGATGGCGCCCTTCATGGCGTGGCGGCGCACGATGGTGCCGTCGGTCAGCCCTTTGGCCCGCGCGGTACGGATCCAATCCGACCGGATGACCTCGAGCATGCCGCCTCGGGTCAAGCGCGCGATAGTTGGCACGTAGGCGAGGCCGAGCGTGATGACCGGCAGGACACGGTGTTGCCAGGTCGACCAGTCGGCGGTTGCGGCCTCCCATTTCTGGGCGGGGAACCAGCCAAGGCCCAGAGCAAAAAGGGAAATCAGGATAGGTCCGCTGACCATCGTCGGGATCGAGATGCCCACCATCGAGGCCGACATGACGGAGTGGTCGAGCCACGAGTTGTGGCGCAGTCCCGCGATGAGACCCGCCGGCACGCCGAGCAGGAGCGCGAAGAACATCGCGAAGCCGCCCAACGTGAGCGAGATCGGCAGGGCACGCATGAGCTCCTCGTTGACCGTTCGCTGGCCGTCCGAGGTGATGGTCACGCCGAAGTCGAGGGTGAGGTAGGCGCCGATGGAGTCGAGGTATTGGCGAAAGACCGGCTTGGGAATGACGGCGATGCTGGCGCCTGCCTCGACCTTGTCGCCGTCATTCACCTTGAGCGCCACGACCTGGCCGTCAAAGGGCATCGTGATCTTCTGGGGTGGGCCGCTCTCCGGGGTGATCACCGCCAGCGTCGTGCCCGACGCGAGCTCGGTCACCTTTTCAGTCACCGTCGCGCGTTGGCTGATGGTGCCTGCGACCCGCGCGGTCAGCTCCACGCCCATGCTGAAGCGCATCCACTTGTTGGCTTCCACCGCGGCCGGCAGCTTCTTGTCGGCGTCGAACGGCCCACCAGGTGCGAACCGCATAAGGAAGAACGACAAGGTCACCAGCACCCACAGGACGACGAGGCTCGAGAAGAGCCGGCCGAGGATGAAGCGCAACATCAGCGCCCTCCCGTTTGGCAGGTGGCGCGCGTCATTCGATCGAAATCCATTTCAGGAGGTGGTGGTCCTGGAACTGCGGCAGGTGGCCCTTGACCTCGGGGCGCAGCAGGATGGACCGCGTGTAGTGGTACATCGGCACGAATGGCGTGTCCTTGAGCAGGCCCTTCTCGGCCGCGCACAGGATGACGCGGCGCTTCCATGCATCGGGCTCTTTGCGGGCCCGGTCGAGCATCGCGTCGTAGGCCGGGTTCTTGTACGCCGAGTAGTTGTTCTCGGAGCTTGAGTGGAAGACCTCGAGGAAGTTGAGCGGGTCCGGATAGTCAGCGCACCAGGCCGAGCGCGAGATCTGGAAGTCGCCCGCAAGTTGCTGTTTCAACAGCGACTTCCACTCCATATTGGCGGCGGTGACGGTGGCGCCCAGCGCTTCTTGCCAGTTGCGGCTGGCGAACTCGGCGATCCGTTTGTGGCCCTCGAAAGTGTTGTAGATGATGTCGAGCGGTGGGAGCCCTTTGCCACCCGGGTAGCCGGCGGCTTGTAAGAGCTGCTTGGCCAGGTCGGGGTCATAGCTGTCACCCTCGATGGGCGCATAGCCCATGAAGCCCTGGAACATCAGCGGTACGAGGTTGGTCGCTGGCGTCTGGAAGGCCCCGAGCACGTGCTGCGTCAGCTTCTTCTTGTCGAGCGACATGTTCAGCGCACGGCGCAGGCGCACGTCCTTCAGCGGGCCTTTGTCCATGCGCAGGACGTAGTAGTAGACGCACGCGTTGTGGTCGATGCGGAGGTCCGAGCGGCTCTGCGAGATGGCGTTCTGGATCGTGTCGGGCGCGAGTGGGAAGGCCGTGTGGGTCTGCCCGCTCTGATAGAGTATGAGGTTCTGCGCCTCGCTGTCGGACACGTAGATCACCGACCCCTTGAGCTTCACGTTGGCCGCGTCCCAGTAGGTCTCGTTCTTCGTGAGCTCGAAGCGGTCGCGCTCGAGCCACTTCGAGAGCTTGAACGGGCCATTGGTGACGATGTTGGCGGGGCGTGTCCACTGCTCGCCATGCTTTTCGATGGCCCAGCGTGGGACAGGCGCGAAGGCGACGTAGGCGAGGAGATCCGGGAAGTAGGGGGCCGGCCCGACGAGCGTCACGACCAGCGTGTGGTCGTCGACGGCCTTGACGCCGACCTTGTCTGCGCTGCGGGTCTTGCCCTCGTTGTATTCCTTGGCGCCTTCGATGATCCAGAGCTGCTGGGCGTTCTTCGACCCGGTGGCAGGGTCGAGCGCGCGGGTCCACGAGTAGACGAAGTCGTGGGCGGTCGTCGGCTTCCCGTCGGTCCACACGAGGTTCTTGCGGAGGTGGAAGGTGAAGGTCTTACCGTCGGGGGAGGTCTCGAAGCGCTCGGCCGCCCCGGGCTCGGGTGGGCTGTTGCCTGGAGCCGCGACCAACAACGTCTCGAACAGGTTGGACACGACGGCCGTGCCCGCTGACTCGGCGACCTTGTTCGGGTCGATGAACTCAGGGTTGCCTTCCATCCAGCGGTAGATGCCGTCGTTCGGGATGGCGGGCAGGGTGACGGGTTTCTTGCCCCGAAAGACGGTCCCGATCGCGATCGGGTCGAGGACGGGGACCTCCTTGGGCTGAAGCGCTCCACACTCCAGGCGAAACGCCTCGAACTCGGCCTCGCTCGTGAGGGCGAAGGGGTCTTCGAGCACCCGCGTCGGGGCGCCCGCATCAGGCGCATCAGTTGCTTTGGGCGTGCCCGCCGCCGGGCTCGTGAGCTGGGCCAGACGCTCGGCGCCTGGCTCGACGAGCCGCGGAGGGGGCCCGTGAGGGTTGTCGCTCCCGCACGAGGCGGTCACGAGCCCGGTCAAGACCGAGCAGGCCATCCAGCGTTTCATCATCGATCGCAGTGCTCCTCGCGCGCCACAGGCCAACGCATGCTCGATTCTTCGTTCATCACGCGATCACCCGGGATGCCGCCCGAAAATGACCAGGATGGGTGGTTGTCCGAGGTTTGCAGAGCCGTGTCAAGGCGAGTACGGTAGCGGCCGCGACTCGATACGCGCCCGAAACCTCCGGGTCCCGGTCGATCGCTCGAGAGGAGACGTGAAGCAGGACGCCGCCGAATCGGAGCTGGCTGGCGAGGTCGATGCGAGGGCCTCGGGCGGGGTCATCCGCTATCGTGTCTGGCCGGCAAGAAGCCATCCGATTCGACTGGTTATGGCGATCGTGGCGGTGCTCGGCGGGACGTTCATGGTCGGCTGGGTGTTCGGCAACTTCTACTGGGGGACGATGGCCTTCATCGGTCTCGCCCTGACAGCGGCGGCGTTCTTCTTTCCGACGCTGGTCGCCCTCGATGGGCCGATGCTCGTGATGCGTCACCTCGGTACGCCGCGAAGCCACGACTTGCGGAAGTTCCGACGCATCGAGACCTCACGCGACATGGTGCCCCGGGTGGAGCTCTTGCCGCGCGCGCGGCTCTCGCCGGTCGATACCCTGTCCGGGGTCATCGTGCCGCTTCCCGACGACGAGGGCTCGGCGGAGCGCGTGTTGACGCACCTGCGTCGCTGGGTGGGGCGCACGCCGACGGGGCGGTTCGCGCTCGATCTGGACCACGTCCCCGAGGACAACCTCGAGCCGGACGATTGAGTCGTGGCGGGCCAGTCGCCCTCGGCGGTCGTCGCCCTCGCCGCTTCGTCGCGGTCAGTTCCCGAGTGGGGGGATCTGCCCGTAGCTGCAGTGTAATCCATCGGATAGCGTGTGCGCGCGGTGGGTCACGAGGCCGTCGCCGTCGAGCCGTCGGATGGACCTCGGGTCCCAGCTTCCATGCAGCACCTCGACGGTTCCATCGGCCTGCTCGACGACCCCGGAGGGAGACCCGCGGACGTCGAAGTCGAGCGTCACGAGCGTCTCTCCGTCGATGCGAAAGAGCATCCAGCTTCTAGGGGCCGCGCAGCTTTCGTCGTTCCCGATGATGGCGACCGCGAAACGATCCACGCCCTTTGTATCCCTCCAGATCGCCACGTAGTCGCCATTGTACGGGTCCCCCCGGTCGTCGTTTTCGACCTTGTCCCAGGTGGCCGGTGCCTGGTCGGCGCGATCGTCGCGGTAGATTTCCGCTATCTCTTCAGGAGTTGCGCCGCTCTTTCTGGCATCGGCAACGTCAGCTTCAAATGCTTCCCGGGACTTCTTGCGCAGGGCCTCCACCGACTTCTGGAAGTTGGTCTGCTGGATCTCCCAGAAGCCGTGTTCGCGGAAGGCGGCCAGCACCTTGGCCCGCATCACCCCAGTGGCGTCGCCGAGGGTCATCGGTTGTCCGGCGGTCGGGGTGAGATGGTGCGCGATGAAGTCGTCGTCGGTGCAGCCCGAGAACGGCTCCCCGGCCTCATTGGAGAGGGTCGCGATGAGATCGAAGGAGCGGCCTTCGATGGCGCGAGCGAACCGTTCCTGGGCCGGAATCTCACGGACGACGTTACCCTCTTCGTCGTACTCTGACTCCTCGAAGAGCATGTGGTAGCCGGGGTCCGAGTCGGTCAGGAAGACCCCGAGCACGAGGTTGGAAACGACGACATCGCAGCCGCGCCGCCCTTTGTCGGAGACGACGGCGAACCGCTGGCCCACGAGCGCTCGCAGGTGGTCGGGCAGGACCTCTTTGGCGACCGACCGGTACACGGTGCTGATGCCCTCGGCGTCGCCCAATTGGAGCTCGCCGCCGGTGACCAGGTTGGCCGGAGCCTGTCCGATGTAGGCCCACTGCGCAGCGATCATCCACGGTGGCATGTCGGTCGGCGTCCCTATCTGATGGACCCTACTGGCCTCCGTGTCTTTCACCGGAGGTGCCGCACGCTGTGCGGATGCGCAGGCCAAAAGTGGAATCACCAGCAGCGGCATGAATCGCAAAGGACACCTCCAGTAGGCGCAGGCCTGGAACCCAACGGACCGCCGGGTCGCCCTATTCTGGTCGAGAGAGAGCTCAGCGCTCCATCTTCTTCTCTTTGTCCTTCTTGGCCGGGTCGAGCTTGGGCTGCTGTATCGGGACGGCGCCCGCGACGTCTTTGGCGGTGTCGTCCTTCTTCTTGTCGCCCTTCTTGTCCTTGTCGTCCTCCTTCTTCTTGAGCATCGTGCCGGGCCCGCCCTTCCAGAGGACGGCCGCCATCGCGGACCACTTCTCGTGGCGTATCTGGCGAAGGCGGCGCTCGGTGGCGTCGAGCATGTCCAGGACGACCTTCAGGATCTGCAGGAGCGTCGAGCGCATCGCCTCGTTCTCGCCCACGGTCGACGCGCGCTCCTTGAGCGCCTGGACCTTGTCCTTGTCGCGCGCCAGGTCGCGCACCCAGCCGTCGAGCTTGTCGATGTCCTCGGTCTGCGCCGCCTCGGACTCCACCGTGCGCCAGTAGCGCAGGTAGTCCTGATAGCCCGTGAGATCGGGCGTGGCCTCGGTCAGCTCCGAGAGGAAGCGCGAGCGCTGCATGTCGAAATCGGAGGAGCGGTCGGCCATGGCGGACTCCGTCGGCGTCGTGTGGGACGGGTGACGAGTGGAGTGGGAAGACGCCCCAGCACGTCGTCATCCGGCGTGCTCGCGAACGGCTCCCGACGACGTCCACCTTTCGGCGGCAGCCCCGCTTTGACGCCGGCCGCCTTTCGCGCGCCGGGATGGTTCATGGCGTAAATGGCGGCTGGCAGCACGCTGCTGACCGCCCCACCCGAACCGACACCCAGAGCGCTCCAGCGACAACGGAGATGTCCTGGGGCACTGCTGCTTCGAAGAGGCTTCGTGTCGGGAGACGCGCCCGCGCGCCGGGTCGGTGCGACCAGGGCGTCCACCCATGCCCGCCCGAGGGCGAACGTGGGGCAGATACCACGCTGCCCGTCCTGACACCAGCTAAGGCAGGCGGGTCTCAAGTTCCCCTCCCCAACGTCCCCATCCCAGGGGTCGGGACATTTCATATTTCATTTCAGGTCCGCATGCCCGGCCGTCCGGACGCGCGTCCGCCTTCCACGACCCGCCTCGCCATGATATCCGCTCACCATGAGCGACACGCCCACGCCTGCCTTCGACCCGGCCCATATCGCGCGGCTCGCACGCCTCGCCTTGCCTCCGGAAGAGCTCACCCACCTGGCGCATGACCTCCAGCGGATCCTCGGTCACGTCGCCCAGCTCCAGGCCCTGGAGCTCGCGTCCGTTCCTCCGACGAGCCACCCGCTCGACCTGCATGCGCCACCGCGCCCCGACGTCGCCACCGCCCCCCTCGACCGGGACCTCGCACTCTCAGGCTCCAGGTCCCACGACGACGTCGCCTTCATCGTGCCGCGGGTCGTCTGAGCCATGAACGACTCAACGACGCTCTCACTCCTGGAGCAGGCCGACCTCGTACGCACTGGACAGCTCTCCGCCCGCGCCTTGACCGAAGCCCACCTCGCCCGCATCGCCTCACACGACTCCGGCATCGGCGCCATGCTCGCCCTGGCCCCCGACGCGCTCGCCCAGGCCGACGCCATCGACCAGCAGCGGCGTTCCAACGCCCCTCTCGGGCCGTTGGCAGGGGTCCCCATCGCCATCAAAGACCAGATCGTCACCCGCGGCCTCGTCACCACAGCCGGCTCGAAGATCCTGGCCGGCTGGGTGCCACCCTACGACGCTACCTCCGTCGCCGCCCTGCGCAGGGCCGGCGCCGTCATCCTGGGCAAGACCAACCTCGACGAGTTCGCGATGGGCAGCGCCACCTCGCACTCAGCCTTTCACCCGACCCACAACCCCTGGGCCCCGACCCACGTCCCGGGCGGCTCTTCAGGTGGCTCGGCGGCCGCCGTCGCCTCCGGCTTCGCGCCGGGCGCACTCGGCACCGACACAGGCGGCAGCATCCGCCAGCCCGCCTCCTTCTGCGGCATCGTCGGTCTCAAGCCCACTTACGGCCGCGTCTCGCGCTATGGCGCCATCGCCTACGCGAGCTCGCTCGACCAGGTCGGCCCCATGGCGCGAAGCGTCCCCGACACCGCTGCCCTCTTCGACGTCATCGCCGGCCATGACCCGCTAGACCACACGAGCCTCGCGACCCCCTTCACCCCCACGCTCGCCACCCTCGAATCCAACGATCTCGTTGGACTGCGCATCGGCCTCCCCGCCGAGTACCTCGGAGACGGCGTCGCCGCACCCGTCGCATCCGCCATCCAGGTGGCCCTCGCGGCCCTCACCGAGCGTGGCGCGACCGTCGTCCCGGTCCATCTGCCTCACACCCCCTACGCCGTTGCGGCCTACTATCTCATCGCCACGGCCGAGGCCTCGTCGAACCTCGCCCGCTACGACGGTATCCGTTACGGCCATCGCGCAGAGGCCCCAGCTGACCTCGCTGACCTCTACGCCCGGTCGCGTGCCGAGGGCTTTGGCCCCGAGGTGAAGCGCCGCATCCTGCTTGGCACCTTCGCCCTGTCCTCGGGCTACTACGACGCTTTCTACGGTCAGGCCCAACGCGCACGGACCCTGATTCGCCGCGACTTCGAGGCCGCCTTCGCTCAGGTCGACCTCATCGCCGGCCCGGCCTCGCCCGTGCCCGCCTGGCCCATCGGCGCCCTCGAGGATGACCCACTCGCGATGTATCTCATGGATATCCTGACGATTCCGACCAACCTTGCCGGTCTGCCCGCGCTCTCGGTGCCGTGCGGCATGACGCCCGCGAGCCCCGCCGCCGAGGCCCGGCTCCCTATCGGCCTCCAGCTCATCGGGCCACCGCTCTCCGAGGGCCGCCTCCTCCAGGTCGCACGCCACGTCGAACGTGCGCTGCCGCAGCCCCTCTGCCCGCTGCTCGGGGTGCCCGCATGACCCACGCAAGCGGCGCGCCGCCGGGCTGGGAGGCCGTCATCGGCCTCGAGGTCCACTCCCAGCTCAAGACCCGGTCGAAGTTCCTGACGGCATGCCCCGTGGCAGGCGGCTCGACCGCCGACCTCGCCCCGAACACGTTCACCGATCCGGTCGTCCTGGCTCTGCCCGGCACACTGCCCGTCCCCAACGCCGAAGCCATCGCGCTGGCCGTACGCCTTGGCCTGGCGCTTGGCTGCACCATCGACCCGGCCAGCCGCCTCTCGCGCAAGCACTACTTCTACCCCGATCTCCCCAAGGGTTATCAGGTCAGCCAGTACGAGGACCCGATCTGCAAGGGTGGGGCGGTCCCGGTAGGCGACCGCCACGTCGCCCTGACGCGGATCCACCTCGAAGAAGACGCCGGCAAGACCATCCACGACCCGCGCCGCAACGAGTCGCAGGTCGACCTCAACCGGGCCGGTGTCCCGCTGGTCGAGATCGTGTCCGAGCCCGACCTGCGCTCGGCCGACGAAGCCGTCGCCTACCTCAAGGCGCTCCATCGGATCGTGACCTGGTACGACGTCTGCGATGGCGACATGGAAGCCGGCAACTTCCGCTGCGACGCCAACGTGTCGGTCCGCCGCGTCGGTGACCCTAGGCTCGGCACCCGCACAGAGATCAAAAACGTCAACTCTTTCAAGTTCGTGGGTCTCGCAATCAACTCGGAGATCAAGCGCCAGGTCGAGCTCCTCGAGCGCGGCGAGGCCGTCGTCCAGGAGACACGCGGTTGGGATGAAGGTCGGGGCGTGACGCGCTCCCTGCGATCGAAGGAGGACGCCCACGATTATCGCTACTTCCCAGACCCCGACATCTGCCCGCTCGAGGTCCCCGACGCGCTTCTGGCTGCGCAGCGAGACTATCTCGGCGCCCACGATCTGCCTCGTGCCGAGGCCGAGCTCCAGGCTCTGACCCAGAACGAGGCGACGACGGCCTGGTTCACCGCAACACCTGAACACCTGGCCTTGGCCCGCGAGCTCTCGGCGCGCCTCACTGATCCCGCTGCCGCCTTTGCCCTCGCGA
>Ga0247843_1007647_pt1 | contig 13132 bp, 10 predicted proteins | sample LaCruzMarch2017__FD_192420 | JGI IMG/M metagenome (GOLD analysis project Ga0247843, IMG submission 192420) | Freshwater microbial communities from meromictic Lake La Cruz, Castile-La Mancha, Spain - LaCruzMarch2017_8m | ecosystem: Environmental > Aquatic > Freshwater > Lake | place: Spain...
AATAAAAAAACTTTTTTTTGTTTTACAAAAATTACATTTTTTAATTTTTTTTTTTGATTTATTTACAATAATATCCATAATATTATAAATAATAAATATAATCTTATATATATTTTTTGTCAATTTTTAATATTATATACGTAAATATATCTTTAATCAAATTATAAATAGATGTTTTTTTTTTCATAATATTATATATTGTAAATATATCTTTAATTAAATATTATGTACGCAAATATGTTTTTAATAAATTAGTTGATTGATATATATAATAATATACATTGTCGATTAATCTATTTTTTTTAAATATTTCATCAATTCTTTTTTGTTCAATCGTATATTCACTATAACTATCAGTTGGGTCAGATAATATAATATATTCATCAATTATATTAGATATATCACTTAAAAATAAAGATGATTCACTATCATAATTATCTTTTATAATACTTACTTTAATAGGGTCAAGTTTAGTATCTTCTAAATAATTATTAAAATTTTTTTTTTTAAAATATTTTAATTTTTTAAATTTTTTAATTTTTTTTTTTTTTTTTTTTTTTTTATTATCATCATTAATATCCATCATAAATATATCATCGTCTTCACAATCTTCATCTTCATTTTCATTTTCATTATTTTTATCATTATTTTTAGATTGTTTATTATCATTAGTTTTAAATAATACACTGTCCATTATATTATTTTTTAACCATTTATGTTCGAAAAGCTCATTCCAACTCATTCTTTCAGATGATGTTTTTTTTAATAATTTTAATAATAAATCTTTAGCGTCATTGCTAATTTTAATATGTGCAGGAAACATTATATTTTGTGTTTCAATATTATTCATTAATTCTACATGATTCTTCGCAATATATGGTGTATTTCCAGTTAACATTTGATAAAATATTACACCTAATGACCAAAGATCAGCTTTAGTATTATATGGTTTATATTTCATAATTTCAGGTGCCATATATAAAGGACTTCCACAAACAGTATTTAAAAGATCATCATTATTACATGTTTTTGCTAATCCAAAATCACTAATTTTTAATATGTAATTTTCACTAATTAATATATTTGGTGGCTTTAAATCTCTGTGATAAATATTATTATCATTTAAATATTTTAATGCAGAAACAATTTGTATCATAAATTTCTTAACTTTTTCTTCTTTTAATGCTCTTTTATTTAAAAATCCTTTTAAATCACCATATTTACAATATTCTAATATAAGATATATATAATTATCATTTTCAAATGTATCATATAATTTAACTATATTTTCATTATCAAGATTTTTCATTATATTAATTTCTTCCCTAAACCGATCTATATATTTTTTTTGTACAGATATATTAATTTCTTTTATTGCAAAATTTTTAGAAGTGCCTTGATGATATCCTTTATAAACATTAGAATATGCACCTTCACCAATTTTTTCATATTTATGATAATAATTACCTACTCTTATCATACTCTAATATATTCTTAGAAAATTATTTTTTAAGTTATTACAAGATTTTATAGTTTAGTTAGTATCTGATTTAAACCACCCCTTTTAGTAGGTTCTATTGAAAATTGTTTACATACAAATTTATTATTTAATAATGAAATTCTATATTTATATATTGATTCTACATGACCATTATATTTACCATTTTTATCTAATAGTTTTAATGCAAATACTTTTTTAAAATTTTTAATATGTGTTCCTACAATTTCACACCTATTCATATTATTTTGTCTTAATGCATCATATTTATTTAAATCATAATTATTCAAATATAATTCTAATTCTTTTATAAAATACCTACCAGTTATTTTAATAATAAATATAGAGTTTTTTAATATTTTTGAATTATAATATGCATAATTAATTGCAAATATTTCACTCGCACCTTTACTTTTATTATTTTTTAAATATTTAGCATTTTTTAATGAATTTTCTTTAAAAGAAATTATTTCAAATCTATCTTTATATTTAATTAAATATTCATTTAATTCTAAAAATAAATAACCAGAATTTTCAACAAGAACTATATTTAATGTTGTATCATCTAACCATTTTTTAACCGATTTTAAATATGTATTTATTCTTGATTTTTTATTAATTTGAAATAATACTTCTTTATTTTGCACATTAACTGTGCTTGTTAATAAAATTGTTATTTTATTAGAAAATTTTTCTTCAACTGGTTGCGTTTCTTTAATCAGTAGCGTTTCCTCAATCGGTTGTGTTTCTTCAATCGGTTGCGTTTCTTCAATAATTGTTTTATCTGATATATTTAAATTTGGACTAGAAATTTTTATTTGTCCAATTTTCTTTTCTTTAATTTTATTTTTTAATATTTTATTTTGTAATTTTTTTTTTTGCAAAATATTTCTATAAAATTTTAATTTATAATAATTTTTTCTATTAAGCATAATTATTTTTTTTAAAATCATAATATATATATATATTTATATTTAAACATTTTAACACACTTATAAAATAACCTTTTCAAAAACATTAACTAAGACATTAACTAAAACATTAACCAAAACATTAACCAAACCGTTAACTAAACCATTAACCAAACCGTTTTAACCAAACCGTTAACTAAACCATTAACCAAAACATTAACTAAACCATTAACCAAACCGTTTTAACCAAACCGTTAACCAAACCGTTAACCAAACCGTTAACTTTTTGTCACAACTTTTTTCTAAAAAGTTGGTCACAACTTTTTTCTAAAAAGTTGGTTTTAAAATAAATTTTCTGTAAAATTATTATATTTTCCGGGTTGATTTAAGCATGTAATTCTAAATGCTAACATATGGTCTACACCTTTAAAATTTACAAGAGAACCATCATATCTAAGAAATTTAATATCTAATGTTTGTAAACGGTCTAGTGGTGGATTAAAATATTTAATATCTTTATCTAATGGAGATGAACCAGAATTAATAATTGTTTTACATTTATTACCTTCTAATGGAATGATTGCATAAGAATCATCAATACTAGTTGGGTCTGCTTTTAACATATGAAATTGTGGTATTTTTAATATAACATATTTAGAACAACCTAATTCAAAAGCACGTGTTGCATAAATAGCATAATAAACGGATATATTATCACCACTAACTGGAGAAATTGAGTGATTTAAAAAATCTTTAATATTCATAGTAGTTTTATTAACTATTTCGTCAATTCTGTATAAATTATTTTCTATAGTTAAATAATCACCAACTGAATAAAATTTTCGGCAATCATATTTATTAATATTTTGTATTTTAATTTGATAAAGTGTATAACCATCTTCACTAATAAAAGATGATGATGTTGAAACACTATCTATTTCAATATTTGTTGGTAAATTATTATCACAATTTAATCCATATTCATTATTATATTTTGATTCACCTGTATATTGTTTTCGGTCAAATCCTAATGTAAAATCAATACTATTATAATTAATTGATTCATAATATTTATTAATATCACCTTGATTACATTTTAATAATTTATCATCTGTATTATAATTTAAATTAAATGTAAATTGTTTATTTGATTGTATTTTAATTAAATTAGTATCCGGATCTTCATAAAAATTAAAATATGTATCATTATTTGATGCAAATATTTGAAAAATATTACCTTTTGAACCATTGAGAACATTTAAAAAACTTTCATTTGAATATTCGCCATGTGGTATTTTAAATTTTTTACAATCTTCGCCAACAATACTTAATATCATTTCATTATTTTTTTCATAAATATTATAAACGGTATTTGGAATATCTGCTAAAACAAGTTCGACACTAATTACATCTTTATATTCATCTTTTATTTTATATTTATAATTATTTGGATTTGGATAATTAATTATATCTCTATCTCTACTATCAACTATTAATTTTTGAGATATTCTTCCATGTGTTTTATTTCTATCAGGTGGTTTTATAATAAATTGGTCATATGTTGGATTAACCATCGCCATTTGATTATTTGCTTCTAAATATGAATTTTTATTAAAAACTTGATTTTGATTATTTTGATTATTATTAGAATAATACATATATATATATTTTTGTAGAAAAAAAATTATAAAAATAATTTTAATACAAAATATATTATCATTTATTTATATCTAAATACAAATCTTAATTTTACAATAAATATAATATTAACAAGTTAGATTATAAAAAAAAAAAATTGATTTAATAAAAACTTGGTTTAAAATTTACTTTAATATATTATTTTAATGAATAAACTTATTATTGATAAATTAACTGACCAATTAATTTTATATAAAAAAGATAAATCAAAAAAATGGAAAGCAATCGCACTTCAAAAAGCAATCTCAAATTTAAAAGATGTTAATTTTGAAATTAAAAATAGCAATGATGTTAAAGATATTAAAGGTATTGGCAATGGCATATTAAAACGTATAGACGAAATTTTAAATACTGGCACTTTAGAAGATTTATCAACTACAAATGTTTTAGCTAATGAAAATTCAAATAATTTATTAAATATATTTAAAAATATTACTGGTGTCGGTGATGTAAAAGCATTAGAATGGATTAACTTAGGTTATTCATCAATAAATGATATTTTAATTGCTGTAAAAGATGGTAAATTAGAAATAACACATCATATTAAAATTGGATTAAAATATTATGAGGAATTTCAAAAAAGAATACCACAATCTGAAGTTAAACAAATAGAAAATATATTTCAAAATATATTATCAAAATTTAATAATAAATTATCATTTCATATATGTGGTTCTTATCGTAGAGGATGTGTTGATAGTGGTGATATAGATATTTTATTTACTAATTTTAATGATACGAATATTGATATTTATTCAAATAAATATTTAAGTAATTTAATAACACTTTGTAAACAAAATGGATTTATTATTGACGATTTAACAACATTGGGTGAAAAAAAATATATGGGTGTATGTAAAATTAACAATAGTATTGCTCGAAGAATTGATATTAGATGTGTTAGTAAAGATGAATATTATGCAGCATTATTATATTTTACAGGTTCTAAAAATTTTAATCTATTAATAAGAAAAAAAGCAAATAGTTTAGGATATTCTTTAAATGAATATGGATTAATTAATAAAAAAAACAAAATATTATATCCGTTAAAATCAGAAGAAGAATTATTCGAAATATTAAAAATACCTTATGTATCACCATCTGATAGAAATTTTTAAATTAACTTTTATATTTATAAAAAATTGATACTAAATTTATTAGAAAATAATTTAGTATTAATATATACTATGAATACTAATTGTAAGTCTTCGAAAAATAAAAAAAAACCACTTTCTGTTTTATTTAAAACAGTTCGTCGGATAATTCGTTCAGAAAAGGGCGTATCGATAACTAATCCGCGACGTAAGAGAACTAATCCTTTTGCAGGTAATCCTCCAGAAGTTCGAAAATTTTCTAACATCTCCTCACTTAACACAGAAAAGGAAACTTTGGGTGGTGTGGAAAAGCGTACGCGTGTTGAATCGGACGATCCATCACTGCAAATTTATGAAGATGCTGCACTTCTTCTCAGTTTGTCCAGCAAAATACCATATTGTCTTGAAACAAAAAAGATTGAATATAAAGAAAAAATGCTTTTGGTTAACAAAGCAACAGAAATTCTTGTTAGAATTTCTAGAAAACCACCTAAGAAGGTAAGCTTTGCATTAGGAACAAAGCCTAATGATGGATTGCATTCATCATCAGAAATATTTCAGAAATATATTAATAATATTTTTGAGGTAAATCGTCCACCAGAAAGAAAGAGTGTTGTTCAGGAATATGCACATAGTCTTAATATTCCAGTTCTTGAAACATTGAAAACAATGTTGCAAGACCTGATAGATAGGTGTGCCGAAGATGATTCTGCATTCATACTTCCACATGGCGGTGGTAATCTAAAAAAAGTGAATTCTGTTCATATACCTTATATGCAAACACATATTGTATATCTTGATGCAGTAATTTCGATAGTTAGGGGGTCTATCGAACAGAGATAGTTGCAGACAATATCTTCAGAAAAATATTTTTTTTAAAAATATTTTAAATTTATAAATATTTTTAATATTAAATTTTGTTAAATACTTTTGTATAAATTTTGTTTGATTATTTTAGAAATATTTGAAAAAAAATTTGTTTAAAAAACTTATAAATATTTTTAATATTAAATTTTGTTAAATACTTTTGTATAACTTCTATTTGATTATTTTATAAAAATCAGAAAAATAATTTTTTAGAAAAAAGTTATGAAAAAATTTTGTTTAAAAAACTTATAAATATTTTTAATATTAAATTTTGTTAAATACTTTTGCATAACTTTTGTATAACTCCTGTTTAATTATTTTATAAAAAAATTGATACTAAAATATATCATAAAATAATTTAGTATATATATAATCAGATGGATCCATTGAAGATGCAGGCCATTAAACATCACCTGCCGTACGCGGCGGGTTGCGCCCAAAGAGGGCCGTCCGATCATCTGGTTGCTGATGGATGTAAGAGAAACCCTGCTTCAGGTGAAACTGGAGCAGATTTGACGCCTTTTGATGGTGCAGGAAACTGTGCGACGAAAGTGGATGGAGGAGCTGATGGGCAACAAGGCAACAATACTGAGGGCAATAATCTGACGCGCACTTTGCGCAAAAACAGTAACAGTCTAGGCAGTGTTAAGCCGATTAGCCAAAAAGGTACAACAATGGGTTGTGCCAAAAAGTCAACTCTTCCTGACGCGGACGGGCAGAATCCCAACCCAAAAAAAGGTGGGTCAAAAAAACCGGAAGTTCCTTCTGCAAAGAAAGGAATTATTACAAAGTCCAATCACTGGGCAGCACTTGGTGATGACAGTAGTGATGACGACGACAACGATGACGACAGCGATGACGACAGCGACAAACATGAAAAAGGCAAACCGATTGACGGTTCTGCGACATCATCTAATGGTGTTGCGGAATCTGACGATGAGTCTGAATCTGGTTGGGAAACTGTGAAAACGCTGTCTAAAGAGGAGAAGAAGAAGCTTGCCGAAGATCGAAGGAAACGTCGAGAGGAGGAAGAAGCACTTGCTGCCGCAAAAGCCGCACAACTTGCGGCAGAAGAGGCAGCAAAAAATGCCGCGGAGCTTGCGAAGACTTTGGAGAGGCGTGCTGAAGATATGAAACGCCTTGCTGCATTCAAGCAACGCGTTGATGCGGCTAATGTGCGTGAACAGGAACAACATGCCCCAAAAAAACCAGTGAAAAAGGAGAAATCCTCATTAGCACTTGATGGGGTAATTGTAGATCCTGACACCAAGGAGACGCACGGTAGTGTGAAAGCTCTGCCAAATGCTGTGAGAGAGGCTGTCAAAGCTGTCCTTTACAGATCGAAGGAAGACCAAGCTCGAGGAATTGCGTACGTGACCGGATTGTGCGAAAATCACTTCCCACTGTTGTTGCATCAACGGCATCAAGCCGCGAAGTACCAGAAGATTGTGAACACCCCATGGTGGGACCACGATGCAATAGCAGAGACCATGCGTAAATATGCTAGGAAGATGGCGTTGAAGTTCTTGAAGACGCTCAACAAAAACGTGTCGCTGCGGTCTAAACAACGCCGGAATGAAGATATACTGGCACGTCTGGAGGCGAGGACCGATGCAAAACTGCTCGGCAAGAGTAGCGACAAATTCGTGTCGAAGGAGCTCAAAGAGAAATTCGTGCACGAATCACGTCCTCATTACCCAACGATGCCGACGAATGATGAAGATGCAATGACTCGAATTCGAGAAAAAGCGGCGGATTTTGTCATTGGGATTGTGCCGGAGAATGACTATTCTGGGACAGACGACTACAAGGCGTATCGCTGTGCCCTCCACAAGAAGCATCAACATCAACTGAAGATTGCACGAGAGAAGAAAGAGCGGCGCGTGAAAAGGAATCAGAAGAAATCCAAGAAACCTAAGTCTGATGCTCAGGAGAATATTGATGCGTTGAAGAACAAGCGCAGGGTGCAAAGGAGCTTTCTTAGAACGCTACACGAGCAGAAAAAGAATGCCGACGGAAAAGTTGCAAAGAATGCCGACGGAGATGAACAAAAAACTCCGTCAAAGTGGACTATCTTGAGATACAAGGGTGCTTTGGGGAAGTCTCGTTCGAACATGGATCAGCTGAAGAAGGAACGTGCTGCCTCAAAGAACAATAATCATAAGGAACGCAATTTGCTACCAGATGAGGAGATTGACGGCAAAAGGCCGTAAGGATCTGGTATTTATGTTGAAAATAAAAAAAAAAACATTAAAAAATATTTTATAAAAACTTATAAATAAAAAAAAAAATTGATTTTTTTTTCCCTAGGGTTTTTATTGGGTTTATATAAAAATTATGACAAATGTAGTGAATTTTATTAAGATTGTAATGGACCCAAGTGTGTCTGTATGTGATGTAACTGTAAATGAGTTTAAAACAAATGTAATGGCACAACTTAAAATGATGTGTTCTTCTTCTCTTAGACTTCTTGAAAATGGTAAACTAATTGATGAAAATGGTTCACAAACATTTAGTGACCTTAATATTGTTGATCCATCAAATGTTTCAATATTATTTGAATCTGGACCAACTTTTTCTAGCACTCAATCAAATACTAATAAAAAAAATAAGGGTGAACTTGTAGATTTGCTTGAAAGCAAATTTCATTTCAAGAAATCTGAACTTAAAAAATATACAGTATCTGAACTTAAAAATGCGTTGAAATCTGGTTCTCTTCCTGAAGAAGAACGTAAGGAAAGGCTTTCTAATCAAAAAGAACGTAAACCATCTGCTTATATTTTTTGGCAAAATCAAGTAGGAAGAAAAGAAGTTAAATCTCAGTTTCCAGAACTTGAATCAAAAAATATTAATAAAAAATGTGGAGAATTATGGAAAGGGCTTTCTGAACAAGATAAACAAAAATGGAAAAATGATGCTGAAGCGGCACATGTTGCTTCGTTATCTAAAAGTTAATCATTAAATAATTTTTGATGTGTATTTTGCCATTTTATAAAATTCAATGAATATATTTTTGTATTAAATGATGTTACCTTTTGTAATGATGCTTTTAATGTAATATTTTTTTTTTCATAATATTTAAATAAGTTTATATAAATAGAACTTCCTATATAACCAACTGCTCTTTTCGCATCTATTATATTTTTATTTTTAAAAATTTTTAATTTATCTTTAATAATTTGAAGAACTTTATTAAAAAAAGGATTTTTTATTGTAAAAGATATAATACAACTATTTTTATATTTATTTATTGCATGTTGCCATCCAATAATTTTAACAGTTTTTTTATATTTTTTTACTAAATTTATTAATTTATAAATTCTATTATTAGATATAATTTTTAAATCACAATATACACCACCAAAATTATATAAAATAATATATCGACCTATATCTGCCAATAATGCAGGATAAAATACATTTATTTTTAAAAATAATTCCGCAAGTTCGGAATCATATTCTTGTAATAATTTATAAATATCATCATAAAACCAATATTTAACTATTTCACCTTTATTATAATGATATTTATGTATTCGTTTAATTACATTTAAATTTTCATGTTCATTTACATGAACATTATTTGGATTAATAAAAATGTAATGTCTTAATTTATGCAACATATATATAGTATATTATTTATAATATTATTTGTTAATAAATTTAAACTATATATTATTTATTATATAATAAGTATTATTTAAAATATTATTATGTTTTATAATTTATATAAATGTCTGAATATATTAAATGGTTTAATGAAATATCTTTGAATGATATTTCATTAGTTGGTGGTAAAAATGCATCTTTAGGAGAAATGGTAAGTAATATATCAAAATTGGGAATAGATGTTCCATATGGATTTGCAATAACTACAAAAGTATATGATAAATTTATAGAAGATAATAATTTAGAAACTTATATTAATGAACAATTAAATAAACTTAAACATAATTATTCATTAACAAATTTAAAAAGAATTGGCATGAATATCAGAAATAAAATATTAGCATCAAACTTTAATAAAGAAATTGAACATATTATTACCACATCTTATTTATCTTTATCAAAAAAATATACTGATATTGAAGGAATACAACAAAATAATACAGATGTTGCTATAAGGTCATCGGGAACATTAGAAGATATGCCAGATGCAAGTTTTGCCGGACAACAAGAAACTTATCTTAATGTAAGAAATATAAATGATGTATTAAATTGTGTTATAAGATGTTTCTCATCATTATATACCGATCGTGCTATATCTTATAGAATTACTAAAAATTTTGTTGAAAATATTAAAATTTCAGTTGGTGTTCAAAAAATGGTTCGTTCTGATTTAGGTAGTGCAGGTGTTGCTTTTTCAATTGATTCTGATAGTGGATTTAATAACGTAATTTTAATTAATGGGTCGTTTGGTCTTGGTGAATTAGTAGTTAGTGGTAAAATTAAACCAGATGAAGTTTTAGTATTTAAACCAAAATTAAATGATAAACAATTAATACCAATAATTGAAAAAAAACTTGGACAAAAACATATTAAAATGATTTATGGAACTAATCCGGGCGAACGTGTTGAAATAATTAGTTTGGGAAAATCTTATCAAAATAAAATGTGCATAAATGATGAACATATATTATTATTAAGTAACTGGATTGTTACTTTGGAAAAATATTATACAAATTTATATAAAAAATGGTGTCCATTAGATGTAGAATGGGCAATAGATGGATTAACAAATAAATTATATATTGTTCAAGCTAGACCAGAAACAGTTTATTCAAAAACAAATAAAAATATAATAAATGAATATTCAATGAAAAATAATAATTCTAAAATTTTATTAGAAGGTGTTGCTGTTGGAAATAAAATATCTTCTGGATGCGTTAAAAAAATGTATAATATTGATAATAGAGATTGTTTAGAAGGCGAAAATAATATTTTTAAACAAGGTGATATATTAGTTACTGATATGACTGACCCTGATTGGGAACCAATTATGAAAATAAGTTCTGGAATTATTACTAATCGTGGAGGTAGAACATGTCATGCATCAATTGTTGCACGAGAATTAGGCATTCCTGCAATAGTTGGAACATTAAATGGCACTGATATTTTAGATAATAATCAAGAAATTACTTTATCATGTGCAGATGGTGAAACTGGAAAAATATATGAAGGGATTATTCCATACGAAAAAACGGAAATTGATATAAATAAATTACCGAAAATTAAAACAAAACTTTTATTAAATCTTGCATCACCTGATAAAACATTTTTATATCATTCTTATCCAGTTCAAGGTGTTGGATTGGTTAGAGAAGAATTTATTTTTACAAATTATATAAAAGTTCATCCAATGGCATTATTAAAACATAAAGAATTAAATGATACCAATTTAACAAAACAAATAAATGAATTATGTAAAGGATTTGATAATGAAATTGATTATTTTATTAAAAAATTATCATATGGATTAGCAAAAATAGCTGCCACATTTTATCCCAAAGAAGTTATTGTTAGATTTTCTGATTTTAAATCAAATGAATATTATAATTTATTAGGAGGTAAATATTTTGAACCATCTGAACAAAACCCTATGATAGGTTGGCGTGGTGCATCCAGATATTATTCAGATAATTTTAAAGAAGCATTCGGATTAGAATGTAAAGCAATTAAATATTTACGTGAAGTTATTGGATTAGATAATGTTGTTGTTATGATTCCATTTTGTAGAACAGTTAATGAATGTATAAATGTCCAAACAGTTATGGCAAATAATGGATTAAAAAGAGGTGAAAATGGATTAAAAATATTTCTTATGTGTGAAATACCATCTAATGTAATATTAGCAAATGAATTCAGCAAATATATAGACGGTTATTCAATCGGTTCTAATGATTTAACACAATTAATACTTGGATTAGATAGAGATTCCGAATTAGTTCAACATATATATGATGAACGAAATGATGCAGTTAAATTAACTATCAAAAATGTTATAGAATCCTGCAAAAAAAATAATATTAAAATCGGTATATGTGGACAAGGACCAAGCGATTATCCAGAATTTGCATCGTTTTTAGTAGAAAATGGAATAGATTCTATATCAATTACACCTGATTCTTTAATAAAAACTATAAATGTAATTCATGATGTCGAACAACTTTTTGAAAAAAAGTTGTGCAAAAATCCGAGAGGATAAATTAAAAGATATTTGTGCATACATTTTGGAGGATATATTAAAAGATATTTTTGCATACATTTTGGAGGATATATTAAAAGATATTTTTGCATACATTTTGGAGGATATATTAAAAGATATTTTTGCATACATTTTGGAGGATATATTAAAAGATATTTTTGCATACATTTTGGAGGATAAATTAAAAGATATTTGTGAATAAATTTTGGAGGATAAATTAAAAGATATTTGTGAATAAATTTTGGAGGATAAATTAAAAGATATTTGTGCAAAAATAAAAGAGGATATTTGTGAATAAATTTTGGAGAATAAATTAAAAAATATTTGTGAATAACCTTTTAAATATATGGTTAAAGATATGGTTAAAGATATGGTTAAATAACTTTAATTGTTTGTTTGTTTATTTTTTAAATAATTATTAAACATATAAAATGAAAATAATATAGAAATAATTAAAACAAATATTTTTATTGAATTATTTTTTATGAATTTTAATATAAAATATGTAATCATCTTTATTATTTAAAAATATTTTTTTATTTTATAATAAAAAAATAATAATTTTAAATAATTGTAAAACAAATTGTGAAAAAACTTGCTTAATTTTATAAATCAACTTGCCCACCAAGGATTTGCAGATTTACCTTTAAGATAGTTATTTATATATAAATCATATATATATGGAATATATGGAATATATTGAACATATTGAACATATTGAACATATTTATTAAATTCTTTCTCATTTCTTAATTTATCATACGAATGTGAATTTAAATGTAAATCATCTAATAAATCATTTATGACTATATCACCATTTGAACATATATCTGAAAATTGTATTTTCATCCATTTATAT